>Ga0070734_10001090_pt1 | contig 43172 bp, 38 predicted proteins | sample Coa_R1_8_FD_66444 | JGI IMG/M metagenome (GOLD analysis project Ga0070734, IMG submission 66444) | Surface soil microbial communities from Centralia Pennsylvania, which are recovering from an underground coalmine fire - Coalmine... | ecosystem: Environmental > Terrestrial > Soil > Unclassified ...
CCAGGATCAGCGCAATACCGCGCGCGCGCGCATTCGTTATCAGGTGGCGCCGCGGCTGTGGATCGCGATGGGGGGCGAGTATGGAAGTGGTCTGCCGGTGGAACTCGGGGGGTTCGGCGACCCCGGGCTGTTGCAGCAACAGTACGGCCAGGCCATCCTCGACCGCGTGAACTTCGAGCGCGGGCGGGTGCGGCCGTCATTCTCGCTGGACTTCTCCGCGGGCGCGGAGGTTTGGAGACACGAGAAGCGGTCCATCCGGGTTCACGCCGATATTTCGAACCTGACGGACCGCCTCAATGTCATCAATTTCGCCGGCTTGTTCTCCGGCACCGCAGTCGCGCCGCCGCGCTGGGCCGCGGGGCGCGTGCAGTTCGAGTTCTAAGCTACCGCCGCCAATAACCGCCGCGAAAGCGGCCGCCGAACCAGGTCGGCCCCACCCAGACGGCTCCGGCATACGGTGGACGAGCCCAATATCCGGGCCGCCACACCCGGCGGCCGCCATAAGGATAGTAGTAGCCCGAAATCCAAACCGAACTCGGCGCGTAATAGGGATAGGCCGGAACCGGCGCGGGCGCGTACACGGGTGGCGGCGGAGCGTAGTAAACCGGAGGCGGCGCGTAGTAGTAGCCGTAGGGATAATAGCCTCCAAGCCCGATGCCGATGGAAACGTGCGTCCGGGCAAACAGGGAAGTTCCTGCCAGCAACAGAATGGCGAGCACCTTGGTCTTCATACGTTTCTCCCGCGCCAGGAATATGCATTTCCCGTGCCGATTGCGAGGTGATTGGATAGAAATGGTTTAAGGGACTGAGTACGGCTGCCGGGGTGGCCGAATTCCACCACTCCGCTGCAATAGAACCGCCGGTCTATTTGGGAGCTTTTTTCCCCTTGGCCTTCGGCGCTTCTTCGGGTTGGGCCGTCTCCGGCGTGGAGCCGTCCGGATCGACTTTCTTCAGGACTTCGTTGAAGAGCGCGGCTTTGCGTGGATCGACTTTGGGCGGCGGCGCCTGCTCGTGACGATAATCATGATCGCTGTGGCATGTCCGGCAACGCACCTTCGCGGGCTCATTATTCATTACCGAGACGACCGAATGATTCATGATTCGCTTGCAGCGAACGCAAAAATCGTCGATGACATCGCCCAGACGGTATTCCGGCATGAAAACTCCTAGACGGCAGGTGCGGGAGTTGGCATCTCCGGTTCGGGATGCAGGCGCGGTTCGGGAATCACCCACTGCGCCGGTTCAAAGCCGACGTACTTGCAGATACGGAGTTGTCCGTCCTCGGTTTCGAGCAGGTCGCCGACCAGCAGAGGTTGGTCCGATTCGCGCAAAATTCGCCAGGCATCGTATTCGTGTAAAGCCTGCACCTCGCCGCGGAGCTCGTAATCTTTCGGCTTGACCGCGGCGCTTCCAGAAACGTGGGGCGCGGAGCGGAACTGCTGCCGGGGCGCCTCTTTCATCGCGTGGATCCGGTAAAGCGGCATAGCTCCTTACATTGTAATCGTACTCAAGGCGCGTTTCGCGTCGCGGCGGCCCAATTCAATCCAGCGTTCCACATTGGAATGGGACCAACAGACCGTATCGCGGAGAGAGCCCAACTGCTCGGAGGGTTCGATCAGGTTGACTTGCAGGCCGGCGCCGGGTCTGCGCGGCCGCAGGATGGCGCGCATTACGCGAAAGGAGAGATTCGTCAGGCAATTCAGGGCGACCGCGCGACCGGCGCCCATTTCGCCGGCGGCCCATAAGGGCAGGGAACCAAGCAAGCCCCCATCGACGTACTGCCGGTTTTCAATGGCGACTGCGGGGAACGCGCCGGGGATGGCGCAAGTAGCGGCCAGGTGGCGCCACGTAATGTCCGGGAAGCGAATCAGGCGGGAACGAAAATGCGGAACTTCCACTACCGTGAGCCCAAAGGGAATCTTGGGTTGAAAGCGGGACCAGAGATCCTGCGCTTTCTGCCGCAGGAGTTCCGGCCGGAACAGCCAAGTGGCGGCAATCGAGGGGTCGTGCCACTCGGCAACCAACGCTTCGGGGGTAGCGCCGGAAGCGATGAGCCACCCGTTCCATGCACCGGAAGAAGTGCCGACAACCAGATCAGGCCGGAAGTGGGCGGCGAGGACCGTCCAGACGCCGGCTTCCCAGGCGGCGAACATGCCGCCCGCCGATAGCACCAGTGCGGTGGTCACCTGCTCTCATTCTAGTGCCCCGCGACTGGAGTGAGCTTAGCGGCCGTGGCGCAGAACCTCGATGGTGCCTTTGATGAAGGCGCCGTTTTCGATGCTGATGCGGGGACTCTTGACATCGCCGGTCAGCTGGCACTTGCCGCGAAGCTCGACGCGTTCGGTTGCTTCGATCGTGCCTTCAACCCTGCCCACAATGATTACATTGTGCGCTTTGATGTTGGCTTTGACGTTGCCGGATGGTCCGACGGTCAACTTGTGCTCCGGCAAGTTGAGCGTGCCATTCACTTCGCCATCCACAAACAAATCCTGTTTGCAGAAGATATCGCCTCCAATGGTGACAGCGCTGCCCACCATGGAAGTAGAAATGGCTCCGGGGTCCAGCGCCTGGCGCGTGCTCGGGGGAATTCCCGTGGCCTCGGAAGGATTGATTGCGTTCATTACCGGTGTGCTCATAGAGTTATGTTGTGCGCGGGAGATTCAGCCCTCCGCCGTGGCTACTCACTCCGTGCGAACCCTCCGATCATATCGGCCTGTTTGCGAGAAAGACAGTTCATCTTTGGTTAAGGTCCTACACTGATTTTGTCCGGCGAGTGAACTGAATTTCCCAACTATTCTCAATGGGAGCGGGGACCAGCGGGCGACGAAATCGGGCCGCGAAACTGAGCGATTCGCGCAAGGGCTAGAATCGGGATATGGCGCTCGCTCGCATGCACTGTCCGGCAATTGTGATGGGTGGCTTGCTGCTGGTTTTCCGGCCGCTGCCCGCGGCTCCCGATAACGATATTCCCAAGGCTTTTACCGCCCCTGCGGAGGAGTACGATTTTGTCAAACGGGAAGTCATGATCCCGATGCGCGACGGCGTGAAGCTGCACACGGTGATACTGGTGCCGAAGGGCGCCAGGAACGCGCCCATCGTGCTGACGCGGACGCCGTATAACGCGTCGCGGCGCGCCAGCCGCAACAACAGCACGCACATGCTGGCGGTGGCGCCGCTGGCCGATGAAGTGTTTGTGCGCGGCGGGTACATCCTCGTATTCCAGGACGTGCGCGGCAAATACAAGTCGGAAGGCGACTACGTCATGACACGGCCGGTGCGCGGGCCGCTCAATCCAACCATGGTCGATCACGTGACGGACGCCTACGACACGATCGATTGGCTGGTGAAGAACACGCCGGAATCGAACGGCCGCGTGGGAATGATCGGCTCTTCCTACGAGGGGTTCACGGTGGTGATGGCGCTGCTCGGGCCGCACCCGGCGCTAAAGGTTGCCGCGCCGGAGAGCCCGATGGTGGATGGCTGGATGGGCGACGATTGGTTTCACTACGGCGCGTTCCGCCAGACGAACCTCGACTACACTTCGAGCCAGACCATGAAGAAAGATGAGGGCGAACCCGTGGTGCGCGATGCGCTCGATGATTACGAGGCATTCCGCCGCGCCGGTTCGGCCGGCGACTATATCCGCGAGCATGGTCTGGATCAGCTTCCCTGGGTGAAGAAGCTGGTCGAGCATCCCGCCTACGACGCGTTCTGGCAGGGCCAGGCGCTCGACAGGCTGGTTGCCGAGCATCCTTCGAATGTTCCCACCATGTGGCTGCAGGGATTGTGGGACCAGGAGGACATGTGGGGCGCCATTCACTGCTACCTCGCTCTGAAGGCCAAAGGCCAGACGGATCACAATTACCTGGTGATGGGTCCGTGGCGGCACAGCCAGGTGGGCGTCGATGCGTACAACCTCGGCCCGTTGAAGTGGGATGGCGATACGGCGTTGCAGTTCCGGCGCGACGTGCTGCGGCCGTTCTTCGATCAATATCTGAAGACCGACGCGCCGAAAGCGGAGACGCCGCCGGTACTCATTTACAATACCGGCGAAAATCACTGGGACCGGCTGAAGAACTGGCCGGCGGCCTGCGAAGAGCACTGCCCGTCACCGCTGAAACCTCTGTACCTGCAGGCCGGCTACGGCTTGGGATTCGACCGGCCGGCGGGCGCGCCGGCGTCGGATTCGTATGTGTCCGATCCCGCCAAGCCCGTGCCGTTTCTGCCGCGGCCGGTACGGTTGAATGACGCGCCCCGATGGCAAACGTGGCTGGTGACCGATCAACGCTCGGTCGCGGACCGTCCGGATGTTTTGACTTATGAGACTCCGGCTCTGACCGCGCCGGTGCGCATCAGCGGGGAGCCCGTCGCGGATTTGTACGCCGCGACCAGCGGCACCGACTCGGACTGGGTGGTGAAGTTGATCGATGTTTTTCCCGATGAAGTGCCGAGCCAGCCGGAAATGGGCGGCTACGAGCTATCGGTGGCGATGGATATTTTTCGCGGCCGCTACCGCGAGAGCTTCGAACACCCATCGGCTATTCCAGCCGGCAAACCACAGCGCTACCATTTCACGCTGCCGCCCACGAATCACGTGTTCGAGCCGGGCCACCGGATCATGGTGCAGATCCAATCGAGCTGGTTCCCGCTCTACGACCGAAATCCGCAGACGTTTGTTCCGAACATTTTTCTGGCAAAGTCCGGCGACTATGTAAAGGCCACGCAGACGGTGTTCCGCTCCGGCCCGCAAGCCAGCGCGGTGTGGCTGCCGGTGGTGCAGTAGACAGGGCAGCCATCCAGAAATGCCGACTCCTATGCCGGTGCTCGGTTTCTCAGAGTGTCTGATGCTGGAGTTCGCCCGCAAAGCCGGGCATCTGCCGCTCGGCACGTTCGACCGGAAACTGGCGCGCGGGGCCGGTGCGCAAAAGCTCTGAGCGATTCAGAACTTCGGTCTTTGCCGCGCCGGCTGGACCGGCTTGTCGGACTTGGCGCCTTTGGAAACGAGATAGTCGATGACGGTTTTGTAGCGCAGCGAGCGCGCGCCATCGAGCGCGTTGCGTCCGTCGATGTCGGCAGCGTTTACATCCACGCCCCAATCGACCAGAAGCTTCACACTTTCAAGCGTCAGGGCTTCGGACTCTTTTTCCGGAATGTCAACCCAAGGATAGACGCGAATGGTTCCGGTGGCGGCCATCAGCGCGGTCACGGTCTGCTTGGTTTCCTTCCCGCCGAAGCCGCGCTCCGCGACATACTCGGCGTGGTGCACGAACTTGGGATCGGCGCCGCGCTCGACCAGCATCTTCATGACGTTCGGCTCCGTGAACCGGGCGGCCAGCCAAAACGGCGTGGCGCCTACCAAGGAAGCTTCGAAATGCCAGTCTTCGGAGGAACGGCGCATCGGGGTCCACGTTTTCACCGGGATGTTGGGATCGGCGCCGTGGTCGAGCAGATCCTTGACCATCTTCTCATCGCGCCGCATGATGGCCTCGTGCAGCGCGGTGAAACCGGCTTTATCCGCGTTCGGGTCGGCGCCCTTGTCGAGGAGAAAAGCGGCGATGTCTTCGAAGCCGGAGTGGGCGGCGAGCGTGGTGGCGCTCACTCCCCAGGCATCGGTATCGTTCACGTTGGCGCCGGCGGCAACGAGCTGCCGGGCCGAATCGAGATCGCCCACGCGCGCCGCGAACATCAGCGCGGTCTCTCCTCCGTGCGGGATCGCGCGATTATACGGCAGATACCCGTGCGGCGGGATGGCCATAACTTCGTCCCATACATCCGATCGCGCGGCGATATCGGCTTTGTGCGCGAGCAGCACCTTGACGACGTCGGAATGCTTTTGCGAGACCGCCCACATGAGCGCGGTCTGGCCCCTCGTGCCATGCGCGTTGGGATTGCCGCCCTTGGCGAGGAGCAGGTCGACCACTTCCGGATAGCCCGCGCGCGCGGCCACCATCACCGGCGTTTCGCCCGATACGAGCGGGGAATTCGCATTGGCGCCGGCCTCGAGCAGGCGGCGCACCAGAGCCACGCTGCCGTTCTGGCTGGCCGCCCAGAGGGGCGTCGCGCCGAGATCGTTGGCGGCGTTCGCGTTGGCGCCGGCGCGGAGCAGCAGATCGGCGCAGTCGAGGTCATTGTTGTACGCCGCCCAATGGAGCGCCGTGGAACCGTCGGGCTCGGCCGCGTTGACGTCCGCCTTCTTCTGCAGAAGCGAACGGATACCGTCTTTGTCGCTGTGCCGGGCGGCATCGACGAGCGCCGGGCCGGCGCCCCCGGCGCCGAGCAGAAACACTGCGAAGCCGGCCGGGACAAGAAGCAGTGAGCGCGGCAGCATGGCTATACTCCGGACAATGTGTCGACCGGCAGCTTGCCGTTGCTGCCGCCGACCTTCTCCACCGGGTAGTCCATCTTATCCATGATGGTCATCAGCAGATTGGCTTGCGACGGCCGGTCCGTATACTTCAGATGCCGCCCGCCCTTCAGCTTTCCGGCGCCTCCGCCGACCAGCATCAAAGGGAGGTTCTCGCCGGAATGCGCATTGCTATTGGAGAGCCCGGCGCCATAAAGGATGATCATGTGATCGAGCAGATTGCCGTCGCCATCGGGAGTCGCGCGCAATCGCGCCAGATATTTTGAGAAGAGCTGCGCGTGGTAGGTATTGATCTTCGACATCCGCTCGACCAGTTCGGGCTGGTTGTTGTGATGCGAGAGCGGATGGTGCGCCTCGGGGACGCCGATTTGCGGGTACGGCCGCGGGCTCTGCTCCTTGCTGATCATGAAAGACACCACGCGGGTCAGGTCCGACTGCAGCGCGAGCAACTGCAGATCGAGCATCAACGCCAGGTGGTCCTCGAAGACCGGCGGCGCGCCCAGCGGCTGATCCAAAGTGGGGAGCTCGATGTTGGCCTGGCGCTCGGCCATCTGAATGCGCCGCTCGACATCGCGCACGGCATCGGTGTATTCATCCACCTTGGTTTGATCGCGCGGGCCCAACTCTTTTTTGAGGCCGGCCAGCTTTTCGTTCACCGAATCGAGGATGCTCTTGTGCTGCTGCAGGCGCCGCTCGCGGGCGGCGCGATCGGTGCTGCCGCCATCGCCGAACAGCTTTTCGAAGACGGTGCGCGGGTTCCAATCCATGGGCAGCGGCTCGGTGGGTGTACGCCAGCAGAGTGTGTCCAGGTAGGCGCAGCTCAGGTTCCCGGTGCAAGCGCCCGCGTTGGCCGGCAGGTCCATGCAAATTTCGAGCGTGGCCAACTGCGTATCCTGGGCGAAGTGCCGGCCGAGCATCTGGTCGATCGAGACATCGGCGATAATTTCGATTTCGTTATGTCCGCCGCGCGGCGTGCCGGTGAGAAACGATCCCGAGGCGCCGGCGTGGATATAGTTCCAACTCGCCCGGATTCCCGAGAACACCAGCATCTGATCCTTGAACGGCGCGAGCGGCTCCATGATCGGCGCAAGCTCCAGCGCCTCCCCGGCGCCCTTCGGCGTCCAGTAGGGCATAGCCATGCCGTTGGGAGTGTAGAACGCCTGGAAGCGGCGCGCCGGTGTGGTGGCGCCGCGCAGCGGAGGCACCATGGCTTCGAGGAAGGGCAATGCCAGCGTGGTTCCGATTCCTCTCAGCAGAGTTCGGCGCGGCAGCGATTTTGTAAGGAAAGCCATGCGATCTCCTTTCGATCAGGTTTGCGGCGCCCGCATCTGGAACGCGGGGCTCTGCACGATTCCGAGAACGAGCGACGACCAGCGGTATTGACGCGCGGCGGCGTCGCGGACAATTTTGCGGAGGGCCGGCTGGTCATAATATTCGACGCGCCGCCCCAGCGCGTAGGCCATCAATTTTTCGGTGACGGTATGCGGAAATTGATCCGGGTGCTCGAGCAGCGCGGCGCGCAATCCGGGAAGACCGTCGATCTTTTGGCCGCCGACGGTGGTGCCGCTCGCATCGACGGGTTTGCCGGCCTCGTCAATCGTCCGCCAGCCGCCGATGACGTCGTAATTTTCCAGAGCGAACCCGAGCGGATCGATGACCGAGTGGCAGCTATTGCAAGTCTGCTGCGTGCGGTGCGTGGCGAGGCGCTCGCGCATGGTCGGCGGAGTCACACCGGGCTTGGAATCGAGGTTCGAAACGCCGGGTGGAGGCGGCGGTATCGGCATTCCAAAAATATTGTTCAACAGCCATTTTCCGCGGAGCACCGGCGAGGTGCGGTCAGGATAGGAGGTCGTTACCAGCAGAGCCCCTTCGCCCAGCAAGCCGCCGCGCTGATCGTGATTCGGCAGCGCCACGCGCCGGAAGCGGCTGCCGTAGATGCCGGGGATTCCGTAATGGCGCGCCAGGCGTTCGTTGACGAACGTGTAGTTGGCATCCAGCAGGTCGTTGACATCGCGATCTTCGCGAATCGTGCTGCCGACAAACATCTCGGTTTCCTGCTGGAATGCCTGGAGCAGGCTCTCGTCATAGTTGGGATAGCGGTCCGGATCGACCACGACTTCGGCCACCTGCCGCAGGTTCAGCCACTGTGCCGCGAAGTTGTTCACCAGCGTGTCGGCAGCGCGTGGATCCGCCAGCATGCGGCGCACTTCTTTTTCCAGAACCGCCGGGTTGCTCAACTCGCCGCGCTCCGCCGCCGCAAGCAGATGATCGTCGGGGATGCTGCTCCATAAAAAGAAGGAGAGCCGCGATGCCAGCTCCAGGTCGCTCAACCGCTGCGGGCCGGGGCCGGGTCTGGCCGGATCGCGAATGACACGCAACAGGAAATCCGGATCCACCAGCATGCGCTCCAGCGCAAACTGAACGCCCGCATCAAAACTGCCGCCGTCCCGGCGGCCCTGGTCGAAAAATTGGAGCAGCGTGCCGGTATCCGTTTTGGTCACCGGCCGGCGATAGGCCAGCCGCGCCAGGCGCGAGAGGATGGTCGCCGCGCACGGCCGCTCCTCGGCCGCGTTGTTACCGGCGGCGGGGGGCCGGCAGACAAAAATCGCACGGCGGCTGGGCGTGTCTTTGGCGTCGCCGGCCGCCTGGTACGGGCCGCCGATTTGCACCGAACCGACGTTGGCATAGCCCATGTAGATCTGGTCATTCGCGATCACGCGCCCCAGTTGCTGCGGTTGGGGCAAGCCCTCCGGCTCCCAAAGCTCGCGCACGAACGAAACGCCGACAATGTGTGGACCGGCCTGTACCGGAAGACGCACCTCCAGGCCCGCATCGCCCGTGACCTGCATGTATTCTTCCCAGGAAGGATCGCCGGCGAAACCGGGCTCGCCGTCACCCGCGTAACTCGAAGCCGCCGGCCGGCCTTTGCCGGCGCCGCCGACGGTGAAGCGCTTCAGCAGCTTTCCATCCAGCCGTACATCCAGGTGCTGCGCCCAACCCATGCCCTTGAGATAGTCCTGATATTGCCGCTGCAGTTTCACCTTGATGAGGTATTCGCCGTCTACCGGAAAGTTGTAATGCACCGCAATGCCGCCGCGCGAGCCCAGCGGCAAATCTTCGCTCTGCCGCTCGTTTTGCAGGATGTGCAGCGGGATCTCGAAACGGTCGAGAGCCGGCTTCAGCGGAGGCAGCCCCACGGCCAATCGCGTCACCTGCCGCGCCACCGACATATAGCGCTCCAGATGCGCGGTCGAGATGGAAAGCGAGTCGGCGAAATTATCGAAGCTGCCGTCGGCCGTATCGTCGCCTGGGAGCAGCGATGTGACATCAAGATCGAGGTGCAGCAGATCGCGAATCGCGTGGTTGTATTCCGAACGGTTCAGCCGATGCACGGCCGCGATCCGGCCGGGGTTCGGATGGGCCTCCCACTCGCGGTCGATATCGGATTCCAAGGTCGTAATCACGGCGCGGTAGGCGGCCTGATCCGGACGCGGCATGCCCGCGGGCGGCATCAAGCCGGCCTGCAATTTCGCGATAACCTTTTCCCAGATTTCCGGGTGCGCGCCTGGTTTGGCGACGTCGAGCGTATCGAGCGTCAACCCCGCGGTACGCAGCTTCTGATTGTGGCAGGTGACGCAATATTTATCGAGAATCGCGCGCGGGTTCACGGTGGGCGGAGCATCCGCGCCGCGCACCCCTAAAACGAGCATCAGGCCGGCCAGGGGCGCGAGGATCCACAGCGGCCGCGCCCGTGACGTTCCCCTCGACATTTGCTCTTCTTTCGCCTCCGTAGCCACACGTCCACCCGGCTACCGGACAAGGGAAGTATACACGATCGGAGGGCCGTTGACTCGCCCCTAAGCGCTCGAATCGCGAGCTTTAGTCCCAATTCTGATAGCATGCCCAAATGAGCTCCGCACAACCCACCTCCCCGGGCCGGCAGGCCCCGGCCGGCGAATTCAATCTGACCCGCCTGGAACGTGTCATTTACGGCCCGGGCAAAGTGGCGGCGCTGAAGGAGGAGATGGAGCGGCGGAAACTCGAGCGCGCCGTGGTGGCGACCACCGAAATTGTCGCGAAACTTCCCATTCTGCAGCAGGTGACCGGGGCCCTGGGCTCACGGTGCGCGGGGGTGTTCACGGGAGTGGTTCAGCACGTGCCGCGCGGCACGGTGAACGCGCTCGCCGAGGAATTGAAGCGGTTGAACGCCGATTGTGTCGTCAGCCTGGGCGGCGGCAGCCCGATCGATTCGTGTAAAGTCGCGCTCTATGGCCTGCTGCCGGAGCGCGAGTTGGTCCACATCGCGGTCCCGACCACGCTGGCGGCAGCCGAATACACGCATGCCGGCGGCGTCACCGATGAGACCACGCGCGTGAAGAGCGGTGTTTACGATCCGCGCGTGCTGCCGCGCACCGTAGTTGCCGATCCCGTCCTCACGCTCGCGACTCCCGACTGGCTGTGGGTGACGACCGGGATGCGCGCGCTGGATCACGCGATTGAGTGCGCGTATGCGATTCGCCACCAGCCTATCAGCGACGCGCTCGCGTCGAAATCGATCGCCCTTCTGGTGAAGCATCTGCCGGCCTCGATCCGCACCGAAGGCGACGAGCGGCTCGCGCACCGCGGCCAATGCCAGATGGCCGCCTGGTTTTCCATCTACGGCGCGATGAACACGCGGTTCGGGCTGTCCCACCTGCTCGGCCATCAGATCGGTCCGAAGTGGGATGTGCCCCACGGCGTCACGTCCTGCATCACGCTGCCGGCCGCCATGCGCTTCATGGCCGGCATTGCAGCCCACCGCTTCGGACCCGTCGCCGAAGGCTTCGGCATTCCGTTTGATTCCGCCGATCCCATGCCGGCAGCGCTTGCCTGCGCCGACCGCACCGAGCAGTTCATCGCGCAATTCGAAGTTCCCAAACGGCTGCGCGACGCCAACGTGCCGCGCAATGAAATCGGCCAGATCGTGGCGCCGATCGCGCGCGAACTGGAGCACAACGGCGTGGTGGACCGGCCTCTGACCGAGGCGGAGATTCTCGGCCTGTTGGAATCGGTTTACTAGCGGCGCGGCCCGCTTACCGTAATTTCCTTTTCGGGGGGGCTGCCGCGGGTTACGCTGAAGCATGCCCGTTCGCATCGTGCAAGTGGACGCTTTCACCAGCCGCCCGTTTGCCGGCAACCCCGCTGCAGTGTGCGTGCTTTCCCAGGCTGCGGGCGACGCGTGGATGCGTGACGTAGCGCGCGAAATGAATCTCTCCGAAACCGCCTTTCTGGCGCCGAAGAGCGGCGCTCCGCAAAACGATGGCTATCAACTGCGCTGGTTTACGCCGGCAGTCGAGGTGGACCTGTGCGGCCATGCCACGTTGGCCAGCGCGCATGTGCTGTGGGAAGACGGCCATCTGCCCCCGGCGGTGCAGGTTCGCTTCCACACTCGCAGCGGATTGCTGCTGGCGGATCGCCGCGGCGACTGGATCGAACTGGATTTCCCGGCGACGGCTCCCACGCCAACCGAGCCGCCTCCGCATTTGCTGGACGCGCTCGGAGCCGGCGCGAAGTTCGTCGGCAAGAGCCGGTTCGATTACTTCGTGGAAGTCGAATCGGAAGCCGTGCTGCGCGAACTGGCGCCGGACTTCACGGGACTGCGCAAGCTGGGTGTGCGCGGCGTGATCGTAACCGCGCGTTCGTCATCGCGGGAGTTCGATTTCGTGTCGCGTTTCTTCGCGCCCGGCGCCGGCGTCGATGAAGACCCGGTGACCGGTTCGGCGCACTGCGCCCTCGGCCCGTATTGGTGCGGCCAACTCGGCAAGCCCGAGTTCACGGCCTACCAGGCCTCGGCGCGCGGAGGCGTCGTGCGCGTGCGCGTGAAAGGCGACCGCGTGATTCTCGGCGGCCAGGCCGTTACGGTGCTGCGCGGCGAACTGGCCGCCTAGCGCAGCCGTTACTCTTTCACCAGCGTGGCGACCGAGATGTGCGGCCAGTGGATGTCGTTAAAGTCCAGAATGACGCGCTGCACATACTGCAATTGAAAGAAGGACCGGCCGGAGGTCCCGTCCTTCACGGTCTCGATCCAGAAAATGGCGTCTAACTGCGCGGCGTTCGCATTCTTGAGGACAAACGGAATACTCACAATTCCGCCAGCCACCAGTGTGGAGATCACGATAATGTCGGTTTCGGTGATGGTCTGAGACCGGATATCGGCCCGCAAAACTTCCGTGGGGTCCTGAATCGTCTTCACGGGGTCGAGCCCCGAAGGAAGGCCATCCGGCAACGCGCTTTTCAGATACTGTTCAAGAACCGCGCCGCTGAGGGGACGGCCGGGAGGTGCATTCAGCGGTTGCACTCGATCGGAACCAGGGATGGGTAACGAGTTTACCGGGTTAATCGTCGGTCTGCCCGAAAATGTGGTGACCGCGGTGGTCTGCGAAACCAAAGAGTTGCCGTGCGGGACGGTTGCCAGCCGGACATAGGTGCCGGCTGGGTTCTCCTTAGTCTCTGGCACGTGTACCCACCAGCCCGACTCCTTATGGATGCCCGTGTGACTCGAATAATCGGTCACGGTCTGCGAATAATCGATGGCGTGGAGGAAAGCCGTTTCGAACTGGCCGCGGTTGGGGATGCCGCCGCCAACCGGGTTGACCTGCAGCGTCTCGTGCGTCGCGTGGAGCGCGAGAGTAAATTGTGGGGTGTTGTTCGCGGGTCCGAGACGATCCGGACGCGCGATCAGATTGAAGCCTCTGCCTACCCATCGACCCGATAATTTGTGAATCAGTCCGAGATCGTCGATGGTGGTTGGACCCGATGCACGAACGATTGCGTCCGGCGTAGTCAAGGTGCTTGTCGATGTCATCTCAAGTCTCCAAGTGTTTGCAAAGTCGTTGATTTGTGGCGCCGGCTCATCTGCATGCCTCGCATGCCAAGGGCGCCCTGGTCATGTGCCGAAGAGCCCACTAGGCTGCCCGGCGAATAGGGTCATTGGTCGAGCGGTGTCACGCCCCATTGCATGGAGCGCGGATCGATCGTAACCGTCTGGGGATCCTTCCCAGGTTGATTCAGTCGGAACGTACCGCCGCACCAGGCCATGCCGACACCTGGCTGGGTTTTTAAGACCGGCGGGTCCCCGGTGCGGTATTCACGCGGTTGGTAGCCGTCGATTGGCTCCAGCAGGATCCACACCTCGCCCTGATCGGAAGAGAACTGAATCCTGTCACCCACCCGGAATATCGGATTCGCGGGCTCCGTGATGAGCTTGCCATTGTTGAAATCGTACGTCAGCTTGACTGGAACAGTAGCCGCTTGTGCTGTCGTTGCCATATTCTCTCCTGTGTTTAAAATCGCGTTGTCATGGTTTTACGGTCCTGATGTTGAGCAGTTCCTGAAAATGCGAGTCCTGCTGTAAGCTCCTCAACTCGGGATGCCGGTTGAGTTCTTCTATGAGAGCAAAAGGTGCGTCACGCAGAACGGCCAGTGTCTGCTCGCGCTCCTGCAAAGCTTCAAGCACAAACACCGCCTGGCGGCGGACCCTGGCATCGTCTCGCCCCATAACAAGGGCCTGCGCTATTTCATAATTGGCAAGATCGCCTTGTCTGAGATATGCCAGCGCGTAGGCGTGAACCGACCTTGCGAAAGGGTCGCTCGGATTCTGAGTCACATCAGACTTAGCAAGGGCTTCCGCAGCGCGGTAGTTTGTGGCGGCGTCTTCGAAACGCCCTAGGTGGCGGTAAGCATCGCCGAGATCGGAATAGCCGACAGCTCTCGGGGGGCCGACCGAGAGGCTTCGCGCAAAATACTGCGCTGCGTCAGCGTACCGTTCCTCTTGGTAACACAGCACACCCAGGTCGACCAGCGCGGGGACCGTTTCTTGCAGACGAACCGAGGTGAGCATAGCCTGTTCCGCTTCCGGCAAGCGGTTCTCCTGCTGCAGAAGGAGTCCCAGCAGCATATGCCCCAGGGCCAGGCCGGGAGCAATTACGGTGACTCGGCGAAAAAGCTGTTCGGCCTCCGCAAACTGCAGGCGCCTTTGATAGAAACGCCCGAAGTCGATGTACGGGAGGTAATAATCGGGCTGTGCCTGGAGAGCTCTTTGGTAGGTGGCGATGGCCTGATCGGCCCGGTTCAGTGAGGCGTAGGCCAAGGCCAACCGATTCCACGCATCGACACTTTCAGGTGCAATTTCTACTGCCCGCGCGTAGTCTCGAGCCGCCTCGTCATACAATCCGTGCAGCTGTTTCAAATACCCCGCGGCCAGCAGGACGGGCGCCGAGTCGGGGTTCAGGCTTTGCGCCTTAGTCAGCGCTTGCGAGGCGCGGTCCATCCACTCGGAACCGAAATTCCGCCGCGCTTTTTGAAGGTAGGCTTCGGCCAAGGCAGCATACGGCAAGGCTGAGAGCGAGTCCAGTTGGGCCGCTTGCTGGAGGAAAGGGATGGCTTCATCCGCACTGGATTCATCCCGGCGGAGCAGGTTCAAACCCTGGACGTAAGCAGGATACGCGGCGGCAGCCAGGACATCCATCGGAACGCGGGCGCGGAGGCGGAACGCGCCGGTCACGGTGGCGGTGAGCGCTTTGGCCAGCACCGCAATATCTTTCGCGGCATAGGTCCCGCGGAGTTCTTGCAAAGGTACGCCGGAACTCGTGTCAACCACCGAAGCCTGCACCGCCAGCGAGCCGCCGCCGTTCTGCACGCGCGTGCGCAGCACGTGCGTCGCGGCCAGGACGCTTTTCGCTTTCTCGGGAGTGTCCACGCGATTGCGCCGCGATTCGCTCGGCGGAATCACGATGAAACCGCGCCGCGCTCCGGAAAGGCGATCCGCCAGTTCCACACCGAGCCCCTCCGCCGTGGGAAGCGGCGCCCCTTCCACCGTAACCGGCAGGATTGCCAGCCGCACCGGCGGGCCCGGCATTTCTCGTCCCAGCCACAGCACGGAACCCAGAATCACGGCTGCCGCAGCCGGGATAGTCATGAGCCATTTCCGCCGCGGGCGATAGGAGTCAATCTGCCTGATCACCTCCTCGGCGGAGCCGAAACGATCCTCGGGCCGGAGCTTCAAGCACCCGCACACAACGCGCTTCCAGGGCGTTCCTAACTCGCCCACGCGCCTCCGGAAGTACCGCGCCGGCGCATCTTGCGGAAGCGTCTCCGTACTGGCGCTCTCCGCAAGCGGCGGCTCTTCAACCGGGTCGGGCACCCTTCCGGTAAGCATGACATGGATGATGATTCCGAGCGCGTAGAGATCCGACGCCGCGCTTACCGGGGCGCGGGCAAACAGCTCCGGGGCCATGTAGTCCAGGGAGCCCGCGAGCCGGTTGAGGACCCGCTGCTCGCCGGCCACGCTAAGCGCAGCCAACCCGAAATCGGTGATGACGGCGCGCGTGCCGCCTTCCGGCGTGTGCGTCAGAATAATGTTGCCGCATTTCAAATCGCCGTGGATCACGCCCTGCCGGTGCGCCTGGCCCAGCCCCGCGCAGATCTGGCGGGCGATATCCCGGGCTTGCTCCGCCGGCAGCGGCCCGGCGCGGTGGATGCGCGCGCTCAGAGTCTCGCCTTCGATGAATTCCATGGTCAGAAACTCGACTTCGCCGAGGTCGGTTCGCGCCGAATGGAGGTCATGAACCTTGCAGACATTGAAATGGCTCACTTCGCGCGCGGCGCGCACCTCCGGCGGCAGCCAGTGGTCGTAGCCCGCCTGGGCCGATTTGATGGCCACCCGCCGGTTGAGCTTCTCGTCGAAGGCTTCGTAGACGACGCCCATGCCGCCGCGGCCGATTTCGTCGCCGATGCGAAACCGGTCCGCGATCAGGTCTCCGGGCTCGAACGGCCGGTCGAGAAACTCGAAGGACGTAATGACGCTTCGGCTGAGAAAGCCGGCCATGCGCCGCTCCCACTCCACGCGCTCGGTGACCTCGGCGTACAGATCGGGATCCTCTCCGCACTCCGCATGCAGAAAGCCCTCGCAGGTCCCCGGTTCCTGCGCCAGGGCCGCTGCGACCAGCGTCATTACGCGTTCGTCGCGTTCGACTGGGTCTCGCATGTTGTCGGGTTCAGCCTTTCAAACAACCACCGCCGCGCATCGCTGAACTGGCGCTGCATGGTGCGCAACGGCAGCCCCGATACTTCGGCGGTTTCTTCGTCGGTCAACCCCATGAAATATTTCAGTTCCACAATCGAGCACCAGTCGGGATGCCGCAGTTGGAGCTCATCGAGGAGCGAATCGACCGCCACCGCGGTCTCCAGATCCTTGCCGCTGGCGCCGGGCAGAAAATCGCGGGAACCCTGAATCGGAATCATCGCCGACTTAGTGCGCGCGCGGGCGTGGTCAATCAACAGCCGCCGCATAATGCGCGCGGCCACCGCATAGAAGTGCCGCCGGCCTTCCCAGTCGCGCTGCCGGCCGGCCAGCAAGCGGACATAGGCTTCATTCAATAAGGCGCTGGCCTGGAGCGTGTGGTCGCGCCTCTCCCGGCGCATCAGGGCGCGCGCGAGATTGCGGAGGTCGGGCAGCACCAGGCGGAACAGCCGATCTTCCACGCTGCGGTCGCCGGCGCTCCAGGCGTGCAGTAAGCGCGTGATCTCGCCCGCGGGTTCCATTCGTTGCTCCGACGGTGCGCAGTATTCTATCATGGGACCCCGGAACTGTGAGAAAGGGTACGGGAACGAAGTCGTCATGAATGGTCTCACCGGAATGAGCGGAATGAGCCAAAAAACCCCGCCAAAAAAGAATCAGGAATCCCAGGATGAGTGAAAGAGTCAGGCCGTTCGTTTCCCGTTCCGTCGCGAGGCCCGGCTACCGGTAGTACTGGAGCGGCGCCCGGGTTTTTGGGGAGCCTGCTCGAACAGCGCGAATTGCAGCCGACGCTCGGTGGCATCCACGCGCTCCAGGATCACGCGCACACGGTCTCCAATGGCAAACTCGCGGCGCGTGCGCTTTCCGACGATCTTGCGCACGTTCTCCTGATACGCGTATTGGTCGTCCGGCAGGGTGTCGATCGGGATCAGGCCTTCCACAAACAAATCGGTCAGTTCCACGAACAGCCCGTACTTGGCGGTGCTGATGATGAGCGCGTCGAAGTCTTCGCCTACGCGCTCCTGCATGAATTTCACTTTCTTCCACTCGACCAGCTCGCGCTCGGCGTCGGCGGCGCGCCGCTCCGATTGCGAGCATTCTTCGGCAATCGAGGCCAGCTCGGTTTCGGCCGGAGCCGGATGCCCCGCCAGCGCGGCTCGCAGCAGCCGGTGGACGATCAGATCGGGATACCGCCGGATAGGCGATGTGAAGTGTGTGTACGAATCGGCCGCCAGCGCGAAGTGTCCCACGTTTTCGGCGCTGTAACGCGCTTGTTTGAGCGACCGCAGCATCAGGTAGCTCAGGATGCGCTCTTCCGGCTTGCCTTCGATTTTGCTCACCAGCCGCTGATATTGGCGCGACGATATCGCCACGCCCGAATCGGCCATCACGATCTCGCTCCGCCGCTTGCCGCCGTCTCTACGGCGATCCGTGAAGCTGAATTTTTTCACCGGGATCGCACCCACTCCCAGCGAGTACCCGAAATGCGCCGCCACCTCTTCGAATTCCAGGACGCGCTTGGCGTCCGGCTTCTCGTGAATCCGGTAGATCGAAGGATTCCCGCTATTCTCGAGGTGCGAAGCCACCGCTTCGTTCGCCGCCAGCATGAACTCTTCGATGATCCGGTGCGCGATATTCCGCGGCGCGCGCGTGACTCCCGTCATCGCGCCCCATTCATCGAACTCGATCAGCGGTTCCGGGAGGTCGAAATCGATGGAGCCGCGCCGCACTCGCTTGCGATTCAACAGGAGCGCGAGCTCGCGCATCAGCTCAAAGCGCGCCGCGAGCGGCCGATAGCGATCGCGAAGGCCGGCATCACCTTCCAGCAACAGGTGCACGTTGGTATAGGTCATGCGCTCGACGCTGCGGATCACTCCTGCGGTGAACTCCTGTCCCACGGTTTCGCCCTGGTGGTCGATCTCCAGCAGCGCCGAGAGCACGAGCCGGTCCACTTCCGGGTTGAGCGAGCAGATATTGGTCGAAAGCTCGAAGGGCAGCATGGGCACGGCGCGATCGGGAAAATAGACGCTGGTTCCGCGCAGGCGGGCCTCGGTGTCGATCGGCGTTCCCGGCCGCACGTAATGGCTTACGTCGGCGATGTGAACCTGCAGCGCGTAGTTGCCGTTCGGCAGCCGGTCCACCCAGACCGCGTCATCGAAATCGCGCGCCGTCTCCCCATCGATCGTGACGATCTCGAGCGCGCGGAAATCACGCCGTCCTTCCAGTTCGCGTGTCGAAATTACGTTCGGCGCCGCTTCGGCCTGCTCCACCACTTCGGGCGGAAACCGGTGGGGCAAGTGGTGCTTGCGGATGACGATCTCCACATCCACGCCGAAATCGTCCGGCCGCCCCAGAATCTCAATTACCCGCCCGACGGGCCCGGAGCCGTGCTCGGGATATTCCAGCAACTCCACGTTCACAATCATCCCGGCCAGTTCCGCCGCCGAGGCGACCTCCGGCGCCGCCACTCCAATGCGGTCGACCATCGGTCCGCCGCGCGGAATTTCCAACCCTTCGGGGATATCGATCCACTGGCGGATGCGCTCGTCTTGCGGCACCACGTATTGGCCGCGCCTGCCGATGCGAAATTCGCCGACTACAGTCGGCTGCGCCCGCTTGAGAATTTTTATAATTTCGCCGTCCGCCCGACCGTCGGCTTCGATGCGCGAGATCCGCACTACGACGCGGTCGCCATGCATGGCCTTTTCGGCCGATTCCGGGGGGATGAACACGTCGCCGGCCACGCCTTCCACCGGCTTCTCCGCGATCAGAAAGCCGTACCCGTCCTTGTGCATGTGGAGGCGCCCCACGGCGAACTCGCGGCTGCGCGCCGTCACCGCATAGTGGCCCGACCGCAGTTCGATCAATTCGCCGCGCGCCGTCAGCCGCGACAACGCGTTTTCCAGATCCTCCCGCGCGGTCCCTCTGGCGCCCATTTCGCGCACCAGTTGCTTGAAGTTCGCCCGCGCGTGGGGCAACTTCGCAATGTGCTCAACCAGCGCTGCGTCCCGCATATTCCGATTCTAGTCGCACGGGGATTATCCCACGCGTTGCTACACTGATCAGAAGATGGCCAACGTCGCCCCCGCGGCATCCCAATTGAGCGAAATCTCCGACACCCGTGAAGTGCGCGACTGCCTGCAGTGGTTCACCCGCGAAAAGCAGTGGATCAACGAGATGCACCTGCAGCTTTGCCGGATTCCGGCGCCGACCTTTCTCGAAGGGGAGCGCGCCGTGTGGTTCGCCGAGCAGTTTCGTGCGCTCGGCTGGGAGGCGGCGACCGACCGCGCCGGCAATGTCGTCGCCTGGCTCGGAGACGGTCCTTACGTGGCCCTTACCGCGCACCTCGACACCGTCATCGCGCCCCGCGGCAAAGACGATATCAGCGTGGATGGCGAGGGCCGCTTCCGCGGCCCGGGCGTGTCGGATAACGGCGCCGGGCTTGCCGCTCTGCTCGCCATCGCGCGGGCATGGAAGACATGCCACCAGCCGCTGGATCTCCCGGCCGGCCTCCTGCTGGTCGCCAATGTCGGCGAGGAAGGGGAAGGAAATCTCTCCGGCATGCGCCATCTCTGCAAACAGTCGCCGTTCGCGCGCAAGATCGGCGCCTTTGTCGTGGTTGACGGCGCCAACACCGATCACATCACCACACGCGCTCTGGGCAGCCGCCGCTTCGAAGCGGCGTTCAGCGGCCCCGGCGGCCATAGCTGGAGCGATTTCGGCGTGGGCAACCCGGTCCATGCATTGTGCCGGGCGGTGGCTTTGTTCTCCGAGACCCGCCTGGACGGCGCTCCGAAATCCGCCATCAATGTCGGCTTGATCGAAGGCGGCTCCAGCGTCAATGCCATTGCGCAGACGGCGCGCGCCAAAGTCGATATCCGCTCCGAAAGCAACGAGAAGATGGACGAGTTGGTCGATATCCTCTCGGCGGCGGTCGATCGGGCTCGCGATCTGGAAAACCAGCGGGCGACCGCCGGCAAAGTGACGGCGAAGCTGCGGGAAATCGGAGCCCGCCCCGCCGCCGCGCTCTCCGAAAACGCCGCCATTCTCCGGTACCTCCGCGCTGTCGACGCGCACCTCGGTATTCGTTCGCACGTCGATTGCTCTTCGACCGACGCCAACATCCCGATGTCGCTCGGCATTCCCGCTCTTGCCATCGGCGCCGGCGGCATCGGCGGTGGCGCTCATACCTCCCAGGAATGGTTCCGCCCCGAAGGACGCGATCTCGGTTTGAAGCGGATCCTTCTGCTTTTGCTGTTGCTCCTGCGTGACCCGGGCGGGAACCGGAAGTGAACCGCCGCGCCGCGGACGCAGCTTTAGCCTTCAACACATTGGTCTGGGGCGCCACCTTTACTTTGGTGAAATCTGCTCTGCGGGATGTCTCGCCGGTGTTGTTCCTGGCTTTGCGCTTCTCCTTGGCTGCCGGCGCGCTCGGCGCGCTCTGGTTCGTAACGGGGCGCAGGCCCAAAACCGAGGGCCGGACCATCCGGGGTGGAATCCTGGCTGGAATCCTCTTGTTTGGCGGATTCCTGCTGCAAACATTGGGCTTACAGTTCACCACGCCACCCAAATCCGCTTTCCTTACCGGGCTGGCGTCCGTGATGGTACCTTTGCTGGGGGCTCTCGTCTATAGAGTCAAGCCGCAGGCCCTGGAGGTGCTCGGAGTTCTGGTAGCCACCACCGGCTTAGGTTTGATGACACTGGATGGCCCTGTCGGCTCCCTCGGTAAGGGCGATCTGCTGACGCTCCTTTGCGCAGTGGCCTTTGCAGGACATATCGTGACCCTCGGACATTATTCGGCACGGACCAGTTTTGAGATGCTGGCGCTCGCCCAGATCGCAACGGCTGCCGGGCTGGCGCTGGGGCTGTTCTGGTGGGTGGAACCCTTACACATCGTATGGAATCCGGCCGTCATCTACGCGATACTGGTTACGGGTCTTCTGGCTACGGCCCTGGCGTTTACGATTCAGGCTTGGGCTCAGAAATTTACCAGTTCGACCCGAACGGCTCTGATTTATACGCTGGAACCGGTTTTTGCCTGGCTGATCTCGTATGGGGCCCTCGGAGAAGGTCTTGCCGGGCGTGCCGCGGCCGGCGCGGCCCTGATCCTGGGTGGCGTTGTTTTGGTGGAATTGAAACCATTCGGAAGCAGGCTACATCCATGAAACCAGTGGTGCTCCAGGCCGGGATTATAATAATTCTGGTCGAGTTGAGCACGCGAACCATTGAGGAAATTCCATGAGCTTCTTTGACAAATTGCGCACACAGAAATTCCTTTCTTTTACGCTGATTCTGTTCACCCTCTCCATCGGGATCGTGATCGGGACTCTAATCACGTCCGGTGTGAAGGCGGCGAAAGAGAACACGGTGGCGCCGGGCGCCACGCCGCTCGCGATCCCCGATCCGGTGCAGTTGTCCACCACGTTCTCGCAAATTGCCAAACAGTTGGAGCCCTCGGTCGTGAATATTTCGACCGAGTATCGGCCCAAAGCTCAAACGCAGACGCGGGGGCAGGGCCGGCGCCGGCAGATTCAGCCGCCGGACGACGATCAGGGCGACGATAGCGGTCTCCCCGATCTGTTTCAGCGCTTCTTCGGGAATCCCTTTGGTGAAGGAGCACCGGATCAGGCCCAGCGCCGCGGATTTGCGCTCGGCTCCGGAGTGGTCGTGGACCGCGCCGGTTATATTCTGACGAACAACCACGTGGTCGACAAGGCCGATCGAATTCAGGTGAAGTTCGCCGGCGACACCACGCAATATGACGCCAAGGTTGTCGGCACCGATCCGCAGACCGACCTCGCGGTCATCCGCGTCGAAGGAAAGAAAGATCTCACGGCGGCCAAGATCGGCAACTCCGATGCCGTTCAGGTGGGCGATTGGGCCGTGGCGATTGGCTCCCCATTCGGGTTCCAGGCCACCGTCACCACCGGCATCATCAGCGCCAAGGAGCGCGATATCCCCGGTGATTCGACCCAGTTCCAGCACTTCCTGCAGACCGACGCCGCCATTAATCCGGGCAACAGCGGCGGCCCGCTGTTGAACATTCGCGGCGAAGTGATCGGGATCAATACGGCGATCGCGTCCCGCTCCGGCGGTTACCAGGGTATCGGCTTTGCTCTGCCGATCAACACGGCGGTCAACGTCTACAACGACATCATCAAGACCGGCAAGGTGACGCGCGGCTCCATCGGCATCCGCTTCAGCTCGGCCGATACGGAACAGGGCCGCTCACTGTTGAAATCCTATGGTCTCAACGAGGGCGCCTTCGTACAGCAGGTGGCGCCCGGAGGTCCCGCCGAGAAAGCCGGAATCAAGGCCGAGGATGTCATCGTGGCGATCAACGGCAAACCCGTGCGCACCAGCGGCGATCTGGTCAACACGGTCACCGGCACCCCGATTGGCACCTCGCTGAATGTCACGGCTATGCGGGACGGCAAGCGGGAGAACTTCAAGGTGGTGGTCGGCGATCTGGCTCAGGTATTCCCGGACGAGTTTGGGACCGGCAAGAAGGACCAGCCCGATAAAACCGAGAGCACCACGGCCCGTTTCGGCATGAGCATTCAGAACCTCACCGATGCGCAGCGCCAGAACCTGGGCATCAAGGAAAAGGGCGGTGTGCAGATCTCTACCGTGGAGCCCGATTCCTTTGCCGAAGACATCGGCCTGGCTCCGCGCGACGTCATTGTGTCGATTAACCGCCAGCCGGTGAATTCCGTAGATGACGTGCGGCGCATCCAGGGCACTCTCAAGGCCGGCGACGCCGTTGCGGTTCGCATTCTGCGGGAGGACCGCGCGACGCGGGAATGGACTTCCCAATTCCTGGCCGGGACCCTGCCGGCGGGCGCCCAGTAGGTTTAGGAGCGCCGGTGACTTTTTTCACCGGCGCTCTAGTACTCTTCGTGACTTTGGTACACTGGCATTAGGCATGCGCAAGGTGGTGTCTTTGGCTGGTGTGTTGGCGCTCGGCCTGCTTGGCTTTGCGGCCGACGGCGCAGCTCCGGCTCAGAAAAGATCGACATCCGGGAAAAGCGCCGCCACGGTTCACAAAAAGGGCGTGAGCACTACAGCGGCTGCCCGGACAACTGCCCGGCAGACCACTTCTTCCACCCGGGCCACCGCAAGCAAGCGCGGCAAGAAGGGTCCCGTCCGGCGACCTGCCGTGACCTGGCGCAATCGCCAGTTGGCCCCTACCGCGGAACGCTACAAGCAAATCCAGGACGCGCTGGTCGCGAAGGGCTACCTGCCGGCCGACGCGGCCAACGGCAAGTGGAGCGATTCCTCAACCGAAGCGCTCAAGAAGTTCCAGGCTGATCAGAACCTGGATGGCAACGGCAAAATCAACTCCCTCTCGCTGATTGCTCTAGGTCTGGGACCCAAGCGCGATACTAGCCCGGCAAAACCCCCGACTCCCCCACCGGTTACGAACCCATAGACCCAAAGGGGTGAATTGACGGTCAAGAATCATTTAGGGTACCATTATTTAGGATTAACGGGACCGAATACCTGTTAATGGGAGGCCGGAAATGTTGAGCAACTCCACAGCACTCCAGGTGATCCCGGAAGCCAGCTTATTTGACCGCGGGTGGCGTTTTCTGATGAGCCAACTCATCCAGGACGTCCCCGATTCGATCGCGGTCTGTGAGTTCAATTGCCGCGAAACCGATTGCAGCGCCGAGCGTTGGGCGTCCTGCGAGCGCCGCTTACTGCACGCATCGCGAGAGCGTGTCCCAAAATTCCGGAAATGAGACGGACGCCGCCTCGGCGCCTTCGATGACGGATTCTCCATCGGCGCGCAGGGCCGCGACCGCGAACGCCATCGCCACCCGGTGATCGCCGAAGGAATCGAAGGCGGCGGCACGGAATTGCTGCCGGCCCGGAATTACCATCCCATCGGCCGTTTCTTCAGCCGCGACCCCGAGTCGCCGCAGGTTCTCGGTGACGGTGTGGATCCGATCGGTCTCCTTGATCCGTAATTCGCCTGCGTCCTTGACCGTCAGCCCGTTCTGAGTGGCGGCGCCGAGCACGGCCAAAACGGGGATCTCGTCGATCAAGGCCGCAGTCAGGCTTCCCTCAATCACGCCGCCGCGCAACTCCGAGTAGCTCACCCGGATTTCGCCCATCAATTCGCCGTTCCGGCTTTCGAGCTCGGGAATCGCGATCCTGGCGCCCATTCCGGTCAAGAAATCGAGCAGCGCCGAGCGGGTGGGGTTCAGGCCGACGTCCCGAATCGTCAACTGCGAGCCGGGCACCAGCAGGGCCGCCGCGAGGAAAAACGCCGCCGAAGAGAGGTCCGACGGGACCACCAGTTCCCGGGCGGCGAGCCGGGGCCGCCCTTGGACGGTGATCTTCTGGCGTTCCACGATGACCTCGGCGCCAAATTCGCGCAGCGCGATTTCGGTGTGATCCCGCGAGCGCACCGGTTCGATAACGGAGGTGGTTCCCTCCGCAAAGAGCCCGGCGAACAAAACGCAGGTTTTGACCTGGGCGCTGGCGACGGGCAGGCGGTACTCGATCGGCCGCAGCCTGGCTCCTGCAATCTCCAGCGGCGGATATTGATTTTCGCGCGCCCGGATGTGCGCCCCCATCTCGGCCAGCGGTTTCATGATGCGCTGCATGGGGCGACGCGACAGCGATTCATCCCCGCCGATCCGGCTGCGAAACGGCTGTCCCGCCAAAATTCCCGAGAGCATCCGGATGGTCGATCCCGAATTTCCCGCATCCAGGTCCCGCGCGGGCGTCCGCCAGCCGTCCAGCCCTTTGCCGTGGATCACGAACTCCGTGCCGCCGCCTTCGACCTCGATTCCCAACGCGCGCACGCAGTCCAGTGTCGAATGGCAATCGGCCCCAGTCGAATAGTTCCGGATGCGGGTGGCGCCCTCGGCGATGGACGCGATCATCGCGTAGCGATGCGAGATGGACTTGTCGCCGGGCAGGGTAATGCCGCCCGAAACGGAGGACGCCCGCCGAATTTGTTTCCGCATCGGCTACGCCGTCACCGCCTGCCAGCGCGTGGATACCTTTTTGATGCGCTCGACGGCTTCGGTCAGGTTCGGCAGCGAATTCGCGTAGCTAAACCGGATGTATCCTTCGCCGTATTGCCCGAAGCCGGCGCCGTTCAGGCAGGCTACACCGGCCTCCTCGAGCAGCAGGTCGGCCAACTCCTTCGAGGGCATGCCGGTGCCGGTCACATTCGGGAAGGCGTAAAAGGCGCCGCCCGGCAACGCGCAGCGAAATCCCGGAATCTGATTGAGCCCCGCGCAGAAGGCGTCGCGCCGCCGCTTGAATTCCGCCACCATTCGGGTCACATCGTCCTGCGGACCCGTCAGCGCCGCGATCCCGGCCCGCTGGGTGAAGCTGGCGGTGCAGGAATTGGAGTTCACCATCAGCTTGTTGACCGCGGCCACCAACCACTCCGGCATGACGCCGTAGCCCATCCGCCAGCCGGTCATGGCATAGGTTTTCGAAAAGCCGTCGAGCAGGATGGTTTTTTCCAGCATTCCCGGAAAGGTCGTGATGGAAACCGGGGCCGGCCCGTCATACACAATACGCGAGTAGATCTCGTCGCTGAGCACCATCACGTCGCGGTTCTCGAGCATTTTCGCGATGGCCTTTACGTCTTCGGCCGGGATGATGCCGCCGGTCGGGTTTTGCGGCGAGTTGAGGATGATCAGCTTGGTTCTGTCCGTGAGCCGCTCCCGAAACAGGTTCAGATCGAAGGAAAATCCGCGATTTTCCACGAGCGGCATGGGTACCGGTTTCGCGCCCAGGAACCGGATCATCGATTCGTAAATGGGGAATCCGGGATTGGGATAGATGACCTCATCGCCCGGCTCGAGCAGCGCGATGAGGGGGAAAAACATGATCGGCTTGCCGCCCGGAACCACGCACACGTGCTGGGGTCCCACCGGAATGCCGCGCGTCCGGCTGATGTACCCGGCGATGGCTTCCCGCAGTTCCGGCAGCCCCTGCGTGGGGCCATAATGGGTCCAACCCTCGTCGAGCGCCCGTTTGGCCGCTTCGACGATGTGGGCGGGAGTGGGGAAGTCCGGTTCCCCGATCTCGAGGTGCACAATGTTACGACCCTTGGCTTCCAGCCCTCGGGCCTTTACCAGGACGTCAAATGCCGACTCGACCCCCAGCAGAGCGATCCGTTGGGCGAGTTTCATGGCTCCTCCCGGAGGTACACGATAACCAACAGCATCTTTTCAGCTTAACAAGCGACACGGGTTAAAATAGCCGGAGCGGAAGTGGGCCGCTTTTGATTCCACGTTTTCGCCGGTCCTTCGTCACATCTGTAGGACTTGTGAGAGCTGCCGCTTACAGCCCGATGAGTGAAATTACCGAACCCGGACTGGATCTGGAACGGCAAAACCGCTTTGCTTCGCAGCACTTGCGGCGGATTTTCATCCAGATCTATCGAATTGTCGGAAATGTCGCGGACGCCCAGGATTTGACACAGGAGGCGTTCATCAAGGCCCTCCAGCGGCAAGATCAGCTCAAAGACGAGCAGAAGGCCGCGCACTGGCTATCGCGGATCGCCACCAACACGGCGATCGATTTTCTGCGCCGCAGCGGACGCGCCACGTTTTGCGAGATGGAGGACGCGCCCGAACGACATTCCGAGAGTCCCGAGCAGATGCTGTTGCGCTCCGAGCAGCGGAATTATCTGGAAGACGGACTGCGGCTGCTGAGCGCCCGGGAGCGGGCCGCGCTGCTGCTGCGCGATGTGGAAGGTTTACCGGCCGAGGAAGTCGCCAGGCGTCTGGACTGCTCCAAGGCCACCGTGCGCTCGCACATTGCCAACGCCCGGATCAAGTTTCGCCGGTACATTGAACGAAGAAAACAATAAGCCATGAAACATCCGAGTCAGGAGACGTTGGCTTTACACGCGGGCGGCGATCTGGGATGGGTAGCCGGCTGGCGGACTGGGCGCCACCTGAGCCACTGCGACCAGTGCCGCGAGGAAGTGGCGGCGTTCCGCGGGCTGCGTGAAGTGTTGCCGGACCTGAATGAAATCCCGGAGGTCGCCTGGAACCGGCTGGCTTCCGAGATGAAGGCGAATATCCGGCTTGGGCTCGCGGCCGGCGAGTGTGTCCGCGCCGAGGAGAAACCGCTGCGGCACACGCTGTTTTCCGGGGCTCGCACGGCGGTGGCGGTGGCCAGCGTAGTGGCGCTGCTGGTGACCGGGGTAATGATCGAGCGACCGGGCCAGCGGCCCGCTCCGGCTGCGGTCGATGGCGTGGTGCTCCAGTCGACCCGGGGCGGCATTCAGGTTTTCGACGGCGCCCGCGCGCTACGCCTGCTGCATACCGGAGTCAAGGAAGAAAACGTGATCCGGTCGGTGGGCGCGCAAGGTTCGATGCGGGCGCGGTACGTCGATCCCGAGACCGGCTACGTGACGATCAATAACGTGTATGCGGAGTGATTCCAAGTTGCGAGTGGCGCTCTTCAGCCTTCTGGGCGCGGCCGGCTTGCTGGCCCAGAATTCTCCACTGGAATCGCGCGATGCCGTAAAGGTGAATATCCCGCAGGATTCGCCGGTGAATTTCGTTTCGATGACGATGGGAGAATCGCGCGCGACAGCGCGGGGGGCGGCGCTGCTGCTCGATCTCCACATGTCGCTGGAGCTGCGCAATGCCAGCCCGAACCGCATCCACGGCGTGGTTCTGCGGGTAGTCTCGCAGGAAGTGGCGGCCGGAGGCAAAGCTTCGGTCGCGGTGCCGAGCCTCAACATCAAGCCCGGCGACGCCTTCCCGGTGCGCATCGATCTGCAGTTGATTCGCCCTACGCAGGTACTGGCCGGCGGTCCGCTGGTCCAGGTGGATCTGGATGGCGTCCTGTTCCAGGATTTTTCATTCTACGGGCAGGACCGGCTCAATTCGCGGCGTCTGCTGACCGTGTGGGAGACCGAGGCGCAGCGCGACCGCGAATACTTCAAGCGCGTGCTGGCGCAATCTGGTTCCAAGGGGTTGCAGCAGGAAGTGCTTGCCAGCCTGGCGCGCCAGGCCGATCAGCCGCAGTTGGACGTGCGGGTGATTCGCCGGCGGGCGGTTGCGGCCACAGCCGCTCCGGAGCGCACCGCGCAATTCGCGTTCGTAAGATTTCCCGGTGCTCCGGTGGAACCGATCGATGGCTCGGCGGAGATTTCGGGAAGCGAAGCGCGCGCGCCGCGCATCGAGGTGCAGAACCAGTCGGCGCGGACGGTGAAGTACGTCGAGATGGCATGGCTGGTGAGCGACTCCCGGGGCCAGCAGTACATGGCTGCCTCCTTGCCGGCGTCGGATGCGGAGTTGTACCTGCCTCCGGGTAAGACCGCGCGTTTGGTGCAGGATACAGAGCTGCGGTTCAGCCGCCGCAATTTTCCGGTGAACATCGACAAGATGACCGGCTTTGTCAGCCAGGTGGAATTCGCCGACGGCAAGGTCTGGGTTCCCAACCGCCAGAACCTGGAGAACGCCGCGCTGTTGAACATCGTGGCGCCATCCGCGGAAGAGCAGCGGCTCACCGACCTTTACCGGCGCAAGGGGCTGAATGCGCTGGTTGAAGAACTGAAGAAGTTCTGACGATCCGAAAGCCGGTCAGCTTCGCCGCGGCCAAGACGAGCTAAGGCCGGTTTGCGGGGAGGACGCGGAAGCGGCGGCGGCCTTCGATTCGTTAGTTTTCGAAATCGGCGCGATTCACCGTGAATACCGTGGAGATGGACTCGCGTTTGGCGAGATGGACAAGGGTTGCGTCGGCGAAATCCATCGGCCTGTCCCAATACCGCGACATCAACGCGTGCACGGCGGGTAGTTCGGCGTGAGAAATGACCGCCAGTTCCAACGCGCTTGAGCGGACGAATTTCCAGGCGCTCTCCACCTCGCGGCGCTCGTCGCCGACGAGGTGGAATAGCTCGGTCAATACGGCTTCGGAAGTGAGCAGCGGCAGGTGCAGAGATGAAAACGTCTCGACGCAGGGGCGATGCCAGCGATCACTGCGGTCGAGCAGGGCCAGAATTGCGCCGGTATCGACCAGGGCATCAGCGCGCATGTTTGCGGCCGAGGCGCTCACGGACGGACTGCCGCGCGGATTCGGCGCGGCGGGGATTGCCGCTCGCAAAATTACCGAAACAGGCTGCCGCGGCGCGCTGGAGGCGTTGCTGGCGGGCGGCGTCGTTCGGATCGCCGTTGCGATTCTTCAACCATTCCTGGGCGGCAAGGTCGAGCGCGGCTGAAAGCGAGATTTTGCGGCGACGGGCCTCGCGCTCCAAGTCTGTTTTCAGGCCGGCGGAAACGCGCCAGCTATAGACTTCAGACTTGATGCACTACACTGTAGCGCATGCGGTGAGATGGCGGCAAAGGCGCGGCCCGAAGCCGCCGGTTTTCGGGCGGTTGGCGCGGTTTACGGCAGATCCATTATAATAGCGGGCGTTTCGGAAGCATCATGGACGATCAGGTTCACAGCCTGTTTCATGAGCTTGCCGATCTTGCCCCCGCCGAGCGCGACCGCGTACTCCGGGAACGGCAGATCGGACCGGAGGTCCGCGTCGAAGTGGAATCGCTTTTGAGTTTTGACTCCATCGCCGCGCACGATTTTACCGGTCTGGTGGCGGATGCCGCGCAGGAGGTCCTGTCTGCCGCGCCGGGTCCGGAGGTCGCGCGGTGCGGGCCGTACCGGCTGGTGCGGCTGCTCGGGCGCGGCGGGATGGGCGCCGTTTACCTGGGCGAGCGCGCGGACGGCGAGATTCAGCAGAAGGTGGCAATCAAGCTTCTGGCGGGGACTGGCGCTCCCTCCCGGTGGCGCGACCGGTTTTTGAACGAGCGCCAGATCCTCACATCGCTCAGTCACCCCTGCGTGGTTCGCGTGATCGATGCCGGCCATATGCCCGACGGGCAGCCCTACTTGGTGATGGAATACGTGGACGGGACGCCAGTCGATGTCTACGCCGGCCGATTGGGAATCCGAGAGCGGCTAGCTCTCTTCCTCCAGGTGTGCGACGGCGTCTCGCACGCGCATCGCCACCTGATCATTCACCGCGATCTGAAGCCTTCCAACATCCTGGTGGACGCATCGGGCCAACCGAAGCTGCTCGATTTCGGGCTGGCGAAACTTCTCGACACGGAGGGAGATCCAACGAGGACAGTAGAGCGTCTGCTCACGCCCGCGTATGCGAGCCCGGAGCAGGTCCGCGGCGAGATCCAGACCACCGCCACCGATATCTACTCGCTGGGCGCGATTCTGTACAAGCTGCTGACCGGGCGTTCGCCGCATGAATCCGAGACAGGAACATCGCAGGCGATGGAGATCTTGGCGGGTAAGAAGGGAATTGCCCTCCCGAGCGCGGTGAATCCCGATGTGCCGTCCGACCTGGATTGCATCGCCAGGAAAGCGCTGCGGCCGGAACCGGAGGAACGCTACGCTTCGGCGGAAGCGCTGGCGAGCGATATCCGCGCGTTTCTGGAGTTCCGCCCGGTGGAAGCGCGCTCCGGTAATGCCTGGTACCGGACGCGAAAGTTCCTGCGGCGGTATTGGATTCCAGTGACGGCCGCCGCGCTGGTGACGGCCAGCCTCGCGGCGGGCCTGGCGATTGCAAACCGCGAGCGAGCTCTGGCGTTGCGCCGGTTTGCCGATGTCCGGCAGCTCTCGAACAAACTATTCGATATTGATACTTCGGTTCGCGACTTAGCCGGCAGTTCGCGGAGCCGACAGTTGATCGTCGATACCGCGCTGGAGTATCTGCGGCGGCTGGCAGCGAGTGTCCACGGCGATCCCGAACTGGCGCTGGAAGTCGGCAATGCGTACATGCGAGTGGCGCGCGTTCAAGGAGTACCGATCTCGCCGAATCTCGGACAAACGAAAGAAGCCGAGCGCAACCTTCGAATTGCCCGAGGATTCATCGAGACCGCCTTGAAAGCGCAGCCGGCGAACCGGACGGCCATGCTGCGGATGGCGCAGATCGCCCATGATCAAATGATCCTGACCGGGTTCGAGCATCGCCAGGATGAGATGAGCGCATTCACCAGGGAATCGGCGGAATGGCTGGACAAGTTTCACGCCGGACCGAACGATAAGCCGGAAGCGATCGCCATCCTCACGGTGTACATGAATGTGGCGGATTACTCGCGCCGCGAACAGCAAGTTGAAAAAGCGCTCCAGCTCAGTAAGCGCGGCGCCGAGCTTTCTGGGTTGCTCAGCCGCCCCGATCACGTCGGCGATTTCCTTTGGGTTTCCGCACAGGCGTTCCAGCAGGTTGGTAAGCTCGATGACGCGCTCGCGGCCAGCCGGGAAGCAGCCAGATTGCTGGATCCCGGTCCGGCGTGGCTGACGAAAGGCGGCCTGGCTTACAACTTCCAGTTGGCCCTGATTTACCAAGGGCGGATTCTGGGCGGATATGATTTCGTGAGCTTGGACCGGCCCGCAGATGCGATTCCCCTGTTGGACCGGGCCTTCGGAATGGCAGACGGGTTTGTACACCGCGATCCGCAAGAGCAGTCCTCCCGCGGTATTCTCAGTATGGCTGCCATCTCGTTGGGTGACATCATGCGCCAGTCTGACCCGGCGCGCGCGCTCGCGGTCTATGACCACGCACTCCGCCACACCGCAGAGGTCGCCGACAATGTGAACATCCGGCGATACGAGGTGAACCTGTTGGCCGGCTCCAGTTATGCACTGCGGCGCCTCGGCCGTTCCAGGGAAGCCCGCCTGCGGCTCAATGCGGCATTCGAACGTTTGCAGCAACTCAACTTCTATCCGGCGGACAAGATTGAGCCGGGTTCCGAGGTGGAGGAAGCGGTTCAGGCGCTGGGAGACTTCGAAGCGGACGCCGGAAACCTGGATCGCGCGATCAGTGTGTATGAGGAACTCTTACGAAAGATCCAGGCGGGGAAGTTGGGTCTAGCGCCCGGCCTGCCCGAGGCCGTGCATTTGTCCGCGATCTATCGCTCAGCCGCCGCGGTGTACCGGCGAGCGGGGCGTCCGGAGATGGCGGACGCTCTGGAAGCGCGGCGGCGCGATCTGTGGCTAGGGTGGAATCGAAGGCTTCCTAAGAATTCCTTCGTGAAGCGGCAACTTGAGAAATTGAGCACGCCGGTGACCCGGGTACCGGCGTTACACCACGTTGAATAGCAGCTTGAAGCCGTAATCCATGTGCAGCTGTTGGTGGCAGTGGAATAGTGTCAGGCCGTCCTGCTCGGGCGTGACGTCGACTTCAATCTTGCGATAGCCTTTTACCAACACCACATCCTTCAGCACGCCGGCGGTCGGCTTGCCGTAGACGCTCGTCAGCTCGAAGCTGTTGCGGTGGAGGTGGACCGGGTGCGGATCGTCGGTCTGGTTGTCGAAGACCAGGCGGTAGCGCTTGCCTTTCTGCAGCTCGCGCGGGGGCGCCTTGGGGTCGAACTCCTTGCCGTTGATGGTCCAGCGGTTGAACTGGCCCTTGCCGCCGTTGATTTTGCCAAACGCCAGCGGGATGGTCTCGACCGGGAGCGGCGTCGAGCGATTGTCGCCGAAAATTGTGTAGTCCCACGCTTTTTTGGGGGGCGCGATCCAGCGGGGCTTGCCGGTTTTGTTGGCGTATTCCACGACCACGCCCATGCCGTTCATGCGGTCGTCGTCCTTTGGCGTTCCGAGGATCCACACGCCGGGATTCTTCATCTCGACAACGGCGTCGATGCGCTCGGCCGTTCCCAGTTCCAGCACGTCGACCATTTGCGGCGTCGGCACCGGATTGCCATCGAGGCCGACAACTTGAAACTGGTGGCCGGGCAGGGCCAGCTTGATGTTCTCGGTGGCGCTGGCGTTCAGAAAATGGAACAGCACGCGCTGGCCTTGCATCACGTGGATCGGCTCGCCGTAGCCCAGAGCACGGCCGTTAATGGTGAAGCTCTTGTATCCGATTTCCCAGCCGTTCGTCTTCTCATCGGGCTTGACGGCGGGCGGATGGGGGGGCGGCAGGCCGGGCTCGTCTTCTTCCTCTTCTTCCTCCGAGCCCAGCTCGGGCTCCCATTCATGCGTGGCCAGAAACAGCTCCTGGTCGTATTGGCCCGGATTGCTCTTGGGCTCGATATAGACGAAGGCGAACTGGCCCGAGTAGGTGCCGCGCGCGAGATCGGCCATCGGCATCACGTGCGAGTGCACGAACCGCGCGCCGGAAGGCTGGGGCGTCAGCCGGTAGCGGATGTGACCGTGCGCGGGAACCGCGAGGCTTTTCTCTTCTTCGGCACCGTCGACGCGCGCCGGAATGATCTGCCCGTGCCAGTGGACCAGTTCGGAAGTGTCGGTATCGTTGAACAGATCCACCGTGACGGTCTGCCCTTCACGCAGGCGGATGAGCGGGCCCGGCACGGTGCCGTTATAGCCGACGGTGCGAATGGTTTTTCCCTGCGCGATATCGACCGAGACCCGGCCAATCCGCAGCGTGACATCGGCGGGACCGGTCGGCTCGCTCTCAGAGGTGGTTTGCAGCCCTGCCCGATGACATGCCGCCAACGCCAGCCCGGCCGCGCCGGCGAGAGCCTCGCGCCGTGTCAGATCCACTTTCATACCGCGCAGTATATCAGTGGCCGCGCGCGCCTCGCCTACACCGGCTCCGGATGCACCGTGATATCGGCGCCCGGCGCGATCTGGTGGATGGCGTGTTCGATGGATTCGGTGAGATCGTGCGCCTGGGTCAAGGTCTGGCCGCCGTCCACCAGTACATGCAGGTCGACGAACAGCACCGGCCCGGAATAGCGCACGCGCACCTGATGGCAATCACGGACTCCGGGTACGGCCTCGACCACCGCGGCGACACGTTGTTCGAGTCCGGCCGGCGCCCGGTCCAGCAGCGCGTCGATGGTGCGCCGGCCAAGCTGCACGCTGATCCAGACCACGACGGCGGAGACTCCCAGCGCGGCGACGGCATCGCCCTCCCGCAGGAACGCCAGCGCCGGAAACCACTCGCCGGCCTTGACCGCGATCAGCCCCAGGATCACCACAGACGAGCTCCAGATATCGGTGCGGAAGTGCAGCGCGTCGGCTTCGAGGGCCTGGCTGTTGTATTTACGGGCCGCCCGATCGAGGACGCGCGACCGCGAAAAATCGATCGCAATCGAAGTGAACATGACGGCGAACGACCAGAACGTCACCTCCACCTCGATGCGGTGATAAAACAAACGGCGCACCGCTTCCCAGACGATCCACGCGCAGGTGATGATCAGAAGCACCGTCTCAAACAGCGCGGAAAGATTCTCGACTTTGCCGTGGCCGTACAGGTGGGAATGGTCGGGCGGGCGGGAGGAAATGCGAACGGCGAGCAGTGTCATTATCGCCGCGATCAGATCCAGCGCGGAATGCGCAGCTTCGGCGAGGATGCCCAGGCTTCCGGTCAGAATGCCGACCAGAAACTTGAAACCCGTGAGCCCGATAGCGGCGATCAGCGAGCTTAGCGCGGCGGACTGTTTCTCGCTTTGCTCCGCGACAGGAACGTGACTGCTCCTCCAAGACTCAGGCTAACATGGGCAACGCCGGTGACGGTGTCACCGGCGCTGCCCATCGTTCCTTTTTAGCCCGCAGCACCCTGTCTACGGTTTCTTCTCGACGATGTTGTTGCCGAAGATGAACCCGATTTCCGCCACGGCCCGCACCTGGTTGTTGCTGGTCCCGGCCGGCCCGAACACGGAGCCCGGAACGTAATTGCCGGCATGCACCACGCCGACATCGACACGGCCGAAGAAGCCGCCGTACTGGAGGGTCGGGGTAACGGTGAACGAGGTGCCCGTGCTGCCCGGCCCATACATCAGGTTGACCGAACCATCTTTGGTGTTGCCGGAGCTCGCAATATATTCCCAGCGCAGCGGCAGTGAAAATCCGTGCTTGAACGTATGATTGAGCAGCAGCGCGCCGCCCGTGGTCGATGCGCCTTTCGCGATGCCGATCTTGGCGTTGGTCGGAACATCGGTGTACTGGAAGTACGGCTGCACGATCCAGGACCCCTTGGTATAGGTGTAGATCACGTTGTAGATGGCGCCGTTGTTCTGCACCGGAGTCGCAAAGCTGGAGAAGGCCGTCTGGCCGAGATTGCCGCCTGCTACGAACGAGATGGCATGGGGGCCATTCGCGTAAGCCAGCGAGCCGCTGAGCCACGAGTAGCGGTTGGAGTAAAAGCCGTCATTCCAGCTCAGCGATGCCGTGAACTTGCCCATCGTCTGGTTCACCTGGATTCCGCGGTTGATGGCATTTTCCTGGTTCCATAACAGGCCGCGCGAGATGTTCATGTTCTCGAACGTGAAGGTGTACTCGGCGCCAATCAAAGTCGGTAACGACCCGATCTCGAAGGAAGTATTTTTTCCCGCCTGCAATTTTACGAAACCGACCGGCAGCGGGCCGTAGAGGTTGCTCACCGTTTTGTCGGTCTGGAGAAATGGCACGCCCAGCGCCGGGAGGTTGTACATGCCGGCCTGCAGATAGAACTGAAACACGCCGTCCGTCTTCTGCAGGAAGATCTGCCCGTTGCTCAGTCCAACCTGCGAATCTTTATCGCCGGGCACCGGGTTGTTCTGCACCAGGCCCATGCCGCTGAGAAATCCGTTGGCCGAGATCTTGCCGAAGGGCCCCGCATCAAAGACCGCAGGCGGCAGATTGGAGATCGGACCGGTGATGGCGGGGGTTGGCAGCGGCCCGGGCGGCGGCGGCTCGGCAGGTTTGGCGGCTTGGTCCGAAGCGGCGGGCGTGGCAGGTGCGTTTTGCGCGGCGCACATTGAAGCGAGCGCAAGTCCGAGCGCACAGATACAGGTCGTCTGCAACTTATTAAATCGCATAATTCTCCTCAGAAATGTTGGTTGTGATGTCCCCCTACGCCGCGAGAGGCGCCAGGTCTCGCGCACGACAGAGTGCAGCGACTTGCGAACGTATTCGGATCTTAAGACCCAGCCTGTTACACTCACAAGACAATAATTTTTATGCACGGCATTGAAAATCCTTTGCAGTCTGCAAATGCCTATAAATCCTGGCCTTTGAAAGGTTTATAAGGAATTCATAAGGGAAAGACAAAAAAGTTGTGAAGACCATTATCGAGCCGTTTCGGATCAAAAGCGTCGAACCGTTGCGACATACCACACTGGTGGAGCGCGAGCGCTACCTGGAAGAAGCCGGCTACAACCTGTTCCGTCTTGAAGCAAGCCGCATCCTCATCGACCTTTTGACCGATTCCGGCACCAGCGCCATGTCAACCGAGCAGTGGGCTGCGGTGATGCGCGGTGACGAGTCTTATGCGGGCAGCGAAAGCTTTTTCCGGTTGAAGCGCGCGGCTGATGAACTGACCGGCTTTCGCCACATGATTCCCACGCATCAGGGGCGGGCGGCCGAGCGCATTCTGTTCACGGTGATGTGCAAGCCCGGCCAGGTCGTTCCTTCCAATACCCACTTCGATACGACGCGGGCGAATATCGAGTTCACCGGGGCGCGGGCCGTTGACCTGCCGATTCCCGAAGCCGCCGATACCCAGGCGCGGCTCGATTTCAAAGGCAACATGGACGTGGCCGCACTCGAAGCATTGATCGCAGCGGAAGGAACGGAGCGCATTCCGCTGGTCATGCTGACGGTCACGAACAATTCCGGAGGCGGCCAGCCCGTGTCGATGGCGAATATCGAAGCCGTACAGCGCGTCTGCGCGCGCTGCGCCATTCCCCTGTATCTCGATGCGTGCCGGTTCGCGGAAAACGCCTGGTTCATCCATGAGCGCGAGCCGGGGTACGCTTCCTGGTCGCCCAGGCAAATCGCGCAGAAGATGTTCTCGCTCGCCGACGGCTGCACGTTCTCGGCGAAGAAAGACGCGTTTGCCAATATCGGCGGCTTTCTTTCGACCAACGATGACCGGCTGGCCCAGCAGGAGACCAACCTGCTGATCCTGACCGAAGGGTTTCCGACCTACGGCGGGCTGGCGGGGCGCGATCTCGAGGCCATTGCGGTCGGCCTGGAAGAAGTGCTCGAACCCGATTACCTGCGCTACCGTATCGTCTCGACTGGTTATCTGGGCCGCCACATCGCCGATCACGGCGTGCCGATTGTCGAGCCGCCGGGCGGCCATGCGATTTACATTGATGCCGCGCGCATGCTGCCGCACATTCCACCCTCGCAGTTTCCGGGCCAGGCGCTGGCGGTGGCGCTCTACCGGCATGCCGGCATTCGTTCGGTCGAGATCGGGTCCGTAATGTTCGGCGCCGCGGCGCGCCACGAACTGCTGCGGCTTGCCATTCCACGCCGCGTTTACACGCAAAGCCATATCGATTACGTGGTCGAGGCGATTCTCGAGGTGAACGCGGCCAAAGACCGGATTGGCGGCATGGAGATTGTGGAAGAGCCGCCTTTTCTGCGCCACTTCAGCGCGCGCTTCCGGCAGCTATAATTGGGGTTCCTCATGGGTGTAGTTGTCGGCGTTTCCGTGCCTCTCCGCATTGCCGCGAGCGCCACCGCGGTGTCTTTTCTCATTGGAGTGTGGCTGGCATGGCTGCTTGTCAACCGGCAGTTTCCGGGCCGCCGTGAATTGGGAGTTCTTTCCACCGCGGCACTCGCCCTGCCCGCGCCGGTGATCTGCTACTCGCTGCTGTTTGACCGGCAGCGCGCCTGGTCGTGGGGCATGACCGCCGCGGGCGTGCTGGCAGCCACCCCGATGGTGGTGCGCGCCGGGCGGATGGCCTTGGCCTCGCTCGATTGCATCTACGGCAATATCGGCCGGAGCCTCGGCAAGTCCGATTGGCGGGTCTTCTGGCGGCTGGAGTTGCCGCTAGTGTGGCGTTCGCTCGCCGGCGCAGCGGTTGTTGCGTTCGTGCGGATTCTCGGGGAATCCCTGGCGGCGTTTGTCATCGCCGCGCAACTCGGCCGATGACTCACGTCCGCATCGGCAAGAAGGTTGCGCCGGTCTTCTCGCTCGACGTGGATTTTGAAATCATCGGCGTCACCGCTCTGTACGGTCCCGCGGGTTCGGGTAAGTCGCTGATTCTCGAATCAGTGGCCGGGTTCTCCCGGCCGGACTCGGGCCGCATTCTGCGAGAGGACGTGCTGTTGTTCGATGCCCAGGCCGGCGTGCACGTGCCGCCGCGCGGCCGCGCAGCCGGCTACCTTCCCGCCCAGGATGCGTTGTTTCCGCATCTGACGGTACGACAGAATCTGGCGTTCGGCACCAAGGGCCGGCGCCTCGAGCGGCACCGCCGGATCGCCGAGTTTCTGGAGCGCTACGGACTATCCGAAGCCGCCGCACGCCGTCCAGCCGAACTCGATACCGCTCAGAGAACGCGCGCCGCCGTGGCGCGCGCGCTGATCGCCTCGCCGAAGCTATTGTTGCTCGATGAACCCGATATGCCCGAAGCTCTGTTTCGGCAAATGCGGGCGGAGTTCGCCGGACCCGTACTTCTCGCCACGCGCGATTTGGATCGCTGCACCACGCTCGCGGATCAAGTCCTGGTTCTCGAAGCCGGCCGCATTCTGCGCCGCGGGTCGCCGCGCGACGTGCTCGACGAGCCCGAATCGGTGGAGGTGGCCCGGCTGCTCGGAATTCCGAACCTGTTCGAGTGCACGATCGCGGGGCTCGATCCCGGCCGCAACAGCAGCCGGCTGGAAGCGGCATCATTTCAGGTGACCGGTCCTTACCTCCCCGGGCATTTCCGCGGCGACCGTGTCTGGGTCGCCATCCGTCCGGAGCGCGTGCGTGTCGCCAATGCCGGGGCGGCGGGCTCGAACCTGATCCCGGTGAAACTCGTCCGCGTTTCTCATCGCGCCGCATTTGTGCGGCTGGAGTTCTCCGGCGGCGTCTTCGCCGACCTCTCTCCGGAAGAGTACGTCCGCCAGAAGGATAATAGGGAGTGGCAGGCGGAATTGCCCGCCGATGCGTTGCGTGTTCTCTGATACATGCCCCTGAAGACCCTGGCCGAATACGAACGGCTCGCCGAGGCGGCGCATGGTCATATGTGTGCCGGCCAGGTGCTGGGGTTGCGCATGGCCCTGTACGGCGTGCGTCTGCTGGGCGTGGACGACCCGGCGGGCGCCGACCGCAAGCGGCTGGTCACGTATATCGAAATCGACCGGTGCGCTACCGATGCCATTCCGATCGTGACCGGCTGCCGGCTCGGCAAACGCGCCCTCAAATTTCGCGATTTCGGCAAAGTGGCCGCGACCTTCTGCGACCTGCGCGAGCAACGTGCCGTGCGGCTGGTGGCGCGGGAGAGTTCCAAGCAACGCGCGCGCGAACTGCATCCGGAGATCGGCGACAAGAACCTGCAGCAGATGCGCGCATACCGCGAGCTGAGCGATGGCGACCTGTTCGCCAGTCAATGGGTGCGGGTGCATATCGGCCCGGAAGATATGCCCGGCTACAAGGAAGCGCGCGTCGTGTGCGCGGAGTGCGGCGAAGGCATCAATTTCAAGCGCGAAGTGATGCGCGGCGGCCGCGTGTTGTGCCGCGCCTGCGCCGGCGAGCGGTATTACGAACCGCTCTGATGCTGCGCTATTACATCACGGACCGGCACGCCGCGGGCGGTCCGGACGCGCTGCTGCGATGCGTGGAGGGCGCCGTGGCCGCCGGAATCGAGCGCATTCAGATCCGCGAAAAAGATCTGAGCGCGCGCCAGTTGTGTGAGCTGACGCGGCGCGTTGTGTCGATGGCGCAGGGACGCGAAACACGCGTTCTGGTGAACGATCGCCTGGATATCGCGCTGGCCGCCGGAGCTCACGGTGTGCATCTTCCCGGCGGTTCGGCGCCGCCGAACGCTCTGCGGGTCATCGCGCCAAAAGGATTTTTGATCGGAGTCTCCACGCATTCGGTGGAGGAGGTGCGGGCCGCCGGGGCGGCGGGTGCGGATTTCGTCGTGTTCGGCCCGGTCTTCGCCACTGCTTCGAAGGCTGCCTACGGCCCGCCGCAAGGGCTGAGCGTTTTGCGGCAGGCAGCACAAGCGGTGCAGATTCCGGTGCTGGCCCTAGGTGGAATAACTGAGGCCAATGCGCGGGCGTGCCTGGCCGCTGGGGCCGCCGGCATTGCCGGGATTTCCCTGTTCCAAGGGGCCTAAAGCTTAGAGAGCGCCCTTCCGATGGAAGCAGGGATGGTCGAAAATTCGCGCGATACGCTCGCCGAGCTATCCTTCACGCACCAACTGGTAACGCTGGCCGCTGCGCTGGAGTGCACCGGCGCCAAGCCGGAGGGCGCCAGCTTCGCCGCTGCCGCGGCGGAACTGCGCCGCCTGGCTGAAGCGCAAGCCGAACAGGCTCTCGGCGCATTCAAACGGTGTAGCGGTCGCGAGTGAGCAGACGGGCGGCGATCTGGCGCCGCAGCGCCACTCCGTTCACCGGCTCGTATTTCGCCAGGCGCCGCAGGACGGCCATATTGCTCCGCAGAGCATCGCCCTCCGCGCAGGCGCCCATTACCTGGCGCGCGGAGATTTCGATGCGCGCCACCGCATCGCGCAAAAATACGGCCGCCATATCGGCGGCGTTCACGCCCTTGCCGCCCGCCGCCAGCTTGCGCGCGCGCAACAAAGACGATTCCATCGCGAACGTCTCCATCATCATATCCGCGATGCTCATCACGATCTCCTGCTGCTTTTCGAGCGCCTCGAGATATTTCTGGTACGCCAGGCCGATCGAAAGCAGCGTGATCTTCTTGGCGTTGCTGACAAGCCGGATTTCCTCGTCGGCGCCGTCGGAGCCGCCGGGGCCGGCAAGGACTTCGCCCATCAGCTTCTGCACGGCTGCGACCAGCGGCAGTTGACCGCGCGCGGCGCGCTTGAGCAGCATGCCGGTCATCACGAGCCGGTTGATTTCATTCGTGCCTTCGAAGATGCGGTTGATGCGCGAATCCCGGTAGGCGCGCTCGACGGCGTAATCCTGGTGAAATCCGTACCCGCCGTGAATCTGCACGCCTTCGTCCACCACGTAGTCCAGAGCCTCGGAGCAGAACACCTTCACCATCGAGCATTCGGCGGCGTATTCCTCGATGGCCCGCAGCATGGTTTGGGAGGCGCTCGGCTTGTCCCACGAGAAGTCTTCAAGCTGGCCTTCGATCAGACCGACCACGCGCCAGGTGATCGATTCGGCGGCGTAGATGCGGATCGCCATCTCGGCGAGCTTGTGCTGAATCGCGCCGAACTCCGCGATCGGGGAGCCGAAGGCTTTCCGTTCCCTGGCGTACTTGAGGCAGATCGACAGGACTTCTCTGGCGCCGCCCACGCACGCCGGTCCCAGTTTGAGACGCCCGATATTCAGCACATTGAGGGCGATGATGTGGCCGCGGCCGATCTCGCCGAGCACGTTTTCCACCGGCACCGGCAGGTTATCGAAATACAAGGCCGTGGTGGAACTGCCCTTGATTCCCATCTTCTGCTCTTCGGCGCCGCTTTTGACGCCGAAGGCGCGCTCCACCAGGAACGCCGTGAATTTTTCGCCGCCCACTTTGGCGAATACCGTGATCAGATCCGCCGCGCCCCCATTGGTGATCCACATTTTCTGCCCGTTCAGCACGTAGTGGCGGCCACCCGGGCTGAGATCGGCGCGCGTGCGGCAGGCCAGAGCGTCGGAGCCGGCCTGCGGTTCAGTGAGCGCGTAAGCCGCCAGCATTTCGAGCCGCGCGAGCTTCGGCAGGTATTTCTGCTTCTGCTGCTCGTTGCCGAAATAGAGCAGCGGCAGCGTGCCGATACCGCTGTGCGCGCCTTGCCAGCCTGCATAGGAGCCGTCGCGCGCCAGGTGTTCCGCCACTACCATCGCCGAAGCGAGATCGAGTTCCATGCCGCCGAATTTTTCGGGAATCAGAATTCCGAGCAGGCCGAGATCGGCCGCCTTCCCCATGATCTTCCGCGCCAGACCCGGCTCGTGGTGGCGCACCGCTTCCAAGTGGGGAGCTACTTCCTGGGCCCAGAATTCGTCAGTCGTGCGGCCGATGGCGTGATGCTGTTCGGTGAGGTCCTCGGCGGTAAAGATCTCCGCGGGTGTGCGATCCTCGATCAGAAAGGCGCCGCCTCGAGTCTGCGTGATCATCATCGACATAGTGGCTCCTCCGCTATTATGGCAGGCCCGGGGGCAGCCGCCCGCCGGTGCAAGTTGGCATGCCGGCTTTCGCGGAGCCTGCCGGACGCGATTCGATCTATCAGTAATCTTGATAGGAATCGGTTTGCGCCGCCGAAGCCGTCCCAAGTAAAGTAAGAGTTTGTCTGATACCCGTTCCGGGAGCATTCGCCCGGAAATATTGGTGCGGGGTTGTGCCTGGTGTCCCGCGCGCCCGGAAAGAAGAAGACCAATCCATGGCTTACGCTCTCAAGAAGACGCTTGTGCCGGTCCCGTCCGATATCGAAATCGCGCAGGCGGCCACGCCGGTTCCGATTGACCGGATTGCCGCCGAGGCCGGCATCTTGCCGGAAGAACTCGAGCTGTACGGAAAGAGCAAAGCGAAGGTACACCTTTCCGTGCGCGATCGCCTCAACAACGTGCCCAACGGCAAGTACGTGGTAGTGACGGCGATCACGCCGACACCGCTGGGCGAGGGCAAGACTACCACCACCGTGGGACTAAGCCAGGCGCTCGGAGCGCATCTCGGCAAGAAAGTGTTCACATGCGTGCGGCAGCCGAGCCAGGGGCCGACGTTCGGCATCAAGGGCGGCGCGGCAGGCGGCGGCTATAGCCAGATCATCCCGATGGAGGAGTTCAACCTCCATTTGACCGGGGACATCCACGCCATCACAGCCGCCAACAACCTGCTCGCCGCCGCCATCGACACGCGAATGTTCCACGAGGGCAACTCGACCGATGAGCAGTTGT
>Ga0070734_10001091_pt1 | contig 43103 bp, 30 predicted proteins | sample Coa_R1_8_FD_66444 | JGI IMG/M metagenome (GOLD analysis project Ga0070734, IMG submission 66444) | Surface soil microbial communities from Centralia Pennsylvania, which are recovering from an underground coalmine fire - Coalmine... | ecosystem: Environmental > Terrestrial > Soil > Unclassified ...
AAAATAGTGATTGCCGGGGCTTGACGGAAGAGCTCAGAGGTCTCCGCTGCACCTACGGTCGAAAAAAGCACGAGCCAACACGCCTAGCATCTCCCTCAAGCCGAGTCCTCAAGCCACCAAGTTTCCGAAGGGGCTACACGGTCCACGCCGCTGGGTAATTCGCGCAGCTGTTCGAGAGCTTCAAAGGCTACCCCAGATGGGCAGCCGGTACGGCGCCTCCGCTTTGGTACACACAGAAGCGGCCTAGTCACAGCGACAACTCAGCCTAAGACAGAAACAGTGCTCGCCTCGCCTTCCGCGGTCGATTTCGCCAACTGGAGAATGTATTCCGCCGGGACTTGCTCTACTATCTCATTCGTCGTACGGTCGACAATGCGGATCACAGGAAGTCGCAACTTCCGATCCATTTGAAACGTGACCTCATAGTTGCGGAATCGACCAGCCGCGTTCACGGCTCTCACCGCCTGGATCAGGGCGCGGTTTTGAGCCGCCTGCTGTGACGGTACCGGTTCCGGGCTGGGAAGCGTTGCGAAAAGTGGCACTGTCCCCGTAAGTATGTTCATTGCACTCGAGGATCGTGAGCTGGTTTTTTCAATCCGTTCAAATCATTCGGCTCTTCCGCGCAACGGGAGCAAGGGTAGCCATGATCTCTGACATCCTGTTCATAGTTTAGCCGCGTTTGTTTCCACTCATATGCGGCAGCAATAAGGCTGGCAGCATAGCGTGGACGCCAGAAGCGAGCAGTTGTTGGTGATATATACGCCTCTTCTTGTTCTGCTATTAACGCTTTGACCGTTCGAGACAGGTACCTGAACAATCGTTCACGGTATTCGCATGGAATTGTTCTTTGAACCCGTGTCGCAGTTACCGTCATCTCATCCCTCCGTGCTCGTCAGAGATACCATTGCTAGCTCCTCATATATTTTATCGGACGCGCCAGGGAATATTCGGCAGATTTCATTGCCAGTGGCCTAGAGAAAATGAATCTTCAGAGCAGTCACGCGAAATGCCCCAGCACCTTGGGTGTTTTCACGTATACCCATCAAACCGATGGAATATGTCAGTGGAGACATCGCGAAACAATCACGCCGCGGTGTTGACCTATGCTTCTGCCGAGCCGTTTCTACTATGCTCCAACCGGATCTCACCGACCTTTCCGCCCACAGCTCGGGCACGAATCACTGACGATTCGAGTGAACAAGTTGCTGAGATGCGGGGGCACCGCTAAATGTCGAGTATCCGCGCTAGAGGCGGGGAATTCAACACATTTCACCCGTGTGCGGCTAATACCTTGCAAACCTCCGGCAACAGCACATCTTCCATCACGGGCTTATGCAGACACGAGGCGGCACCCAGATGTTTGACGGCAGGAAGAAACGCTCCGCCCAAAAATTCCGACACTGCCAGTACCTTGACGTGCGGAAGCTCGGTACGAATGGAACAGATCAGTTCAATGCCATCTTCCTCGGGCATGCTCAAGTCTAGAATAACTAAATCGAAGAACCGATCTACAACAGCTTTCCAGGCTTCCCGGCCGTCTGCCGCCTCCACAACTAAATACCCTACGTCCTCCAAGGCTCGACGAAACGTCCGGCGTGCGTCGGGATCATCGTCTACAACGAGAATTGTTGGCATATACGGCCTTGGAGTTTTCTTCTCCGTCAATTGCCCATGACCTCCGATCGGCTCCGTGAAGAGAAGCGTGTGAAGCTGCTTCTCGGCGATGTCCTCGTGCCCACTGTGGTCTCATGCATCAGACGAATGTGCTGCCGGTACGAATCCTCGGCGCGGTTCATCCTGACTTGAGTTTCGCGCATCGTCACGTCGAGGGTACTCAAGTCTTCTGAAGCTTCCAGAGCGGCACGGAACTGCCGAACCGCGTGCCAATGTCCCGACACTGCTTCCTTGAGTGTCCGCTGTTTTTCTCTACAGATTCCACAATCTGACATGCGAATCCCGGTCTCCTTTCTACCTGCAGTCGGTGCCATGAGGGGAAACCCGCTTTCGCGGAAATGCGCAGCGGACGCATCCCTAGCGGGATAGCTTCCCCTCTACACCAGGCACGGGATCGGTTTGGCAGGTTAAACACCGCGGGGGATTTGCTGCATACAAAGGAGTTATGAGGAGGTTGATAGCCCAGTGCGGGAAATGGCCACCAGAGCGGGACGCGTGTTGCGGAATTTCACGCTGATGCGCCCAAACTGTTCGGATGGGTGACTCGACAAGAATGTGGGATAGTTGGTACCCCAATATGGTGTTACATCCCCCAAATGGGGGTTGCCAAGAGAGAGTCTCAGTAAAAACCCGAGGACCGAAACGAGTTAGTACTTGGGTCTCGTGGCTGCCCCTGGCCGCTCATTTTCCACGACGCAAACGATGTTTCCGGTGAGCGGGTCTACGATGTCTACGCGAAGATAATCGGACGGCTTCGTAGCAAAGAATCTTTTTGCGGCGCTCTTAGCTCCACTGAGCGACGAAAAGCGCTGCGGCGTCTGACTTTCGCGGTTACCGTTCGGCAAAATCCAATACAAATACACCATTGTGCTTGCATTCTATCTTTCCGCCCACAGAGCACATATAGGCCGTTTGGCGAACGTCGCCTGCTGAGATGTCGGTTTCCCCAGCTCGCTGTTTCGGTGGCGGTAGGGCCGCCGAGAAAAGGAGCTTGTGCAACCAACCCATTCCAATGAAATGTGAAAGCCCTCAAAGGGGGATGCCGTCTTCTATGCACCATCGACCGTAGCCGCCAGACAGTTGTTGTGCATCAAATTTCGCTCCGCTCCGGTAAGACGTACCGTTGAGGTGGTCGTGCAGGCAACTCCTAGGCTAGAATCGGAACCGGCTGGTCAATCGTCGTACGGAAATAAGTAGGTATGCTCATTTTGCATCTAAGAGCCGTCTAAGCCGCCACGACCGGCTGGCTCTTCTTTTTCTGTAGAAAGTGGGGTTTGTATGCTCTGCCGCGAGAAGACCAGACTCTTCAATGCCTACATAACTGCAGTGGATCGGCATGCAGCAGCCGTGAATTCGCTTAGATGCTTAGATGGTGACGATTTCAATAAAGCTCTCGCCCATGCAGAGCTCGCTCGACAGGATGCCGACACTGCAAGATTGGCTCTTGACTATCACAGAGAAACACACGACTGCTGATCGGCTTAAGCTCGCGAACCCGGCCCAAGATCCAGAATGGGAATCTGTCGCCCATTCCCCGTTTGGCGACAACAAAAAGTGCCGAACGGCACTCTCTGATTGGATACGGCGATTCTGGTGGCCGTGGGTTCTGGACTGCCATCCCGCACCGCAGCCGGAATTTTGGCCGATGCTTCCCGCGCAAAACTGTCGGTCGAAAATGACCGGTTCCGACACGCGCTGCTAGGCTGAAATGGGCCTCGTGTTAGAATCGCGCCAATACGCATGAGAATGAGACCTTGGATCACTGGTCTATTGCTCCTGTTGGCTCAGGCCAATACGTGGGCCGCGACCATCAGGAACCACGTGTTTGCTCTCAACCCACCACCCCAGCAAAGCGGATGCGCAGCGCCGTTGCCGGTCGACTATTTTCAGAGCACGGATGCAAGTCTGGTCTTTTGGATCCTACTGCAAATGAATGCGGGCGATGGACTGGCGGTGAGCTGGACTACAACGGCCCGAGTTCTGGATAAGACCGAGCAAGTGCAACCCGTGCCATCGAGTGGCACGTACTGCTACTGGATCTCGGTCCCACTGGCCACTAACCCGGCATCCGATACGGGCGGCACCTGGAGATTCAACGTACAGGCTGGCAGCACCTCCCTGTTCTCGGGCTCAGTGCTCGTAGTTGCCCCGGATACCCCGGCCATTTCCAGAGGAGGTGTGGTAAACAGTGCCTCCGGAACAACTAACGGCGGACTGATTGCTGCCGGGTCCCTGGTATCGATCCACGGGGTGAAGCTCTCATCCGGATCGGCAAAAGCGAAGGCGACGCCGCTGCCGAAGACGCTGGGTGGTGTCAAGGTAACGTTCAATGGAGTCAACGTCGGAATTCTCGCCGTGTCCCCCGACAGGGTAGATGTGCAGGCACCATGGAGCATTCCAAGCGACACCGCCTTTGTGCAGATCAACAACAACGGCACTCTGACCAACATCGAGCGCGCCAGGATCGGATCAGCCGCGCCCGGCGTGTTCTACGATACCTCGACGAGTGCGAATGCTGCCATGGTATATCGCTATCCGAAAAACGGTGGCGCCGGCGGCTGGGTGAGTGCGAAGAATCCGCTGCAACGCGGAGACAAAGCGGTTTTTGCCGCCACGGGCTTGGGAGCCGTCGCCAATCCGCCGCGGGACTTCGCACCCGCGAGAAGCGGCGCGAAAGCTGTGCTTCCGGTCTCAGTTGCGTTCGGCGGCGCGAGTGCTGCGCCGACAACTCCCGCCCTGTCCACAGGGACGAGTCCGGCGCAAGTCGGCGTGACCAATATTTATGTGACCGTGCCCAGCGAGGCGCCCAACGGAGCGGCCGTTCCCGTCACGGTCCGGGTGGCCGGGGCGCTGGCGAACGTCGTCACCGTTCCGATTGCCGGTTCGGTGCCTAAACTCTCGGCGCCAGTATTAGCGTCCATCAGCGGATACCCAGCCGTGGACCCCTCTGCCCCGTACAACCCGACTTCGGCAATCTCGTTGACGGCAAGTCATCTGTATACCGACGTGCTGACCTACATTCGCTTTGCCGACAATTCCGGCTACTCTGCTACGTTACCCGCCATGGCCGTGTATTCGGATCGCGTGATCAGCCTCGTGCCCCCTTATGTCAATCCACAAAACCACACGACGACACAGGGAACGGTCAATTGCTCCATCATTCAATATGTCGCGGGAAGCATTCTGACATCGAATGCGTTGGCCATCCAGATCGCGCCGCTTTATTCCGCGCCCGGGGGTACCGGCCACATGACCGCTAAGTACCTGGCGACCGTTGCGCAGGATGCCCGGGAAGTTGCCGGCGCGTACATATACAGGCAGGAGATCAGCGGGGGCAAGAGATTCAAGGCGGTATCGGCGCAGCGACTGGCGGACCAGATCGTGACCGGGCTTCAGCCATTAGTGGGCGGGGCCGAGGAAGTCGCCGGCGGAAGCGCGAGTTCGATCGACCTCGGCACGCTGAATGGACACTCCGTGACCATAGACAGCAACACGTTAGCTCTGTTCGACGCACTGATCGCAGCTTCCCTTTCAGAGACGGCCAAAGCATACGTTACACCGCCGGTGGTGCTCAGCCAGCTATCGCGCGCGCATCTGGCTAGGAATGTGTCATCCATCGATGCTGCGGAGAAATCGATCATCGGGAGTTTGACGACGTATTTTGGACTCGTTGCCCAATGCAACATGTCGTGGGAAAAGCTCAACGACAACGCGCCCTATTGCCCATCGCCGGCGGAAGCTGTCGGCACCGTCCTGAAAGCCGCAGGAGATTCGCTGGGGGAGGCCGTGGATGCGGTAGCCGAGGATGCCAAGCGATTTGCCGAAGGCCCCGGCTTGATGATCGGGGTGCTGGCGGGCGGCGAAGCGCCGGCGATTCTCGGAAAGCTGGCTAACGACGCCGCCATCGCCAAGGGATCGTTTCACTTTCTGCGCGGGCTCAATGAAAGTGGCGAGGAACAAATGGCCGACTACAAAAGCGCGGCCAAAACGCTGGCGGATCTCTCCGCAGACGGCTTTCAGGATCTGGAGCAGGAGGTTGTAGGCGCCGGCCTCGGCGCGCTCGACAAGAAGTTCGCAAGCATCGGCTCGGAAGACGAAAAGCTGCAAGAAGGTTACAAGGAATTCAGTGAAAGCGGTTTCGGAAAGATCGAAGAGCAATTCGTCAAGAATATGTTCGATGCTCCGGAGAAGCTGACCGAGTCCGAGGACGTTGCGGATGCGAAGGGCGATAATACGCTCGATCAGGACATTGAGAGTGCCCAGCCCGTCGAGATCACTGGGACCGCCACAAATAGCGAGGGAACGGGCCTGCAGAACACAGGAGTGGAATTGACCGATGGCAACGGCGACGATACGCCTTTCGCCTCCGGCGCAACATTTGCCGACGGCAGTTACGACCTGCTCATTCCACAGTCTGCGGTCGGAACTGTCGTTCCGAACAATGCGCTGTTTCAAATAACGGCTCTGGATGAAGACGGCGATATCATTTCATTCGACGGAAGCTCCGTGGATCTGAGTTCCGGCTCGCAATCGCTGGGTACGTCCTCGATCTCCTACGACTCAGACGATGATGGCGACGATGATTCCGACGGATCATTGGCCATTCCGAGGCGCGGACGCGTTGCCGCCGTTATGGAACGCCTGATGCCGGGACAGGCTGCACATCCGAAATTGTTCGATCTGTTTGGAGCGGCCAATGTTTTTGGTCCTGGAAAGTACCCGCCCGAGACGAGAGATCTTCTCGATCCAACGCCAGAAGTGGAGTAGTGGCTGTCGTAGGCAGTGCAACGCTCTCGACATGCAGGTATGCACCGGGCAGGAACTGCTCGGCACCTTGCTTTTAGGACGAGGGAGCGTGCAATGGTCGCTCTCTGGCCATAAGTCGCGCAATCCGCAAGAGGGTGGACGGAGTTCGCCGATATGTGGACCTGGAGGATGGCGTTGCAGTCTCCGGAAAGCAATTTGGCTGGAAAGGCAGCGGGCATTTGACGATGTAGATTAATTTTGTAACTCAGGAATCCTCAAAGTTCCACGGGGTTCAACAAACTTCAACACCGTTCAACACAAGCGCTTATTCTGGAACAGTTTGGAAGTCATTGAATTCTGGGCATTTTTTGAAAACGCCATCATCAGGTTCGGGACCAGGAGGGACTGCCCAATGGACGTCCTTTAGATTCAGCAAATCGAAAGGCGGAGGTTGTTGAAACCTCTGGAATTTTGAGGATTCCACAGATACAAAATCGTCTACAGCGCCAGCCGGTTCCCTGCCCTCGGCGAATAACCCGTTGGAATTCAGCGAGCAACCTTTCAATCTAAGTGGCGGGGCACCTGGTGTTGGACCCCGAGGTCGACGCGGCCAACAAGCTCACGTTGGGCACTGCAAGGTGCCCGTAACGCCGTGCCGGGGGCGGCTTCCGGTACGGAAGAGGCTACGAGTCGCCTCGAGCGCTGAGTCGTCCATTGGGGAGGATGGCGTGGAAGATACTGCCTGCCCCAGGAACACTTTGTACACCCACCGTCCCACCCTGGGCCTCCACAATGCGTTTTGTAAGGGCTAACCCGAGACCAGCACCTTGACCCGCCCGTTTCTGCGTGCGGTCCAGTTGGTGAAAGTCAGCGAATATCGATGACAGTTGTTCTGGTGTCATTCCTGGTCCTTTGTCGAATACTTCCACCCGGAAAGTCTCACCTCCGTGATAGGCCGCGCGAAGGTGCACGGTGCTTCCAGACGGCGAAAACTTAATTGCGTTCGACAAATAGTTATATACAACCTGGCGTAGCCGAATGGGATCGGTTATCACCGTGGCGAGCGGCGAGTCCACGGTCACGGATACCGTGACGTGATTTTCCTCTGCTACCGTACGCAAAACGTCACGGACTTCCGTGAGGAGTCGGTTGACCTCCACCTCCTCCGGCGAGAAGGTCATCTTGCCTAGCTCAACGCGTTCCAGATCGAGCAAGTTGTTCACGAGATCCAGCAGGTGACGGCCACTGGCTAGAATGTCGTGGACATATTCTTTCTGCAGCGGACACAGACTTCCAGCGAGTTCGTCATAAAGTACTTCGGAGAGGCCGATGACCCCGTTTAGAGGCGTGCGCAATTCATGCGACATGTTCGCGAGAAATCGGCTCTTAATCGTTAGCGCATGGCGGGCCGCTTCCAGCGCCTCGACGAGTTCGTCGTTCTTGATCTTTACCTCTAGGGCGTATTGTTCAGTTTTCCGTGACGCCTGTTCGGCGATTTTGCGTTGCCGGTTGTCCAGGAGTGCAGCACGGAGTCCCGCAATCTGACCCCCTTTGCTGTGGATGAGCGTCTCGTGAACTTCAACTGGTATCGGCGAGCCGTCTCTTGAAAGAATTTCCAGCTCAAATGGGACAACCGGTGCGCCACCATTCAGTTTTTCAATCACTGTTTGCCGAACGAAGGTTCGGAGACCGGGAGCGATGAAGTCCCATACGAATTTGCCCACTAGCTCATTCGCGCTGTAGCCAAACAGAGCGCAACTGGCACGATTGACTCTACGAATGATGCCCCCCTCATCGATTTCGTTATAGGCAACCGGCGCCTCCTCGAACAACGACCGGAACCGATTCTCATTTTCATTCGCCTCGTAGGCCAACTGATAATGCTGTGCGGCACGGAGGACAGTGATCTTAAACTCCATCGCGTCCCAGGGCTTGGCAACGTAGGCGTAGATCTGGCCATTGTTAACCGCTCGGACCAGCGCCTGGATATCGGAATAACCGGTGATCAATATGCGAGTTGCATGGGAGAGCTCTTTGGCTCTTTTCAGGAACTCGTCACCGCTGACACCAGGCATGCGTTGATCAGAGAGGATGACAGCGATCTCGTGGTCTTCCAGCACGTGCAACGCGGTTTCGGCGTCGGCAGCCGTCGACACGGTGAAGTCGTCCTCTAGCAGATCGCGTATGGAGGTGAGCATCTGAGGCTCATCGTCGACTACCAGAACCTCTCTATTTTGCTCTAGGTGTGTCATGGCCTAATCTAGTTTGGCCCAATCGCATTGAAAGGCAGACCGCGACCAACTCGCCGCGCACTTCGCTCGGGCAGCGATTCGTTGTTCGATTATGCCGTATGAAGCAGGCGAGGCAAGACCGACACCCTCAGATACGAAACAACGCGATTGAACCATGCTTCTTACCAACAAAGCGGCGACATGCGCAAAGCGTTGACCTGGTGAGATGGCCGCCGAACCTATCAACCATAATGGACCCGGCAGCGGATAAAGACAATATCTAACTAGCAACTAGAGTTGTGCTTACTTTGGTAAGTTCTTTTGCAATGGCCTAGCGCCTGTTGGAAGTTCAGTGGCTAAGTCTGCCGGCTGGACTGAAAATGCCAATAGACTCTTTTGTGGTGTTCGTACGACCGATTTGGGGGGAGGCCATCACGTCAAGGCTAATGTCCGGCATATGTGAGCCTTGAGAATCGTTACCCGGAGCGCACTGGCGTCTATCGCACTTGCTGGGCTGCCTGGGCCTCCGCGAATAAACGGGATAAATCGGCTAGTAGCAGACGCCTGCGGTCGACGGAATCCGGACCATTCTGCTGGAGCAGGTCCTCCAGCTCGCGGGCCTTCTGACTGATTTCCACGTATCCAACTTGCGCTGCCGCGCCCTTCCAGCGGTGGGCTGTGACCTTGGCCGCCGCCGAGTCGAATCCCGTACTCTGTGCATTTATGAGCTGTTGCACCTGCTCCATTCCGTCGGTCGTAAAACTTTGTCGGATTTCTCGAAGTAGCTCTTCTTGAGGATCCTCCTGTTGTGGCAGAGCATGGCCGTTGCTTGGTGCCGCGCCAGTCTGTCCCAAGTATTGTTGTATCAACTTCGGAAAGGTACGAGTGTCGATGGGTTTCGTGATGAATCCCTCGCAGCCAGAGTCAAAGGCCTTTTTCTCGTCACTCTTCATGGCGTAGGCCGTGAGAGCAATCACAACTACCTGGGATGTGGCGGGGTCGGACTTAAGCCGCCGGGTCAACTCCAGACCATCAATTCCGGGCAACTGAATGTCCGTGAGAATGATGCGCGGACGAAAATCCTTGAGGATCTCCAAAGCCTCTTCTGCGGAGCCTGCCGCGCGGACGTCGAAGCCTTCTCGAGTGAGCAAAAAGCGGACCAGTTTCAAATTAACCGGCGTGTCCTCGACAATGAGGACCGGATCGTTTGGCACTTATTTGGCTCCTGTGTGCGCTTGGCCCACGGACACAAGACCCGCTACGCCGTGTCTTGCGATGCCTAATTCTAACTCAAAGTGACAAGGAACAACAGCAGGGGTTAGCACGATGGTCTGGTTTTTCCGAAATGCTTACTTTGGTAGTAAGCGATACCGGACACTTGGTTGACACTGTATTGCCAACCTGAGTATTACCACTCTAGCATCCTATGTCGTTACCAGATGCTATGTTATAGTCTGTGTCAGTGCAAGATGGGAGCCGTTCTCTGACGTTTACGCGATCAAGCATCCTCCCTCTCAGCCTTGCAATGTACTTGACGAACAGCCGCTCCCGTCATATGCCTGCCTCACCGTTGGTATTCGTCCCACTTCTTAGGTTATGGATGTTTTAGTTGCGGACGACGATCCCGTATTCCAAAAGCTGCTGGCTGGACTTTTAAAAAGCTGGGGCCACACTGTCACGGTTGCGGGAGATGGGGAGGAAGCGTGGAAACGGCTACAATCCAATGATAGCCTGAGGCTTTCAATCATCGACTGGGTGATGCCGGGTGTGGACGGGCTTGAAGTGTGCCGGAGAATCCGCAGTGCACCCAAGAGCCACTACGTCTATATCTTGGTGATGACGGCTAAAAAAGACAGCTTGCTCACCGTTATGGAAGCCGGCGCGGATGACTATGTGACCAAGCCGTTCGATCCTCAGGAGCTAAGGCTTCGGATTCGAGCCGGTTGTCGAGTTCTAGAGTTCGAGGAACGCTATCGTGTGATCGCCCAGACCGCCTCAGATGGTATTCTCACGAGCGATGAGACCGGCCGCATTCAATTCGCAAACGCCGCCGCTGCAGCGATATTTGGTTTGAAAAGCGAGGAGCTTATCAACGGCGATTTGGAAGCCTTTGCACCTGGCAGTCTGAATCACTACTGGTCGATGGTTGCTGACGGTGAATCAACCTGTGCGCCGATCGAAGTGACGGGAAGGCATAACACTGGCCGGGAGATTCCTCTAGAAATATCGCTATCGGACTGCCTCCAGGGTCCCCAAAATCACCGGGTGACGGCCGTCATCCGAGATATCACCGATCGAAGGCGCAAGGAGCGCCAAGTCGCCCTCTCTCAAAAACTCGAGTCAATCGGTCAGTTGGCAGCCGGCGTTGCTCACGAAATCAACACGCCGATCCAGTATGTCGGTGACAACCTTAATTTTCTCATGGACTCGTGGAACAGTCTTTTCAGGCTACTGGCAGCCTACCGGGAGCCAGCAAATAATGAATTGACATGCAGCGCTAGAGAAACCCTGTGCATGATACTCAAGCTGGCTGCCGAGATCGATGTTGATTATTTGCAGATGGAGATCCCCAAAGCGATACAGCAGTCGCTGGACGGCGTAAAACGAGTTGCGGAGATTGTCGGGGCAATGAGAGAACTATCGCATCCGGGTGGTGCGGTCAAAGCTGCCGTGGACCTGAACCACGCCATCAAGAATACGATTGTGGTATCGAAAAACACGTGGAAGTATGTCGCGGACTTGACCACTGATTTCGACCCGGATCTGGGATTGGTGAATTGCATTGCCGGAGACGTCAACCAGGTGATGTTGAATCTCATCATCAATGCGGCAGACGCGATTTCCGACCGGGTCAAGAATGGTGATATCGAACGAGGTCGTATTACGGTCTGCACGCGGCGCGAGGGAGACTCCGTTGAAATTCGCGTGTCTGATACCGGCTCTGGGATTCCAGAGGCCGTCCAGTCGAGAATCTTCGACCCCTTTTTCACCACGAAGGGCGTAGGAAAGGGTACGGGGCAGGGCTTAGCGATCGCGCATGCGATTGTCGTGCAGAAGCATCAGGGAACCATTCAGTTTGAAACAAAGAGCGGAGTTGGGACGACTTTCGTAATCCGCCTCCCGATCGGCGATGATCGTACTCCGCCTGAGCGGGCGGAGACCTCGTGTGTTGCCTAAGCTGAATCAAGCCCGTTGTATGAAGCCAGTATGGGAGTAGATACCAACGCCGCAATGGACGGAAGTCTCTTCACTGCTGGTGAAGAGGAATGCCGCATCCATCTGTCGTCAACCTCGAAACGTGCGTTGTTTGTTGACGATGAACAATACGTTCTGGATGGGCTGAAGAGAACGCTTCACAGCTTTCGTACTGAGTGGCAGATCGAATTCAGTACCAGTGGAGCGGAAGCGCTGCGTAAACTGGCGGAGCGTGAATTCGACGTCATCGTCACCGACATGCGCATGCCCGGAATGAGCGGAGCCGAGCTTTTGACTCAGGTTCTCGAACGTTATCCCAACACGGTCAGGATCATGCTTTCGGGTACAGTAGAACATGACGCCGTACTGCGCTCTGCGGCCACAGCCCATCAATACCTATCCAAGCCCTGCGATGCAACAACCTTGCGGGCCACTCTGGACGCGGCTCTTCGAATTCGCTCCATGCTCGCGTCCCCGAGGCTGAGAACACTAATCTCGCGAATGACATCTTTGCCAAGTTTGCCAACGGTGTATGCAGAGTTAGTCAAGTCTTTGGAGAACGAAGAGGTGTCATGCCGCGAGTTGGGCGGGATTATTGCTAAAGACATCGGCATGACAGTAAAGACTCTGCAACTGGCTAATTCCGCGTTTTTCGGCTTAAGTCGCCATGTCGCAAGTCCTGAAGGTGCGGCGGTGTATTTGGGAGTGGATACTATCCGAGCACTCACTCTTTCCACGTCGGTGTTCTCGGCATTTCGGGAGACTGGTCTGACAGACGGTCTCATCGGGCCGTTACAACGGCACAGCATGGAGACCGGAACGTTGGCATCCTCCATTGCCAAGGTGGAGAATCTTCCCAAGAAAGCCTGTGACAGCAGCGTGATCGGTGGCTTCCTTCATGATGTCGGCAAGCTAGTGCTGGCAGTTAATTGCGCAGACGAATACAAAAGTGTGATAGGGGCGGCGCGGGCCGAAGGACGCAGCTGTCATGAACTCGAACAGATCGCCTTTGGAGCCACGCACGCGGAAATCGGCGCCTGCCTGTTATGGCTGTGGGGACTGCCGGACGCCGTCTGCAATGCGGTCGCCTTTCATCATAGCCCCGCCCGATGTTCCGGTACGACATTCACCGCAGCCGCCGCCATTCATGCTGCAGACGCATTGGAATACGAATCCCTAGAGCCCGAGAACACATTGGGCAAAGAATCCATCGACACAGAATTCCTTAGCAATCTGAGATTGATGGACCGTCTTCCGGTATGGCGGCGGCTGCAAACACCAAATGGGAGCAGGACGTGACTAGAAGAATTCTTTTCGTAGACGACGAGCCGCACGTACTCAACGCGCTGGAACGTCAGTTGCGGAAGCAGTTCGAGGTCACCACGGCGGAAGGGCCTCTGCAAGGTTTGCAAGCAATCGAAAAGGATGGTCCTTTTGCGGTAGTGGTGTCGGACCTGCGCATGCCCGTGATGGACGGGATTCAGTTTTTGGCAAAGACCAAGCAGGCGTGCCCCGATAGCATTCGCATCGTTCTATCGGGGCAGGGCGATTTCGCCACCGTTATTGACGCCGTGAATGAAGGAAGCATCTTCCGATTCCTGACGAAGCCTTGCGCGACCGACCAGTTGGCGAAGACACTCCTCGCGGCTCTGGAGCAGTATCGCCTGGTTCAGGCCGAGCGGGAACTCCTTGAGCACACGCTCAGCGGCTGTATCGAGGTTCTCAGCGAAATCCTTAGCCTGATGAACCCGTCTGCGTTTAGCCGCTCTCACCGAATTCGCCGTTACGTCAAACACATGACGAGCCAGCTAGGATTGCCGGACGCCTGGCAATATGAGGTGGCAGCCATGCTTTCGCAGATTGGAAGTGTCACGATCTCCCCAGACGTGATCGAAAAGGTGTATTCAGGCTTCCCGTTGTCCAACTCCGAAGCTGAAGCGTTTGCCTCCCAGTATGAGGTCGCCGGCCGGTTGCTCGCCCGCATTCCGAGGCTGGAAGAGATTGCAAGAATTGTGGCGGGCCAGCATCTGCCAACTGGTGCTGCTTCCGATTGCAAGACTCTCGGCACCATGGAAATCGGCATCCAGATGTTACAGATTGCTAGTTCTTTTGACCAAGGCTTGGTCCGCGGCCTGACACGAGATGGCATTCTTTCTGAGATCAAGGCTCAGCGAAAAGTTAGTGGCGAATTGATCGCAGCGATGCGTACAGCTGAGATACCGCAGTTTGGGGGACAGGCGCGTTCCATGAAGCTTCATGACCTGCGCTGTGGGATGGTCATTGATGGCGAGGTCCGGTCAAAGAACGGAATCTTGTTATATACAAAGGGTCAGGAAGTTACAGAAACTCTGATTGACCGTCTTAAGAACTTTGCTGGGTCCATGGGGATTATAGAACCGATTTCGGCGCTCGTCCCGCAGTCGCACGGGAATGATTTAAAAGTCACGGTTTCCTCGGGCTTCAGGGCGCCACGTGCCGACACTGCGGCCAGTCACTTAGCCCCAACTGTAGCCAGCGAGCTTTTACCATAGTCTCGATAGTTATCCTAATTTGATAACTACCGTCTAACTTATCCTACTGTCAACTCGAAGTATTGCTGAGAGTGCTAACCCGGCGTATTATCTTAATTGACGTAGTCACTTCCATTACGTGCCGGGGCTTCGCCGGCACCCGATGATAAACCCGTGTAGGGCGAGAACTATTACGTTGCACCTCGGTAGAGGCCATTCAGACCCAGCTTAGGCACCAGCAAGACTGCAATGGCTGCGACGCGTTTTGATGGCGAAATATGTCAGGCCGACGCGACTTCCTCGTGTTTGATATTTCCGGAAAGTTCTGCGGCCTTCCCGTGGAAGATCTCTTAGAAATCGTTCCGATGGCCTTGCTTTCAAGGCCCCCCAGCATGCCGGCCATGTTCGAGGGCTTCTTAAATCTTCGGGGCACTGCAGTTCCAGTCGTCTCATTGAGCCGCATGTTTCGACTGGAAAAGAGCCCCCTCGAATTGTATACCCCGATTATTGTGGTCCGGGCACGCGATTGTCCTCTCGCCTTTCTAGTGGATCATGTCACCCAGATTCTCTCGCTTTCCGCCACAGACGCGGTACCGCTCCAGAGAGATCATTCCTTTAATGACTGTGCGGCGGCGCAGGTTACCACGTCAGAGCGCGTCGTTTACATCCTTTCGTTAAAGCGTGTCCTGATCGAGAAAGAAAAGCAATGCTTGATTGAGTTTCAGACGATGGAACAACAGCGTTTGAATGAGCTTCAGGTAACGCTACCGTGATTACTCGATCGACTGTGTCTACGCCTATAGTTCTCGATCCGGCTTTCAGCCAGCTGAAGGAGCACCTAATTGAATCAACTGGTCTCGCCTATTATTTGGACAAGGATTCCGACCTCGCAGAGCGCATTAGTCGGCGTCTGCCCAAGGTCGGCCTGTCCGACTGCGACTCATATCTTCGTCTCTTGAGAGACGGAGAAAATGGTGAAGTCGAGCTGGATGAATTGATTGCGGAGCTAACTATCGGCGAGACCTACTTTTTCCGCTACCGCGAGCAATTCGAAGCTCTCAAATACACAGTTTTGCCCGACCTCATCGCCCGGAACCGAACCAATAGGCGCCTCCGCATCTGGAGTGCCGGGTGCGCAACAGGTGCCGAAGCCTATTCCATTGCCATTTTGCTGAAGCGTGAATTTCTCGGGAGCCTTGCGGGTTGGGATGTGAGTATCATCGGCACCGATATCAACCGCGCCTTCTTGAGCCGGGCGCGAACGGGAGAGTTTGAAGAGTGGGCATTTCGCTCCACACCAGACGATCTGAAGTGGGCGTGCTTTCAGCGAGCCGGCAACCGTTGGGTGATCAATCCGGAGTATAGGGAGGGCGTCGGGTTTCAATATCACAATTTGGTCAAGCATCCTTTTCCCTCACTGGTCAACAATCTCAGCTCCTTTGATCTGATTTTGTGCCGGAACGCCATGATCTACTTCAGCCGGGAGATCATGCGGCGGTTGATTGCGCAATTTCACCATTGCCTCGTCGATGGCGGTTGGTTGTTGGTCGGACATGCTGAGCCGAGCCCAGAACTATTCACCGCTTTTGAGATAGTTAACGCGCCAGGTGCGACTCTTTTCCGGAGAGGCGCAGGATTCGCGGCTCCGATAGGCCAAACTGAGTTTGAGCTGCCGAGCGCTTGGATGGAAAGTTTTCGTGCAGTTTCCAGCGTCCCAGTTATCGTACCGGCGCGGATTCAGGCTGAACCAGTGGCAGCATCGGTGGAGGATGCTGTTTTCTCCGCTCCGCCACAGCTGTCCGACGTTCGCCTTCTGGCCGATCAAGGGCAGTGGGAAAACGCTGCTCGGTGTTCACAAAAACTTCTGGATGCCGACGGACTGAATCCCAGAGCACATTTCTACTACTCTCTGGTGCTGGAGCAGATGGGGCTCCATGACGAAGCGGAACGATCTCTGCGGCGCGCGGTCTACTTAGATCGATCGTTCACCTTGGCCCATTACTACCTAGGTCTGGTCCTACAAAAGAAAAGCGATCGTCGAGGAGCGGAACGCTCCTTCGAAAATGTTCGTACGCTCGTGCGCAAGATGGATGGCGACGTAACTTTTGAGGATGCACATGAGATCACGGCGCATGATCTGATGCGCCTGACGGAAACCCACTTGGAGGTCCTGCGACGCTCATGAAGCCTCAGACCAAGAGGTTCGATTGGGCACAGGTGAGCCAGAAATTGCAGCAACTCCATCTGAGTGTAGATCCCGTGCCGCAGGCCAAAGAACGTATAGAGACTGCCTACCGCGAAAGGGCCGCCCGGCTGGCGCTCCAACGCCTTTTGCCAGACACGGCAGCCACGTTTGCAGCTCTCGTGTTTACACTTGGGACGGAGCACTACGCCATTGAGCTTCGAGATTTGGCCGAGGTGCTCCCCTTCAAGGGATGTATGCCAGTCCCCGGGATGCCCCCGGAGCTGGCCGGCGTCCTTAACTTGCGCGGTGCTATTCGGCCCGTTGTGGATGTAGCACGCGTCATGGGCCTGCCCATCGCGAAAGACCGAAGTCCGGGCTGGCTCCTCGTGCTACGCCGAGGGAGCCTGCAAACCGGGCTTCTAGTGGATCAAGTGGTGAATGTCCGGCCGTTCCGGTCCGACGATACGGTCGACCCGGCACACGACGGGACCCATTCGGCCATCAGCTATCTGAAAGGAATCACGGCCGACAACGTGATGCTTATCAGCGCCGAAAAACTGTTGTCGCTGTCGTTCATCAAGGAAGGTCCGTTATGACGAAAGTGAAGATTGGTACGAGAATTCTGTTGGGTTTTGGCTTGGCCCTGCTGGTTTCCGGGGTCGTTAGCGTTATCTCTTACCGAAGTACCACAGAATTCGTGGACATAGCAGATTGGGTGACCCACACGCACAAGGTGTTGGAAAGTATCGCCAATGTAAACTCCACGATGAAAGACGCTGAGACAGGGCAGCGAGGATACCTTATTACCGGTGAGGATCGCTACCTCGAACCATATAAAACCGCAGTCAAGCTCGTTGATCGTCAGATCCAGGATCTCAGGGAATTGACCACGGACAACCGGAATCAGCAGAGGAGAATCGCTAACCTGGAATCTTCGATAGCGACTAAGCTTGCCGAACTGAAAGAAACGATCGATGTGCGGAAGACCAAGGGCTTTGCTGCAGCCGAACAGATTGTGCTCACGGACCGAGGGAAAAAGTCCATGGACGACATACGCCAAACGCTCGCCGACATGGCAGACGAGGAGCATGGTCTGCTGAAACAGCGGGATCAACAGGCAAAGTCCAAGGCCAGCTACACCACATCCGTTATTGTCTTCGGTTCCTTGCTCGCCGTTGTACTCGTCACCGTCGCTGGTCTTACAATCCAGCGTTCCATCACCCACCCATTGAAAATATTCATGCAGTTCGTGGAACGTATCGGACAGGGTGATCTCAGTCAACAAGCGTCAGTTATGAGCCGCGATGAGCTAGGTGTCTTGGCGCAGAGTCTGAACCAAATGGCACAGGGTCTCAAGGGTCTGGCCAGCCAGACTCGGACGGCGACCGAAAATCTCAACTCGGCGACGGCGGAGATCCTGGCTTCCACCCAACAACAGTCTGCTGGTACTGCCGAGCAGTCCGCAGCGGTACAACAGACCTCGGCGACCATGCAAGAGGTCAGCCAATCTGGTGCTCAGATTTCCGAGAAGGCCAAACAGGTCGCAGCTAGCGCGGAAGCAACCGGTGCGGCCAGTAAGTCGGGCTTGAACGCAGTGCAAAGCATGACACGGGCGATGGACGCCATTCGGGATCAAGCCGAAGCGGTAGCTGAAAATGTTGTTTCGTTGAGCGAAAAGACTCAGGCAGTGGGCGAGATAATCGCCACGGTGAACGACATCGCAGAGCAATCGAATCTGCTCGCACTAAATGCCACGATTGGCGCCGCAGCAGCCGGCGAACAGGGCCGAGGTTTTGCCGTCGTGGCCAGCGAGATGAAGAACCTTGCGGATCAAGCCAAGGCCGCCACCGTGCAGGTCCGGTCCATCCTTGGAGACATTCAGAAAGGAATTAACACCTCCGTGATGCTCACCGAGGAGGCCGTGAAGCGTGTGGAATCAGGTAAGCAACAGACAGACGTGGCCGAGCAAACGATTCGTCACATGGCTGAAAACATTGAGATGAGCGTCCAGGCGTTTCAACAGATCGTGGCCGCCACTAACCAGCAGCAGATCGGATTCGATCAGGTTGCGCAGGCACTCAAGAACATCAGCATCACGACCGATCAAACTGCGGGCAGCACACGCCAATTGGAAAAGGCGGCCGCCAACTTGAACGCCTTGGGCCAACAACTGAAACAGTCAGTCGAGAGATACGTGGTTTGAAAGATCTCCACCAAAAACTGCTAGCGACGTTCCAGGTAGAGCACAGGGAGCACCTGGAACGTATTCGTTCCATCCTGACCGACCTGGATCAGAAGGACGGTACACTGGCGGCAGCCGACGTGGATGAGGCGTTTCGCCGTGCCCACAGTCTGAAAGGTGCGGCCCGCGTGGTGGATCTGCGCCCGGTAGAGCATTTGGCGCACCGGCTGGAAACGCTGTTCTCCCGCGTTCGCGAAGATGGCGTGCGGCTGGACCATGATCTATCAGGCGTCATCCATGACGTACTGGACTCCACGGAAGATTGGGTTGCAGCCCTATCCGAAAGCCGTCCGCTCCCTGATACGACGTGCGCACTCCAGGCGATCGAAGCTGCCTTGAACATGGAATCCCAGGCGCCGCAACCGAAGCCGAAAACTCCAGTGGCAGTCCGCCCATTACAGAAGTTGGATACAGTACGGGTGAACGCCGAAAGTCTGGATCGGCTGCTTAGGTCGACTGATCGGTTGACCGTTGAAATACTGCGCCAGGAAGCGCTCGCCCAACAACTCCGCGAGATTAGCCAGCAGGTTGCGGAAGTATCGCGAGAATGGGAACGAGTGCGGCGAGCCTCCGCCGCGCCACTTCATCGTTTCAACAATGAGCCAGGTCTCGCCCGATTGGGGAGATACCTTGAGTTTGTAGAGCATCAGGTGCACTCTCTTGTAGGCCTAACGAGAACCATTCGGCTGCAGCATCAGCGCAATTCGTGGTCGATGGGCCAGCTGCGAGACGAGATCCAGCAAGAGGTAAAACAGGCCAGGACAGTCCCAGCTGAGAGCGTGTATGAAGGCTTCCACAAGATGGTTCGTGATCTTGCGCGCGATCAGACGAAAGAGGTCGAGTTCCGAGTGAGCGGCTTCGAGGTGCAGGCCGACCGTTTGGTGCTGCAGGCCCTTAAGGATCCGTTGATGCACCTGCTGCGCAACGCGGTTACACACGGAATTGAGCCCCCGGAGCAACGTACAAATAACGGGAAGAGCCGAATAGGACGGGTCAGCTTGCGCATGCAAGCCGAAGGAAACCGGCTGAGTCTCGTGGTGGAGGATGACGGCCTTGGCGTCGATCTCAACAAAGTAGCCAAAGTGGCGGTAAAACGGGGGCTGCTCACGGAAGCTGAAGCCCAGGCGCTTTCGCCCCGAGAACTAGGGCGCCTTGTCTTCCGCGCCGGCTTCTCCACTTCCGAAGTTGTCACGGACCTGGCAGGTAGGGGGATGGGGCTTTCCGTCGTCCACGAGGCAGTGGAGCGCTTGCAGGGAGAGGTTGAGATCCAGCCAGCCGAGAACGGAGGCACATCGGTTCTTCTGTCGGTGCCCCTCTCCATTTCCACGTACCGCCTGCTGTTCGTGACCTGCTGCGGCCAGACTTTCTGCATACCATCTCACGGTATTGAACGGCTGTATCGAGTTCAGTCCAAGGACCTGCAAACGGTTGAAGGAAGGCCAGTGGTTTCTCACGACGGCAAGCACGTTCCCCTGATGAGCTTGGCTAGAGTGCTGGAGCTGAGGGAATCCGAGGTTGTCGTGGAAGGCGGAGTTTTTCCGGTCATCGTGGTGCGATCCGGCGGCAAACACGTGGCAGTAGCCGTCGACGGCTTCGTGTCGGAGAGGGAAGCGTTCATCAAGGATCTCGGCATTTCCCTGCCCACGGGTGGCAAAGTAGCAGGGGGCGTCCTCACCGCGGACGGTGCCGTGGCCCTGGTCTTGAATCCAGTGGGCATTGTTGAGGCGTTTCAACAATCGAACGGAAAGCCTGACTTTGTCGTTGTAAATGAAGCCTTACAAGAGCGCGTATCCACGATCCTCGTTGTAGATGATTCGATCACGACTCGCACGCTGGAGAGGAGCATCCTGGAAGCACATGGTTACCAAGTTCGGGTCGCGGTGGACGGCTTGGAAGCATTGGAGCAGCTTCGAGCCAACCCGACCGACCTCGTGATCGCCGATGTTCAGATGCCGCGTATGGACGGCTTCGCGCTCGTAGCGGAAATCAAGCAGGACCCAAGCTTGGCAAAGATTCCCGTGATTATCGTGAGTTCGCTCGAGAAGCGTGAAGAGCAGGAGCGTGGTCTTGCACTAGGTGCCGACGCATACATCGTGAAACGGAAATTCGATCAGCAGGAGCTACTGGACGCAATCCGGCAAATTCTATGAAGAAAACGCGTGTACTGATTGTTGAGGATTCGCCTGTAGTTCGGGAATTCTTGCAACACATCATTAACAGCGATCCTCGACTGGAGGTGGCCGCGGCTGTCGAGACTGCGGAGGAAGCCCTGGGCGTTTTCGAACAGTCGGCGCCGGATGTGGTGTCGATGGACATACGCTTGCCCGGCATGAACGGATTCGAAGCCACGCGACGGATCATGTCTGAAAACCCAACGCCCATTGTTGTGGTATCTGCCAGCGTCGAATCAGACGACCTCAAGATCACCATGAACGCCTTGCAGGCTGGCGCCGTGGCTGTCGTCGAAAAGCCCGTTGGCTCAACTCATGCGGACTATGAGTTCCTCGCTCAGCGGCTCTGCACACAGCTTGCAATCATGAGCCAGGTCAAGGTCGTACGCCAGCGGCTAAATGGCAGACGCTACTTGAACTTGTCCTCCGCTCGAAAGCAAACGATGGGTGAAGCGGCCATATTTCCGCAAGTCGGCGCCTATCGCGTATTAGGCATTGTTGCTTCCACCGGCGGGCCTAATGCGCTTGTTCCTCTTCTGAATGGCCTTGGATCGAGTTTTCCCTTGCCAATCCTTCTGGTGCAGCATATTACGGCCTCTTTTCTGGAAGGCTTCGTTTCCTGGCTGGACGGTGTTTGCCCGTTTTCGGTGGTGATCGCAAAAGATGGCGAAACGCCGGTGCCAGGAAAGATCTACCTAGCTCCCGCCGACAGGCACTTGCGCATACTGTCAGGATGTCTGCGCGTGGATGAAGGGGCGCCGGTCTGCGCCCAACGGCCTTCGGGAACCGTGCTATTTCAATCGATGGCCAGGAGTTCCGGTTCTCGCTCGGTCGGGGTACTCCTCACCGGAATGGGAGAGGACGGGGCGGAGGGTTTGCTGGAGTTGCGTAAGGCTGGAGGTTACACCATCGCCGAAGACGAGTCGACCGCAGTTGTGTACGGTATGCCGGGTGCGAGCGCCAAGTTGGGGGCAGTGTGCGAAAGCTTGCCGCTCACGGTCATTGCTCCTCGACTGCTACAACTGGCAGCGGCCCAGAAGGGGGCCTATTGATGGAATCTTGCCGGCGAATCATGGTTGTCGAAGATTCCGAAACACAGGCCCTCAAGATGCGCTACGTCCTTGAGGCCGAGGGTTGGGAGGTGATCTCGACCTCCTCGGCCGAGATGTCCCTCGAGGCGCTCAATCACACGGTTCCGGACCTCATCCTGGTTGATTACCACTTGCCAGGCATTCGAGGTGACGAGCTCTGCCGCCGCATTCGCATGAACGTCAACACTCGTGGCATTCCAGTGCTTATGATGACGGTTGAGGAGAATCACGGATCGGAGCTTCACGGCCTGGAAAGCGGGGCTGACGATTATGTTTCCAAATCCGTGGATGCCGAAATCCTGCTTGCGCGAATCCGCGCGCTCTTACGAAAGTCACCCTCGCAAGCATCTGTTCTGAATCCAGCCGATTCTAGTTTCAGGCGAAGCCGGCTGCTGGCAATTGATGACAGCCCAACCTACCTGCAGTATCTTGCCGAGGAACTGGGAGACGAAGGGTACCAGGTCGACCAAGTGACGAGTGGCAGGGCCGGCCTTGACAGACTCGCCATGGAGGCCTTCGACTGTGCCCTTGTCGACCTAGAAATGCCTGACCTGAGCGGCATCGACGTATGCCGGCGGATCGTCGAGCTGCGACACAAAACAGACAACTTCATTGCAATCCTCATGCTCACAGCCCGCGAGACCAAGGAAGATATGACCCGCGGGTTAGAAGCCGGGGCGGACGACTTTGTGGGCAAATCAAGCGATCTTGCTGTGTTGAAAGCCCGCATTCGGGCCTTGTTGCGCCGCAAGTTTTTTCAGGAAGAGAACCGGAAAATCGTCGAGGAGCTCAAGAACAAGGAACTTGAGACTGTACGAGCCCGAACCGAAAAGGAGGCTGCCGAGGCACGGGCGGCCCTTGCAGAACAGCTGGCGGAAACCAACCGCAAGCTGAAGGAGACCCAAACACATCTGATTCACTCCGAGAAAATGGCGTCGCTCGGACAGTTGGTGGCCGGCATTGCTCACGAAATTAACAATCCGCTCGCCTTCGTATTGAACAATCTGTTCACTGTAGAAAGCAGCTTCAATCAAGTCGTGAGCCAGGCGGAACCTCACTTGGCCCCAGCATCTTTAGCTAAGGTCGAGAAAATTCAGACCCGCCTGGGAGGCATGCGACAGGGCCTGGAGCGGGTCAAAGAACTTGTGCTTAAGCTGCGGACTTTTTCGCGCCTCGACGAAGGGGAGTTCAAGACAGTCGACATACATGAAAGCATCGACTCGGTATTGCTGTTTCTTCAGCATCAGATGAAGGGCCGAATCGAGATCGAAAAACACTACGGATCGGTGAGCAAACTCGCATGCTACGCAGGTGGTGTCAACCAGGTCCTGATGAATTTGCTTGCCAATGCTCTGTATGCCATTGAACGTCGAGGCAGAATTGTCATCACGACCACGCAATCTGAGGATATGTTTTGCATTTCGGTGCGCGACACTGGAAAGGGCATCCCAGAAGCTATTCGCCATCGCATTTTCGAGCCCTTCTTTACCACGAAGCCGTTGGGCCAAGGAACCGGCCTAGGACTTGCGATTTCGTACGGAATTGTCCAGGCACACCAGGGCACGATTGAAGTGCACAGCGAAGAAAATGTGGGAACCGAGTTCATTATCAGGCTACCGATGGCTCTCGAGGAGGTAGCTGCGTTGTGACCGAGACAAAGTCGACGCCCTCCGTTCTTTAATCCGTGGCGTCTAATCCGTGGTGTCCGATGGGCTCAAATTATGCCGTTGCAAAGCGTCCGACTCGTGGAAAGCGGTTAAGTGCTGGGGGTGAACCGCACCGCGAGCCGGGGAAATGGGTCTTCACGTCAGTTAACACGACGAGGGTTCGGACGGCGCTCAAATCAAACCAAAGTGCCGAAAGGCCTGCTGAATGGCGGCAACCTTCTCCGGCGGACATGGATTGTCGGTGTTCGACGTGCCGGTCGCGAGGCCGAACAACTCTTTGCAGTGTGCAATCCAAGCGCTTTCAGGCACAAAGCCATGCTGACGCGAGATCCACTTCTGGATTTCTTGATCGGTCACGCGTGGCTTACACGATTGCTGTTCGTCACCGGGAAATACCCGCCGATGGCGTCGATCATCGTAGCGACGATTCATTTCAGGTTCGATCCGATCGACCGACATGTTTTGAATACCGCACTCCGCAGGTAGCAGAGCGATTATACGCGATTGGCGACCAAGGTAACGACGAGAGAGATCGAGCTGTTGCATTCAGATCTTTTTCGGCGGATGGGTTGGCGCCAAGAAATCCTCCCCAGCTGCAGCTGAGCAAAGGAATATAGCGCGCCGAGGCGATGGAGGAGCGAAGATCACTGCTTACACAAAAATGTGTAATCGGGTGGCGTCAGCGACGCGAAATGAAATATGTGAATGGTAGAGCCTGCGTCGGTTGCGTCTACGATTAGGCCGCAGTATTGGCTTTCGCGGCGCGAACTTTGGCCCATCGTTTCTTCGTGGCCTCGATGATGGCTCTTCGGCCGGCTGCGCTTAAGCGTCGTTTTGGCTTGTGCTTGACCTGTGCGGTGTTCGCCTGCTTCACAGCCGCCCAGCGTCTCCGCTGAGCAGCGGCAATCTTTTTTCGGGCAGATACACTCATTGTTCGCTTCGGCGCAACCGCCGGCGTCACGCCATTCGATATCGCCTTTGGGCGTCCTGGGCCTCGCTGGCCGAGCTGCCCCTTAATCTGCGCGATTACTTCCTCAATTCTGTTTCGCTCACTCTCATAACCGACTAACGCGGCACGGAGGAAGCTTTCGTCGTACCTTGCCATCTCGTAAAGTCTCCCAATCGAAATGTTGGTGTCACAATTCGTGGTGCTTGTAGAATGCTCAACGAATTCTATCACTTGGGAACTAGCCGTGGCGGATCAGATGACAAGGGAATAGCCGCGTTTGGAAGTTGTCAGCGGCGTTGCAATGCATACATCTGATTGCACGTGCCGGCCTCGCCTCAGTTGATCGATCGACCAGGTGATCTCTTGACTGCCATGCATCAGGGCTGTGCTTACCTGCGAAGTGTTGGACTCCGACCGCCCCCCTTCAGCCAGGCCTCAATCTTGCCCCACTGGACCTCGTGAGCGGTACCCGGTTGTTTGATCGCAACCGTTAGCCGGTGTGCTGGTTATGGTGCGTGTTCCGCGAACCATTCCGGACCACAGCGCGCTGGGTTCCGTCCGAAGATGTCTAGCGGTCCCAATCCGGCATCGAAGACAGACTCAGGCGCAGCAAGGGTATGTCCCCAGGTGTAATTTAAGGTGGATTGTTCGTATGCTCACGATGCGCTTCCGCTCTTGCGAGAATGCTTCTCGTTGATTAAGTTCATGTGTATCGCACCTGGCGGTAGCGCCGCTACTATAATCCCCATCCGTTACCGGGCCATCAGAACATTGCCGAAACACGCGTACTGCAAGCAAAGTGATGCACTCGTATCAGCGCGTGCGTGACGTGGTGATTTAGGGTTTACCCGGTCAAAGGAGGCCACGGAAAGGATACCCGAATGTGGACGGGCAGACGGTATCGAGTCCGGGAGCCGATGCCAGCAATCGGGACAGATGGGGTTGAATATCTTCCAGCAGGCGCAACGATACTGGCAATAACCGAAGATTCAATGGGAGCGGTCGGGGTCCGGTTTGATGCCAAAACCCTCACCGTTTCTTTTGCGGGATGTGGAAATCGGGGCGGACGAGATAGCTGAGGGCTGAGGGCAGGTCGCACGATTAGCTCGTGTTGGCGCTTTTGCTTTTCTCCGCTTCGCCGATTTGATGAAGGTCAACGAAGAACACGTAGAAGGCACGCCGCTTCCAAGCTATTTGCACCAAGAGAGATTCATTAGACGTAGGCCTATGAACCACCTCCACCATTTCGCCTTCCGGAATGTATTGGCTATGCCGCTCGCCGTCGGATATCTCGATTGCGAACAGCCTCGTTCTCAGCCGGAATAGGTGGCCAGACAACACAGAAACGGAAGTGTAACAGAAGCCTAACTTTCTGCAACTCGTCGCTGTAAGGGGCAGGCTGCGGCTTCGTTCACCTGCTGAAGTATCCGCTTCGCATCTTCCAGGAAGAGCTTGCCGCCGGCACTCAATTTCACGCCGCGCGGCAGGCGATCGAACAGCATGAACCCCAGCTCGGTTTCCAGGTCTTTGATTTGCGTCGACAGAGCCGTCTGTGCGACGTTCAAGCGCTGCGCCGCGCGCCGGTAGTTTTCTTCCTCGGCGATGGCGACGAAATATCTGAGATGCCGCAATTCCATACTGACATCTTAAAACGATCAGTCTGATAGTAAAGATATGTTAGACGTATCATTCAATCAGCGTCAAAGTGGACTCATGAGGCAGGCGGGCACTATCAAGAAACAAACGGCAAAGGTGATTCGGGTAAAGAAACCAGTCGCAAAACTGCCCAAGAACAAGCTGATCGTGCCATTGCCGACCGCCTTGGAACGCTAGTTCAACTTCGGAAAGGAAATGGTTATGCCTGCATCGAATGCGCGAACGAATGACCCAAGTGAATTCAAGGGTAAACGCGTCCTCGTGACCGGCGGCACGAAAGGTGCGGGGAAAGCCATCGCAGACCGGTTTTTGCAAGGAGGCGCGACCGTTGCGATCACGGCGCGATCCGCGCCCGCTGAAGAAACCTTTGCCCATTACATCCAGGCTGATCTCTCAACGGCCCTGGGTGCAGCGATTGTCATCAGAGAGATGTTGAGCCGGTTTAAAGGCGTCGACGTCATTGTCCATAACGTTGGCGGTTCATCGGCGCCATCCGGCGGGTTCACGACGGTCACGGACGAACTCTGGCAGCAGGCCATCGATGAGAACCTTTATCCCGCGGTGCGCCTGGATCGCGGTCTGCTTCCCTCAATGATCAAGCAGGGCTCGGGTGTGATCGTGCATATTTCGTCCATTCAGCGAACCCTGCCGCTCTATGACTCGACGCTCGCTTATGCTGCGGCCAAAGCAGCCCTTACCAACTACAGCAAGGCGCTCGCGAATGAAGTCAGTCCGAAGGGGGTTCGAGTCCTAACTGTGTCTCCCGGCTTTATCGAGACCGATGCAGCCACACGCATGATTCAACGCATGGCTGATGCAGACAACAGCAACTACACCGCCGCGCGGCAGAAGCTCATGGACATGCTGGGCGGCATCCCGCTCGGCCGGCCCAATCATCCCGAGGAGGTCGCAGAGCTGGTCGCTTTCGCGGCGTCGGACCGGGCCTCGGCGATCACCGGAACCGAAATCGTTATCGACGGCGGAACGATTCCCACAGTTTGATCCTCCGCTAGAAACAGCTAAGATCGCGGGAGCAATAAATATCGGAGACCGTCATCGAGCCCGACATGGTCCACCTTCAGCACGTGGAGGCGCTTCGGGATTTGGACGCGTGCTTCTTCTGCCTCGGCGCCACCTCCGTCGGCATGAGCCCTGAAGACTACCGCCGGCTTACATATGACCTGACGGTGGCCGTCGCGCGGCAACTCCTGCCCGGAAATCCGCTCATGGTCTTCGAGTACATTTCCGGCGAGGGCACCGACGCGAAATCGCTTCCAATCGCTGATTTTGATGTCCTGAAACAGATCAAAATCAGAACAAATTCATCGCAAGCACTGTATTACTGAGCTTCCGACCGGTGTAGAAACAGGGAATTAACAGGGTAGAAACAGGCGAAAAGGGGGGCCTGAATCATTTGAAGATTCCGACCCCGTGCGCGGACGGGCACTCCTCCTGGTCGCCTCCTGCAACCAGGAGGGCGATAAACGATGACCGGCTATCGCTAAATGTTGCTCGCGCGCTACCATAAATCCAGCACCGGCTTGCCTTTCACCAATTCGCGCGGTTGGTTCAGATGGTTGAGCACCGTCATGTCGGGATCAATTCCCAAGGAGTAGTAAACGGTGGCGAGTAGGTCGTTCGGGTGAACGGGCTTCTCTTTGGGGGATGACGCCGTCTGGTCCGACGCGCCATATAAACGGCCGACATGCATGCCAGCGCCAGCGACCAGTGCAGTGTAACAGTACGGCCAATGATCGCGACCATCAGGGGAGTTGGTGTTGCCCGATGTGCTAACACCAAGGCGCGGAGAGCGGCCGAACTCGCCGACGGTCACTAGCAGGGTATCGTTGAACATGCCGCGTTGTGACAGGTCTTCGATCAAGGCTGAGATGCCACGGTCGAAAATCGGGCAGTGAAGGTTGCGCAGAGGGCCAAAATTTGCCGCATGTGTGTCCCAGGCGTCGACCTCGGGATTACCATTGGCTACGGCCGGCCAGTTCATCTGTACGAAGCGCGTGCCGGCTTGGATCAGGCGACGCGAGAGCAGAAGTCCTTGCCCGAAGGTCGTGCGGCCATACCGATCGCGAATCTTATCCGGCTCGCGGGTCAAATCGAAGGCTTCGCGCGCTTTGCCGGACAGGACCAGGTCGAAAGCCTTGCCGTAATATTCGTCGATAGCGTAATCTTTGAGCGCTTTCTCCAAATCAGGCATCGAGGCGTTGATGCCTTTGAGCATAGTGAAGCGCTCCTGCAATCGCTCCGCCGGAACTTCCTTCCGCAGTGTGAGATCGTCGAGCTGGATCGGCTTATTGGGATCCTGATAGAGCCGATAGGGATCGTAGGCCTTACCAAGGAAGCCAGCAGCACCGCCTTTACCGATTACACTCGACTCCTGCAAGGGCCGCGGCATCTCCACAAAAGGCAGGACGGGCTCGGTAGGCGGCCTGAGCTTTGAGATGTGCGAGCCGGCGGTCGGAAAATCTGCGGGCGAGGGCGGCTCGAGCTGGCCGGATGGCGACACTTTATCCGGCGGATAGCCGGTCAGCATCTGGTAAATTGCGGCGGTATGGTTGAACAGACCTGTGGGCGTGTAGCTCATGGAGCGGATAAGCGTACATTTGTCCATCTGCTGCGCGAGCATGGGCATGGTCTCGCTCAACTGAACGCCGGAGACGTTGGTGCTGATAGGCTTGAACTCGCCCCGGACACTCGTCGGTGCGTCGGGCTTTGGATCCCAGATGTCGATGTGACTCGGACCGCCTTGCAGAAAAACCAGGATTACCGACTTAGCCGAATTGAAGCCTTGCGCGCCTTCGAGGCGCGACGCCCCAAGCGCCTTCTGCCATTGAAAGAAATTGGCGAGATTCAGACCAAATAGACCAACGGAACCGACGCGCAGTAGCTCGCGGCGTGTGGGGCCGTCACACAAACAACCCTTGCGGCCTGGAATCGTCAGCATCGAACACCTCCGGGCGGGGAAGACCCCGTCTCGAATTCCCGAAACCTCACCTGTTGTACAAAAACGCCTTGCTGTTGACCAGTGACCATAATAGGTCCTGTGCCCACGCGGCGCGGCTTTCGCCAGCTTTTAAATACGTAAGCGCCGTGTCGTACTCCTTGGCTGTCGGATGACGGCTCAACGAACCGAGGTACAAATCTTCGACAATCGCCCGATCTGACAACCCGGCGAGAATCAGTTTGGCTACGCGTCCTTTAGGATCTGCGATGGCGTCGGCGATCGTTCGGCCATTCACCAGATTGAGCGCCTGGGGCAGGCTGATATCGCTGCGGCGCTCGCACTCGCACGACGATTCGCGCGCCGGCCTGCCAAATACGTCGAGAAAACCGTCCTTCCCCACGTGAGGATCAGGAAACTCCTCCGCCCTGGTGTCAGGCGGAACTTCAGCGAACCTGGGGCGCGAGCCAGCCGCCAGGGAAAGGGCGTCCATTAATTCTTCGGCCCCCAAACGTCGCGGTGCGCCGTGCGAGAAATTTACCTTGTCGTCGGCATTCCACACATTGGTCTGGATGCCAGCCTGGTAGGCACGCGAATTCACGATGGCCCGCATCAAGTGGCGGAGATCGAACCCGTGGTCGACTAAATCTTTCGTCAAGGCATCGAGCAGCCGTTCGTTGGCCGGCGGGTTGGAAGCGCGGATGTCATCAACGGGCTCGATGATTCCACGGCCCAGGAAGTAACTCCAGATCCGGTTAGCGATGGCGCGCGCGAAAAACGGGTTGTCTTTTGATGTCAGCCATTCGACCAGCGCATCGCGCCGTTCCCAAGTTTTGGGAATGGGCGGGGCACCGATGCTGGCTACCAGATATTTCGCGTCGACTACGCGGCCCGTCTTCGGATGCTTAATTTCATAGTCTTCGCGCTTGTCGTATACGATCTCGTCACCACTCTGATAACCGGGCTTCAAGCCGACAGAGCCGAAAAACGCGGTCATTTCGTAGTACTGGTTCTGTGTCCACCTCTCAAACGGATGATCGTGGCATTGTGTGCAAACCAGACGAACTCCCATGAACAGTTGAGTGGTCTTCTCCATGGAAGCCTTAGCGTTCCGCGTCACGCGGAAATAATTCGCCGCCGGATTCTCATAGGAGCTGCCGCGGGCGGTTAAAAGCTCATAGACAAACTTGTCGTAAGGCTTGTTCTGCGCGATGGAGCTGCGAATCCACTCGCGAAACTCCCACATACCCTTGTCACCCAGATAACGCCGGCTCACTTGCAGCAGATCGCCCCATTTGAGAGTCCAATGGTCCACGTACTCGGGGCGCGCAATCAGTCGCTCGATCGCGCTGCTGCGCTTGGTTTTGGAATCCGTTTTATCAGCCACGAAAGCACGGAGCTCTTCAGGTGTCGGCGGGAGGCCGATCAGATCGAGCGAAACGCGACGCAGAAACTCGGCATCATCCACACTGGGCGTGGGTAGAATTTTCAGCCGCTTCAGCTTCGCGTCAATCAGCTGATCGATGTAATTGTTTTGCTGCAAATTCGCCCAAGCAAAGCCTGGATTCGGATTGAGCACAGTAACCGGCACCGCGACGAATTTTCCCTCGTATCGCACGAGCAGGGCGGCCTCACCGGTTCGCTCCCCTTTGACGCGTGCGTTGGCATCGACGTCGGCGATTTCGGGGGTGTTGCTCGAAATGTTGGCTTCGCGCGTCACGTCGCGCACCGAGCCATCTGAATAATGCGCCAGCGCAAGCACCTGCTGATTCTTACCCGGGCCTTGCATGAAGACCTCCTGAGGAAGCACTTCGAGCTTGTCCACGCGGTCCACTTTGAGGTCACCGAAGGGCACTCCTGCGGAAATCCAGCTCAGGATGGTCTTGTAATAGCGCGACCCCAGTTCAATCCGCTGTCCGCCGCCATGCGGCACTTGCTGGGTGGGTTTCGCCAACATGAGGCTGCGAGCTGGATCAGCCCGATTGAACCGGCGGCCGGACATGTCGTATAACAGCGCTTCGTAGTCAAAATCAGGATCGTAGCCGCGCAGCGAAAGCTTAAATCCATTTTTCCCTTTTGCCGAGCCGTGGCAAAGTCCGGAAGTGCAGCCAATTTTGTTAAGGACTGGCTCGACGTCGCGGAGGAAACTTACCTGTGGAGGCTTGGTGAGATCGCCGACATGTACGGCAAGCTGTGCCCGCGCGCCGGCAGCCGTAACCGTCACTTTCGTTTCACCTTGGCGTGTCGCGTATAGGAGACCATCAGGGCCGCGCTTCACGATGTCATCAGACGGCTCAAATTGGGCCGATTCGCTCAGATCGATTTTTTCGCCATCAGGAGTGGCCCCCGTCACCAGGACACGGATACCCTCGTTTGCCGATCGAAATGTGATCTCTGAGGGTGTCACGGATAGCGTAGTCACGCTTTGGGTGGAAGCCAACACGCTGATTGGCGTCGACGTCAATGCAATCATCACCAGGATCGTAGTTCGCATTGTTTCCCCTATTTTGCTGCCTGTGCCGTTTGGTTCCCGGATACGATTACTTTCGCGGCAACGGGTGCGATCTTGTACGGTGTCTCACGCTTATCGAGTCCGACTACCGTCGACGACGGAACTAGCTGAAACTCGTATTCACCCGGCTTTGCCACTGCCTCTGCCTCGCACGAGAGCTGATACTCATTTGTGCCCGGCCGCAACTCCGCGGGCCGGCACGTTACGTGCGCCGGCAGGTATTCGGCGTGGATGCTCACGGGGGACGCAAACTCCGGCTCGCGGTGGAAAGCGCCAACTAATTCAGCTTTGCCACCGGCCTTTAGTGTGAGGGACGACTTTGGCGAGCTAATGGTGTAACCCTGGACGACTTCGACCGTGATGGGTTGCGTCAATAGAGCCTCGGCCATCTCGTCTTTGGATTCGGCGTACATCAGTAGGTCGTACTTCTCCGGCGCGGAGTGGGTGGTTGTCATCAAGCTGAACTCACCTTTTTCCGCATATTTCTCTTCTTTCTTGTCAGTTTTGGCACGCCGCACACTGATCTCGGCAGCCGACGGGGACACCACGTCGACCGTTACGGTTTCGGGAGGGCGAGCCTCCGGATTGCGCGGCTTAAAACTCCACTTCAACGGATAACCGGTGCCCTGCACCAGCCGCAAGGTGCGCGGTGCCTCAGATTCAATTGCTCCCGATTCCACTTTTGCAATTCCGATGGGAAGTTGGAGGCCCAGCGATGGCGCGACGAATGGCCTTTGGTTCTCTCTACCTTCGGCGTCAATGATTCCCGTGCCGCCAGCAACCTCGGTGATCATACCTGGGCACTCGGCCTTACGTCTGACGATCGAACCATCCTCCGTTTTTCCTTCTCCCCAAATGGACGCCTCGACCAGTTTCTTCGCTTTCGCCCCCGGCTTTGCGGTGATTGTAATCACGCCGCGACGGGAAATGGAATAAGCGTCGTCCTTCCATTCGCCGGGAATGTGTCCGCCGCCGACGATGTAATCGTCTCCCAGTCCGGAGAGGCTCAATTGAATGGGCCAGATGAAGCCACGGCGATCGACCGACACTTCCACCGAAACCGTGCCTTCGGCGGGAACGTTCACAAAGGGCTGAAGCACCGTAAGTTTAAAATCGGCCGGCTGTTTCCGCGCCAGCAGGCGATAGCCGAATCCAGGCCCTCCGCGACCCAATAGATCCTCGACGGTCACGAGGAGTTCTTTCGCGCCGCTTGGAACTGTGAGATCGAGCCATGGATCGGAGCTGGTTCGCCCTGCGGACAGAAGGGAAAATACATCTTCCTTCGGCGGCTTGTCGCCGGCCGAGCCGAGCTTTTTCCCATGTTCGTCGTAGACTGAAATGACGCCGTCCAGACGCGACGTTCCAAGAGCCCTTGCACTCAACTCGAGCTGCCAATGCTCACCCGGCGAGACCGCCAGGTTATAGCGATCGACTTCGCCAGCCTTAAAAATCCGCCCGTTCATCACTGTGGAAGCTGCAAGCGGGACCACGTCATCCGGAGTCTGCCGTGATGGCTCGATTTTTTCTGGCAGATCGCCGACAACGAACAGAAAAGGCAGGCTGCCCGGTTCGCCGGGCACACTCACAGGCATCACTTCCGCGCTCGGGCAAAGTTTCGATAAATCCGCGGTAGCCTGGACGGGCGTCTTGAGACTGCCACCGAAAAATTCAACATCGACCTTTTCGCCCCGCTTTCCGCCAAGCGGAAAGATTCCGTCAGCGTAGTTAAATGCAGCGGCTTTAAGTCGATAGAAATTCTGCTTTTGTTTGCTGAAACGCGCATCGTGCACAACCGCGTAATAGTCGCCATTGCGCGGAAAGGTGATGTCGATGCGTGAATCAACGCCGAGGCCGGGCGCATCTTCGCTGCGCATGATTTGGGCTCCGGAAGAATCCAGCAAAGTGAGCACGGGATCGATCGCCGAGCCCGCACGCCGTGCTTCGACCTCCAGGATCAGACGCTCGCCTCGCTTCGCCTGAATGCGGTAATAATCACGGTCAGGCCCATCGAGCGTGCCGTTTACCGTTACGGGTGGGTCGATGCGCTGGGCGGTCTCGATCGAATCATTCGAGTTTTCGCGGGCGCCCGGTTTCGCCTCCTCCTCCTGGACTTCGGGGAATGCACCTACAGTAAAAAGGAGAATGTTCGAAAGCCCGTCGGGTGTTTGCACGCGAATGGGGTAGGCGCCCACGGCTGCGTCTGCCTTCAGTTCCACCAGAAACGGCAGCTTGCGGCCGCCGCTCATTTGGTCCTTGGGCGGCGTGAGCGGGGTGAAAGTGGCGGGCAGCGTGGACAGGACTTGTGCGCCCTCGGCGAGATTCGTCCCGACAAGCGTCAGAGTCAGCGATCTTCCGCGCTCAGCGCCGCGCGGTTCGAGCTCCGTCAGCTCAGGAGAGGCCGCGGAGAGGGTCAAGGAAAACAAAAGAACCAGAATGTTGACTCGCCACATAGTCATCACTCTACGGCCGCGAGTTGGGCTTCGACCGGTACTGGGACGAACTCGCGCTCCGCTTTGCCCGATTTCATCTCGTACGTGCGAACCTTGCCGTCGAAGCCGCCTGCTGACAAGTGGTCGCCTTCGGGACTGAAGACAACCGCATAAGTGCCACCATGTCCTTTACAGGTGGCGAGGCGCTTTCCGGTTTCAGTTTCATAAATGGGTATTTCTTCAGCCGCGCCCGCTACCGCGAATCGACTGCCATCGGGCGAAAATGTCAGGGCAAAGATAACACCGTCCTGAATTTCGTACTTGCGGATGAGTGTGGAATCATCCGCTATCTTCATAGAAGCCGGACGATCCATCATGTACAGATATGGGATTCGCTCCGTTCCACCGATCAATATGACGTCACGGGACGGGTGCCGCGCCACCGCCGCCAGCTCACCGCGGAGCGCATTAATGTTCTCGATGAACGCGCCGCTCGCGGCATCGGTAAGCTTCGCCGCTTGATCACGGCCTACCGAAACCATCCGCTTGCCATCAACACCGAAAACCGTACCAAGAACCCAATTTTCATGATTGGAGATCTTGAGCGTTTCCATACCCCCCGCGACGTCGACCAATCTGACCGTGTTGTCGGCGCAACCAACAGCTAGGCGCGAATCGTCCGGTGAAAAGGAAGCGCCAAAGACGGTGTCATTCGTTAGCGTCACGGAGTGCTTTAGCTTTCGCGAATCCACATCCCAAAGCTGAACTTCGCCAAAGCGTGCAGGTGTTCCTCCGGCTGCCAACAGCGTCTTGCCATCGGCTGAAAACTTCAAAGACTGGATACGGTCGGAAATGCCTACCAGGCGCGCCACCATGCCTGAGCCGTCAGCTTTGTGGAGGAGAACCTCACGATACCCCGAAACAGCCAATAGCGACCCGTCAGGCGAGTACGCCAGTGCGGTGATGACCGGCGGCAAATGATAGATGGGTGGCTTATCTAACGCCGTCGTTTCCCGTGCTTCGGGTAGTGTATCGTCCTTTGCTCCAGACGCGATCCAACGCCGAAACAGCTCGATCTCATCATCCGTCAGTGGTGTTCCGCCGAATGGCATGCGGGGCTGTCGCTGCCCACTGAGGTAGGCGATGACCAGGCTATCCGCTGCGCCTGACTTAAACGCGGGGCCTTTGTTTCCTCCGGACGCGAAGGTTTCATATCGGGTGAGGTCGAGCCCGCCAGACTTCATAGCGGGCTGGTGGCAACCTTGGCACGATCGCTGAAGCAGAGGACGGATATCGCTGGAGTAACTGGCTTCCGCTGGCCGCTTCTGCGCCTGGATACTCCCGAGTGTCCAGGCTATCAGGAGCGTAGTTCGGGCTATTTTCATCCTCGATTCCTTTCGGAGCAAAGCCCCAGTTGAGAATGACTTACCCCTGTTTCTGGCGCTTTAGCTAGACCTTAGCTCCATACGGGTGTCGAATTAGTATACATCCGGCCGCACAGTTTCGTAGATAGCAGACTTCAATCAGGCTGCGGCGAGCCCAGCCGCGTTCATGAACGCTCAGGAGATATAACGCTCTGTCACGGCGGGAAAGGTAGGGTATCGGGTGCTACTTGATGCCAATCCGCTGATGGAAATCCCGCAACACGATCAACATCTTTGAGGTACTTCTGGGCGGCACGGACGTGGTGCAACGTTGTAAGGAAGAGCGGCGGAAGCGAGTGGCCCAGCTGCACCGTTGCATCGATCCGTACGGTGAACTCCCAGAATGCGATTGGCCCCCGCTTTGCCCCGGGATGGACTGCGGCATTTAATTCCCCGACATATTCAACTTTTCTTTGAATGGCGGGGGTATCACCAAGTTTGCGATAGAACCGTTTGACAGCCAACCGTTTTGTTGCCTGACGTTCCAGCACCGACTGCAACAAGCTATCGACTTGTTTCCAACGTTCCGGATCCGTCATCGATTTTGCCGGCCAGTTCGCGGTAGAACCACGCCTTCGCAGTATTCCGGTCGCGCATCGTTAGTGATGGCCGAGAGCTTGAGGACCGCAGCCGTTTCGTCTATGCTGAGCCCACCAAAAAAACACATTTTCAACGACTTGCGCCTTATTGCTCGTCCAGACGCGCAAAGGTGTTCAGTGCGTCATCGCGCGCGACCAGATCTTCACTCGTTATAGCCCAACGTAGCCGCCGCCCCTAACGAGATGCATTGTACGCGGGCGCCGCGCTTCAGATTGAGACGGCGAGCGTTCTCAACCAGAATGGGTAAATCAACTGGGCCGAAACCGCGAAGAAATATGCGCGATCTTGCCACCGTATGCGCTTATGGAAACCTACATGCCTCAAGGGCCTGAATATCGATTCCGCCGACTCTGCGTCCCGAGCAAGCGCGTCATCGAGCAACACTCGCTCCGCATTGCCGTCGCGCTTGGCATGGCCGTGCTTGCGGGCTCGGCCCACTAGAATGTACTCTTCCCGGGAAGAACTGAGAGAACACGCATTTGACGTTTCGGATCGATTCTTCCGATATTTTGCTATTGACTTCCCTCCCTTAAAGCGATTACGCTTTAGGGAATTTTAAAAGGGTGTATGGCGAATTCCTTTCCACCTATTCCACGTCGGCTTTCCATTCATATTCAAGTTCTGATGATGCAGAATCTCTTCGCGGCGTCGATTGACGCGCTGGAGATAGCGGCAGAAGTTGTGAAGCAAAGAAAGGACTGTCCACATGCTTGCCAGAATCCGAAAGGAAATTGGCGCTAGCCGGCGTCTCGCGTTTGTATTCCTGGTCGCATCTGTTTTCGCGCCAGCCGATGCCCAGGTCTCCACGGCCTCGATCACCGGAATAATTCGAGATTCCAGCGGTAGTGCCATACCGGACGCCACTATCATCCTCAAAAATCCTTCTACGGGGATCGATAGAACCACAACTTCCAACGCACTAGGCAACTACGCGTTTGTCGCGATATCACCGGGAACTTACCTTCTAATCTCCGAGAAGAGCGGGTTCGCCACCAGCACCGTTCAGCCGTTTACCCTTGGCGTGAGCCAGACCGCTACATTCGATTTGACCCTGTCAGTTGGCGGCGTGCAACAGTCGGTGACCGTACAAGCAGCGGGAGCCGCGATAGAAGCAGCCACGGCCGAACTTGGTTCTTTGGTTTCCAACGAACAAGTGGTGGATTTGCCTCTTAACGGCCGCAACTTTACTCAACTGCTTGCTTTGAACCCGGGAACATCGCCGGTAAGCGTTGCACAAAATGCCTCGGGGTGGACGTCGCCGTCTGCAGTTGGTGCCGTCACATTTCCGGCCATTAATGGAGCGACAAATCGCAGTAATTTTTTCATGATGGATGGCATTACCGACACGGAGACGATGAATAACACCTACGTAATTCCTCCCATCATCGACACGATTCAAGAATTCAAAGTTATCTCCCACGTCGACCAGGCGGAGTACGGCGGCGTGACAGGCGGTTACGTCAATGTGGTGACGAAATCGGGGACTAATGCACTTCACGGGAGTGCCTGGGAATTTCTGCGAAATGACCAGCTCGACGCACGCAACTTTTTTCAACCAAGCGTTACTCCGTTGCGGTGGAACCAATTCGGCGCATCGGGCGGAGGCCCAGTCGTGTTGCCCAAGCTATACAACGGCCGAAACAGGACATTTTTCTATCTCGGCTATCAAGGCTTTCGTCTTCGTCAGCCCGCAAATTCCTACTTTCGAGTGCCGACTAGTGCCAACCTCAGCGGAGACATGAGCGACTGGCCGACTCAAATCTACGATCCCTGGAGCACTCAAGGCGATCCCAAGAATCCGGGACAGTTTACTCGGAATCCTTTTCCGGGCAACCAAATTCCGGTTTCGCGACTGGATCCGGGAATGGTGCTGTTCGCAAAGACCGTTCTGCCTGCCCCAATCTTTACCGGCGTTTCTTTATTCAACGGCCGGGACACAACTCCATTCCAGCAGAACCAGGAAGAATACAATATCCGAATCGACCAAAATCTAGGGAGCAAAGATTTCGCCTGGTTCCGTTATAGCGGCGTGCTGGCGGATACCATTCAATCTGGCGGCGTGCCCGGACTGGTTCAGCTGAATCCGAATCGCGGCAAGAACTTCGGCTTTGACTGGGTCCACACGTTCGGTCCCAGCAGCACATTGCAGGTTCAGTTCGGCCGGGTTCGAACCGGAATCAATTTCAACGAATACTTCAGCAATCTGCCAGTAAACTTCATTCAAGACGTCGGGTTCAGCAATAACTTCGCCGGAAACTATGGCAGCGGCACCAGTATCGTGCCTCTGGTTAGCGTTGCGAACTACTTCAACAACGTCGGCGGCCAGTACAATCCAACTTCGCCTACTCAGGTTTGGCAGACGAAAGCCAACTATTCAAAAATCATCGGCGGCCACATTTTCAAACTGGGCGGTGAGTTCAATAAGATCAGCCAGGGTCAAGTGTCATACAATTCGAGCTTAGGTTTCGCCGCGCCGCAAACCGCCGATCCAGAAAATCTCGGGAACACGGGGAGCGCTCTCGCATCGTTCTTGCTCGACGTTCCGGATTCCGCCGCTCGCAACAGCTTCCATCAGACCGTACGTTTCGGTGGAGAAATAGGATTCTATTTCCAGGATCAATGGAAAGTCACACCGCGGCTGACAGTGAATTTGGGGTTGCGCTACGACCGGACGTTTGTGCCGCCTATTGGAGCCTGGAACAGTAAAGGACAGAACGGCGGAATCGAGACGGGAGAGATGGACTACAACAATGGAACTTACATATTGCAGGTCGTACCTCCGACCTGTGCCGAGCGCGGGTACGCACCCTGCATTCCCGATCCCAGCGGCAAACTCCCGGATCACGTCGTCGTCGACCCCCGTGGCAAGATCTATCACGACACAACGAAGAACTTTCAGCCTCGAGTTGGTATCGCATATCGCCTGAACGCGACCACAGCGATTCGATCGTCCTTCGGTATTTTCTTCGATAATTGGGCCGGCATCACACAAACCAGTGCAAATTACGAGGGATCATGGCCGGACATCGGCTCGCAGCAGGAACACAATCTGAATTATCCATCCAGCGCCAACCCGCAGCCGACTATTACCGGAAAACAGCCGTTCCTGACAGGCACGCTTCCGGCGCCAACTCCCTACAATCAGCAAAATTGGTTCATGGACCCGTACGCCAAAAATCCTTACTCTATGCAGTGGAATTTCGGAATTCAGCATCAGCTTGGCAGCGGTACGGTGGCCAACGTGAATTATGTGGGATCGAGCAGCAGACGTCTCGACGTTGGCACGTACTACAATGTTGCGCTGACGCCCGGACCTGGGGACCCGCAGGCGCGATCGTTATTCCCCTATCTCACACCCAGTTGGTATGACAAAAGCATCGGGCGCGGTAACTACAATGCGTTGCAGGTATCGTTTGAGAAGAGGTTTTCCAATGGGCTGTCGGCTTTGGCCTCGTATACCTGGTCGAAATCTTTGGATATCGGCTGTTCGGGATGGTACGGCGTAGAAGGCTGTTCGGTTCAGGACCCGTATCATATCGATCGCGATCGCAGCGTGTCCGGCTTCGATCTCACTAATATCTTCAACTTGAGTTGGGTGTACGAACTTCCGGTCGGACCCGGAAAGTTATTGCATACCGGAAACCGTATAACCGACCTAATCATCGGCAACTGGCAAATCAACGGCATTGTCCAATATCATTCTGGAATTCCTTACGACGTCGGAGTAAGCGGCGACATTGCCAACACCGGCAACTCTGGGTCTCAGGCCTACGGCTATGAAAGGCTGAACCTGATCGGCAACCCGCGCTCGAGTAATCCTACGGTCGAACAGTGGCTCAATCCCGCGGCTTTTGCGGTTCCTGCTCAATATACATTCGGCAATCTGGGCCGGTTTGCGCTTCGTACCCAGGGTTCGAGCAATTGGGATGTTTCCCTTTTCCGACAGTTGTCCTTGAAGGAAAAGTACAAGTTGGAACTCCGAGGTGAGGCCTTCAATCTTTTCAACCACCCCGTCTTCGGTGTTCCTGTCACGGATTTTAATCAGCCGAATTTTGGTGCCATCACCAGCACCGCAAATACCGAGAGACGCTTACAGATAGGTGGGAAGATTTTGTTTTGAGTCGACGGGTCGCGAGATGCGATGTCCGAGACGTGATCGCGGCTGCGTTTGGCCTGCTTGCAACGGCATGCTTTGCCCAGACTCCTCCCGGTTGCCAGCCTCCCCCTGAGCTTCAAGCGGTGCCGGCTTCCCGACCGTCGTCGGAAGTTTCTAACGCGCTAGGCACTTGGTTTGCGGAACATGGATTACTTGCCTGCGCCATATCGGCCTTTGAGTCTGCTTCGAGACAAGATCCGAATTCCTGGGAATCGCACTACAACCTTGGGCTGGCATTGATGCAAGCGGCGGAAAAAAGACGCGCCAGCGAGCAATTCCAGCTCGTTTTGAAACATAAGCCCGGAATGTTGAACGCGCAGAACGCGCTAGGAACTGCTCTGCAAGAATTGGGCGACTTCGAAGCTGCATCCGAGGCGTTTAAATCCGCGCTGAAGATCGCGCCCGATTCGGTGTTCGCGTTGGATCATTTGGCACAGGTACTGAGCTTCCAGCACCGGGACGCGGCTGCAGTGTTTTATCTTCGCAAGGCAATCTTGCTGGCGCCTAAAGACGTTTCTTTGCAATTCGCGCTCGCAGCAGCTCTTGCTGCCAGCGGTCAGAATGAGGAGTCGATTCGCGTGCTGAAGGCCGTTGTTTCGGAGAACCCCGGTTCTTCAATGGCGCACTTCAATCTGGGCACGGCTCTCGCGAGCGAAAGGCAGTTCAAAGAAGCCGGCGACGAGTACACGACAGTATTGCGATTGGATCCCTCAAACGATGCGGCCCGCGTCTGTCTGGCCAAGGCCCTAATATCGCTGCACGAATTTGCGAATGCCCTACAGATCATTGAGGAGTACGCAGCCCGTAAGCCAGCTGAGTTCGATGCTCATTATCTGTCTGGCATCTCGTATAAAGGGATGGGGCAGTATGCCCGGGCGGCGGAAGAATTGCAACGGGCCGTCGAGATAGATCCAAACGACGCCAACGTCCACTCCAATCTCGGATTTGCACTGGCTCGGTGTGGAAAACTGCAGGAGGCTAAGCTCCAGTTCGAGAAAGCACTCGAGCTGAACCCGAAATCGGAGGAGACTCACTTTCAGCTGGCGATGATCTTGCGTGACCTGAATGATCAGGAGCACACTGAACTGCAACTGGAGGCTTTTCGCCGGCTAAAGAACCAGAGCGAGCAGCAAAATGAGGCAGCCGGCGTTAACAGCCGTGCGAACCACTTGATTGAGAAAGGCGATCTTCACGGTGCGGTGATCCTCTATAAGGAAGCTCTCCAAATTGATCCCAAAAACGCGCGGATGCATTACAATTTCTCGCTAGCCCTTTCTAAACTGGGCGATCGCGCCGGCGAACAGCAGGAACTCCAACACGCAATAGAGTTAGAGCCGAATTTCGCGCTGGCCCACAACCGCATGGGCCTGATCCACCTAGGCCAGAATCAGGCGGCCGAGGCGGAGCGGGAGTTGCGAACCGCACTTGCGATAGACCCGCAATTCGCAGAAGCCTACGCCAACCTGGGAGTACTTTACGGCCAAGCTGGGGAAAACGACGCTGCAGAGTCGATGTTCCGCCAAGCTCTTCAAAACGATTCCAAAAACGTGCAGAGCTATGTGAATCTCGGTCTGATTCTGGCAAGTAAGGGAAAATTCGCCGAGGCGAACCAGGAGATCCAGAGGGCTCTTGCGCTATCGCCGGACCACGTTGGCGCGTTGACGGCGCTGGCCATGGTGCAGACCCGATTAGGCCAGTCGAAGGACTCTGTCGCAACCTTTCGCAAGCTGGTGACACTCGATCCTATTTCTGCAACGGCGCACATCAATCTCGGGATCGCCCTGGCCGACGGTTACGATCTGGAGGGTGCTCTGGGCGAGTTTTCAGCGGCTGTCGGGATAGCCCCCGGTTTGGCCTCGGCCCACTACAACCGAGGCCGATGCCTCTTCGATCTTCGCCGGTATGAAGAGGCGAGTGTGGAATTGGAATCGGCGTGCCGGCTGGCTGCGGATTATGGAGCCGCCCTTTACATGCTCGCTCTCGCGGAAAAGCAACTCGGCCAGAACAACCGAGAAGCCGAGCTCCTGCGCACGGTAGTTAGGCTGGAACCAGGCAATGCGGACGCCCATCATTATCTTGGACAGAGCCTATTACGGTTGGGCCAGTTGGAAGAAGGGGTCGCCGAGTTGAAAAGGGCAGCCGATATCGACCCCAAAAACAGCGAGGCTGTGTACAATTTGTTTCGAGCACTGCGAGCGCAGAACTCGCCCGAAGCGGAAGAGTATCAGCGGCGCTTTGCCTTCCTAAAGGAAGAACACGAGGTTACTGAACGGGCCAGGATGCTCTCGAACTTTGCTCTAGCGTCAATGCAGGCGACGAACTGCCCCAAAGCCGTAGACCAGCTCACCGAAGCCATTCGGATCTGCGGCCAGTGCGGGACTGGTCCCGGGCTGCACAAGAACCTTGGCCTCATTTACGCGCGGTGCGGAGAGCCGGAAAAGGCTCGCATAGAATTGCGTCAGGCGCAGCAGACCGACCCGGATGATCCTGACATACGTAAGGCGCTAGAACTTCTGTCGACCGCCGTAAACGCTTTGACCAAGGTTTGCCGTTAGCCCTCCAGAACCACGGAATTGGATCTGTCGCAAACACGCCGGGCCCATTGACCTGATGGTATGGACACTGCCCGGTGAGAAGCAGCTATCGTCACAGGGAGGAGGTGCCAACCATGGCCGTAAAGGTGATCGGGCTAGATACCGCTAAGCACGT
>Ga0070734_10001093_pt1 | contig 43069 bp, 42 predicted proteins | sample Coa_R1_8_FD_66444 | JGI IMG/M metagenome (GOLD analysis project Ga0070734, IMG submission 66444) | Surface soil microbial communities from Centralia Pennsylvania, which are recovering from an underground coalmine fire - Coalmine... | ecosystem: Environmental > Terrestrial > Soil > Unclassified ...
ACCCTGGCCGCAATCTCGTTCAACCTGACCCGGCTCCTGGCCAACCGCCTGTCCGGACCAAAACCTTTACCGCATCCTGCTATTAGACCGCCTTTGACAGCCGTTCTCACGCGGTCTCTGAAGCCCGCGTCTCAATGTTCGCCTAACGCGGCGCTTAAGCGCCGCTCTTCCACGGTACTCCATCCAAGCGTGGCAGTCCCGGCAGCACTCTATTTTGGTCAGCAGTATTTGTTCCTAGTCAGTATTTATTCCGTGTCAACGCGAACGCCCAACCATAGAAGCCCTGCGATCAGGGCTAAAGCGGCTGTCACCGTGAGAGCGGTTTCCCATCCGATGTGCTGGGCGAGCCATGGAGTAAGGACCGGAGAGATTGCGCCGCCGATATTGCTGCCGAAGTTCATTGTGCCCCCGGCGATGCCACTGTGCTCACCAGAAAGCTGTGCCATGGTCGCCCAGAACGGGCCTTCGGTGCAGATCACTAACACGGTGCAGACTGTGAGGGCGGCGACGGCCAGAATGGCGTTCGGCGTGCGAGCGCCTACGACGAGGAAAATCGCAGAAATGCACAATGCTGCGAGAGGGAGACTGCGCCGGCCCCAGGTGGCTTCCCATCGGACCACAGCCAAGTCCGAAAATACTCCACCCAACGGAATCGCGAAAATCGTGGCGATCCAGGGCAGTGCGGTGAAACTTGCGGCTTTCAAGACTTCCAGATGCCGCACCTGCACGAGATAGAGATAGAACCAGAAGATGAAGATGTAGCCAAGGTATCCCTGCAGCAAGTAGCTGGCAAAAAGGAACCAGAAGCTGCGCGAACGGAGCGGCCGACTTGAATGGCTCGTTGGGTTCCCTGGGATGTAATCGTCCGCCGGCTTAGAAGCAGCTTTCGCTCCGTGATGTTCCTCTGGCCCAAGGATCCACCAGAGCACTCCCGCAAGCGCTCCGAGTGATGCTGCAACGAGCAGGGCGATCCGCCATCCGCAGTGAGTCGTGATCGGGGTGAGCAGTAGCGGAGTGACGGCCGATCCGATGCCCACACTTGCCAGCACGATACTGTTGGCACGCGCCTGCAACCGAGCGGGGATCGTAACGGCAATCGTGCGTGCGGAAGTTGGGTATGTTGGGGCAGCGATCACTCCGAAGAGTCCACGGATCAGCCACAACTCTGGAATCAACATGGCCAGTGCAGTGCCATGCCATCCGACGAACGCGGTGAGGACTGTCAGCAACGCGAATCCGCCGCAAAGGACCAGAAAGATTCGGCGAGCGCTGACCCGATCCGCCAGCCAGCCGGACGGAATCTGGAACACGGTGTAGCCAATCAGGAATGCACTGAATATGGTTCCCATCTCCGTCTGCGTGAGCCGGAAGTCGTGCATGATGCCGGGGGCAACGACTGTGATGGCGACGCGGCAGACGTAACCGGCGGAAGCCGCGACAGCCAGGAGAACAACCAGGCGGGTGCCGGTTGAAGTCTGGGAGGGGGTAACAGGCGAGGTGGCCATCATGCGAGGCGTTTGTGGAAGATGAGCTCCGAGTGGCCGGAGACGATATATTCCTTCAGTTCACCGACCTGTTCGTAACCGTGACGGCGATAGAAGTTCTGGGCGCGGGAGTTGAATGACGAAACCAGCAGAAACAGATGGGAACGATCGTGGAAGCGCCGCTCGGTGAATTGCATCAATTGCGATCCGACACTTTGACCTTGCGTGTCAGGAGAGACCGCGATCGAGGCGATATAGGGCGAGCCGGCGAGGCCATGGGGTGCGAGCAAAATGAATCCAAGATTGAGAGAGTGCTGACCCCGCGCAACGAAGAGTTCAGTGCCGGGCCGGCTTAGCACCTTGCGGCATCCATCAAGATCGCGTTGCAGGGTGATCCACGGTTCGGAAGAAGCCATCAGGCGAGCGCACCAGTCGTGGTCGTTTGGCTCTGCGGGCTCAATCTGAAGGGCATGCATGGACGATGCAAAGCGACCGCGATGGTAGCAGGCGCGGCATCTGATGGCAAAATCCGATCTTCAGGGTAGTTCCTCTGCGGGTCCCGTACGTGATGGCCCTTCAGCGATGTCGCACCGCTGCAAAAGCTCTGTCAATCGGATTTAGAACTCTTCTCAGTGAGGCAGATAGCCAAACTCCATCGGGAGTTTTCCGTCGACATGAATGACGTTCACGCTGTTGTCGATCGAGTGAACTTCGATGAGACCAAAGGCTCCAGGCTCAGACTGAACTTCTTTGATGACATCGGCATCGGTGTCGACAAAGACGATCGACTCTTTGTGGCTCAGAAGGAATGAATTCCACTCCGAGGCGGACATCTTATTCAAGTGCTCGAGCGCTTCCCGTTCGCCGGCAGAGTCCTTATGAAGCACGAGAATGATGTTCTTGCCATCAGGCCATTTCTTGATTTCACCGCGGATGATCTTCGTCAGGTGGGCAGACGTGACGTTGTCGACGGCATTGTCCTTGTTGACGATCACGGCGGTATGGTGCGCGAAACAGGGAGTTAAGAAGGCGCACAGGAATATAACGACGCGAGCAGTGGAGCGGAGTTTCATAGCGACCTCTGAACCTAATTTTTGGGGGATGTACAGAGGGTAATGGAGCCGGGATGGACTCTTGTCAAGAACATGTCATGGCGGGCACACCGAAGTAACCGAGGGTAATTGGCTGACACTGTCTGGACATGTCTGAGTGATGAATTGTCGATTCTTGATTTTTGATTGCCGATTGGGACGGCGACACGTTGATGTCCGCTTCTAGCTTGGTACTCATCTACTCATTAAGCGTCAGCAAGCGACAACTATCCGATACAATCGCGCGCTAACGACACATGCCTATGGCGATCGGCCCTTTGCAACTGATTCGGCAGGCGACACCCGGGCAGCGGCGCACTCTGCTGGCGGCGTCGATGGGCTGGGCTCTCGATGCCTTCGATGCAATGCTCTATTCACTTGTGCTCGCGATGCTGATGCGTGATCTGGGAATGAGCAAAACCGCCGCGGGATCGCTGGGGACGCTGACACTGCTGGCGTCTGGAATCGGCGGAATGCTCTTCGGATTGCTGGCCGATCGCATTGGGCGGAAGCAGGCGTTAATGGCGAGCATTCTGACGTATTCCGTTTGTTCCTTTGCGTCGGGACTCGCGACTAGCATTGGGATGCTGGCGGTCGCAAGGTTCGTATTGGGATTGGGGATGGGCGGAGAATGGAATACGGGCGCGACACTTGTGGCAGAGACGTGGCCGACCGAGTTGCGGGCGAAGGCGATTTCGATTGTGCAGAGTTCGTGGGCGCTGGGATTCGCGGCGGCGGCCTTGGTGGCAGGTCCGGTGTCGCGGGTTTTTGGGTGGCGGGCGGTGTTTTTTGTGGGGATCTTGCCCGCGGTTGTTACGTTGTGGATTCAGTGGAGGGTTCCGGAGTCAGAGATGTGGCGGGAGCGGGCGGGGGCTAAAGCCCGGTCATCCGCAGAGCGCCGGGACGCGGCCCTTGAAGGGCCGCTCTTCCACGGCGGCGCAGGCAGGTTAGAAGCCGACGAAGGCAAATCAGAAGGCGGTGCAAGCAGATCAGAGCGCGGCGCAGGCAGAAACGCCGGCGATCCCGATTTCGATTCCTGCGCTGGTGGTCGGGGAACGCATGGCATAGAGAATCTCCCTCTAACCGAATCAGGTGTTGAGTATGGGAAATCCCCGGTTCTCGCAACAGCAGCGAGAAGTGGGGCACCCATAGACCCTAACGGTCCGCAGACAGTGAGCCACGTTTCAACGAGCGTCATTTTTCGAACTCCATATCTTCGGTACACGCTTGCTCTTCTGCTATTCAACTTTTTCGCGTTGTTTGCCTGGTGGGGGCTATTTACTTGGCTGCCACCGTATTTGTCGCTACCGGTGGAGCAGGGTGGACGCGGGTTTGGCGTTTTAGGAATGACCGCGCTGCTGGTTGTGCTGAACCTGTTCGGAATGTTTCCGGGTTACGCAAGCTTCGGATGGATCGCTGATCACCTCGGACGGAGGAATGCGTTTCTGTTGTACGCGCTGGTTGCGGCTATGCTGATTCCATTCTATGCGGCTGCGCGGGCGCCGAGTGCGTTGCTGGTGTTGGGTATGCTGGTTGCGTTTTTTGGGACCGGTCTCTTTTCCGGGTCCGGGATCATGGGCAGTGAGATCTTCCCTACTGCGGTGCGTGCACGAGCGCTCGGCTTTACCTACAACGGGGCGCGCACGATGAGCTCGCTGGCTCCGCTGGTGATTGGGCGAGTTGGCCAGGCAAAGGGTCTGGGCTGGGCATTCTATCTCTGTGCGGCGGGGTATCTGCTGGCGGCGCTGACGACAACGCAATTGCCGGAGACAAAGGGCAAGACGCTTGAGTGATCCGAACTTGGGAGGGCGCTTAGCACGTCAACATCGTGCAGGGGTTGCGGCATGTTGGGTGATCGTCGAGTAGGCTTCCCCACCCTAACGCCGCAAAGAACGCGACGTTAGGATGGGGCAACCGCAGTTGAGATGGCTGCCCCTCTCTCTTCATTTCACAAATGTCAGGCCGTGGGGGACTGCTCCGGGGAAGACGTACGCATAGAGCATGACAATAATGCCGACGATCGCACATAGCGCAACCGAATGCCACGCGACGAACCGGAAAATGACGCCTTCGTTGCCGACCTGCTCTGTAGCAGCCGTCGCGATGGTGATGGATTGGGCGTCGACCATTTTGCCCATGACTCCACCGGCGCTGTTGGCGGCGGTCATGAGAATCGGATTAAGGCCGAGTTGCTGCGAGGTGATCTTTTGCAAGCTGCCGAAAAGAGCATTAGACGATGTGTCGCTACCGGTGAGGGCGACGCCGAGCCATCCGAGAAACGTTCCGAAGAAGGGATAGAGCCAGCCTGTTCGGGTGAAGGCCAAGCCTAGTACGGCGTCCAGGCCGGAGTAGCGCGTCACGTAGCCGAGGCCGAGCATGAACGAGATTGCGACCATGGCGAGGCGCATGCGGACGCAGGTCTTCCAGAGAATCTTCATGAGGCGCACGGGGCCGAGGCCAAGCAGGAGGCCTGCAACAATTGCTGCCAGGAAACATCCTGTCCCTGTGGCCGAGAGCCAGTTCAGATCGAAGCGGGCGGCCTCGGGAGTGGGCTTGGCGACTACAGGTGCGGCACGCGAGACGGCATTATGTAGGAACGGAACGTCCCATCCGGGCGGTCCGGAGCGAACTTTGCCGTTGGGGAGCATCACTTTGAACGCGGGCGTTGTGGCCTCGTTCATCGCAAGCTTGACCGACGGCAGCCCCCACAGCAGCACAAAGAGCGAGAGGATCACGAAGGGCATCCAAGCTTTTGCAATTTGCGGCGCGGTGTAGCTGCGTGTCTTGGCATAGCCGTCGTATTGAGGGGCGGTCCATTCGGTACCGATTTGATCGGCGAAGTCGGCGGACGGAGGAGGAAGTGGGACCGGCTTCTGGTCGTATTCGAAGCGCCAGATTCGTTTTGGCTTCCACACGCGGAGAAATACGAGTGTGGCAACGATCGAGACTGCTGCGCTCATGATGTCAACGAGATTGCTGTCGACAAAGTTCGACCAGAAGAACTGCGTGATCGCGAAGGACACGCCTACCACCAGAATCGCGGGCAGGACTTCGAAGGTTTCCTTCCATCCGACCACGGTGCGAACCAGCCAGAAGGCGACGATGATGGCGGTGAATGGAAGAATGCGTCCGATCATCGCGTTGACGTCGGATTCTGGAAGGACGGTAACCGCGGCCAGTGTGTGTACTGGAGTTCCGATCGCTCCCCACGCGACCGGCGCGGTGTTGGCAATGAGATTCAGTGCAGCGGCATGGAACGGCTTGAATCCGAGTCCGATCATGAAAGCCCCGGCGATTGCGACCGGGGCGCCAAATCCGGCTGCCCCTTCGATGAATGCGCCGAAGCAGAAGGCCACGAGAAGAACCTGGAGACGGCGGTCTGGAGTGATACCCGCGATCGACTCTTTCATGATTTCAAACTGACCGGTCTCAACGGAGATGTCGTAGAGATAGACCGCCGCGAGAACGATCCATGTGATCTTCAGTATGCCGAAGGCGACACCATAGGCGAAGCTGGTGGCGGCGAGTATAGCGGGCATGGTGAAGAAGACGGTGGCCACGAGAACGGCCGTCAACGCGCCTGAGATTGCGCACCAATGCGGCTTCACTTTGAATCCGGCGAGAAGGCCGAGGAGAACGATGATGGGAAGCGCCGCGACCAGCGTGGAGAGCCACCAATGCCCGAACGGATCGTAGACCTGCGTCCACTGCATTCACGACCTCCGGAGGGAGAAGTCGACGGCGAAGAGTGGCGGATATGGTAACACCGAGGCAACAACGGTAGAAGCGTCTCAAATTTGACGGGGATGGCTTATTCGATCGGGTCGACCATGACCGCCTCTCGATCCGTCGCTTCCCTTCCCGGTAATTGCACGATCACGATCGCGGACAAGACGAGCACGATCCCTAGCGTCTGGATTGGCCTCACACCTTCGCCTAGGAGCGCCGCCGCTAGCAGGATCGAAAATACTGGCTCGAGGCAGCTGGCAATGATGGCTCGGGTTGGCTCGAGGTATTGCAGGCCGAGGAAGTAGAGAGAGAACGATCCCAGCACCGAGATCATCGAAAATACGAAGAGAAACAACCACTGGGACGCCGTGTAATGCGTAGCGAAGACCTTCCATGGCGGGTTGACGAATAGCCAGAAAACTGCGGCGGAGGCGAGCGTCCAGATCAGAACGCGCCAGCGGTCGTAACGGGCAAGGATGCGGTGTCCGCCAACGTTGTAGAAGGCGAAGGAGAACGATGCCACCATCGCTGCGATGAGGCCGTAGCGGTTGATATGAAGTGAACCTGAATTCGGGCCAATGAGGCCGATGGTGAGGGAGATGCCTGCGAGTGCCACCAGCACGGCCGCAACTTTTTGGAATGAGAGTTTCTGCTGCCCGCGGGCGACGACGTATAGCAGAACCCAAACGGGCGCGGTGTATTGCAGCACGATCGCAACAGCAACGCTAGTGCGTTGGATCGCAACGTAATAGAAGTAATTCGACGCCGCGACACCCAGCATTCCAAGGACGAGGCATTGGATGAGGTCTCGACTCGGGAGATAGATACGCTGCCATCCGCCTCGGTCTTTATAGGGAAAGACGAGCAGCGGCAACAGGACCAACAGCGAAAATGTGGTTCGCGTTTGAGACAGGATCAGTGGGTCGATCGGATGAAGGGCCTCTCCGGCGAGCGGGAACTTGCCGGTGAAGACGGCGCGCCCCATCGAAGCGGAGATTCCCCAGAGAAACGCGGCTGACGCGATGAAGAGATATCCGCGCAAAGGATGTGCTTTTCGGCTGGAGTTTTCTGGATTCAGGCTCAGGCCACCGAATCCGATGATGAGTCGGAATCGAATAGTTGGTCAAGCATGGCAGGATCAAATCCGGGGATGACTTCTCCATCGACGACGAGCGTAGGCGTCTCGGTGCTGTCGTACGTTTCGGTCATCATGCGGCGGATTTCGGGGTCGGTGATGTCGTGCTCCTCGAACACGACTTCGCGCGCCTCGAGGTAGATGCGCATTAGTTCGCAGGAGAGGCATCCGGGTTGGGTGAAGAGAAGTACCTGCATGGGGTTGACTTTACTGGATACCACACACGAGAGTCTCTTTCGCTCCTTCGGAGCTTGATCGTTCTGGGCTAACTTACCCACCGCTTACGCGGTGGGCTGCATTCTTTCGCCGCTTCGCGGCTTTCGCTACTTTCAACGGATCAGACTTTCCGCCCTTCGAAAATCGCGAGGGTCGGCAGCCTTTGAACTTTCGGTTGCTAGTTTACTCTTCGAAATCAATCTATGTGCTCGATTTCGAACTTGATCTTTGCGGTCTTTTCGAGCATAGCCGAAACCGAGCAATATTTTTCTTTCGAGAGCTTCACAGCATCTTCCATCGCCTTGCGAGAGACTTTGCCGGTTACACGGTACTTTAACTTGATCTCAGTGTAGACCGCCGGATAACCCTGCGCTCGTTCGCCCTCCGCGCTGACTTCCAGACCTGTAAATGGCTCACGCTTCTTCCGCAGGATGCCGACCACATCTGACGCGGTACATCCACACAGCGCGATCAGCACAAGTTCCATGGGTGTGTTCGCAGTCTTCTCCGACGCAGTATCCATCACGATTGCATGGCGCGAGGTGGCCTCGGCAATGTACCGCTCACTGTCTGTCCAGATTGCTTTTGCGGATATCACTTTCTTATCTCCGGTTATCGGTGCTGGGTTCGGGGTGGATCAGGACACGAAATAGCTCGGGGGCGTCCTGCTTGAAGCGAATCTCCAATTCGGTTTGAATTTCGTGCACGCGCGCGAGAGAAAGCGTATCGGAGAGCGTGCAGTGGCATGAGAGATAGAGGCGGCCGCGGACGCGTTTGAAAATGAAGTCATGGACATCGAGGATTTCGGGGAATTGAGCGGCCACCGACCGCAAGCGGTGCTCGAGTTCGGCATCGCCGACCAATTCTTCGGGAGTCTCGATCGTCGCTGGTTCGCTCTCGATGTGCGTGAGGATGTCAGAAATCTCCGGGACATCGCGTCGCATGTCGGCTTCGAGATCGGTGACCTGGTCGTGGGCTTCTTTCAAGGTCATACGCTCGTCGAGTTCGACGTGCTGCTCTACGTGTAGGTGTCCGGCGATGTCCTGCACGCTGATGTCGTGGACGTTCAGGTTCATGCGCGTGGCCACGGCGCGGATGCGGTCGAAGATGTTTTCTGTCCGCTGTGCGCGCGGGAGTGGCTGCACCGTCACATCGGCATCGGGCAGGATGCGGTGTACGGCTTCGGTCACGGCGGTTACAAGTTGTCCGGAACGCTGGAAGGTGACGGTGCGCGCAAGGCCTACGGCGAGATCGGCGAAGTAGCGATTTCCGGCCCGGCGGATGCGGACGCGGTCAACTTCAAGCACTCCGTCGATGCGTGACACGGCGTCGTAGATCTGGGAACGTACTCCGGGTGGGGCCGCATCTAGCAAAGCGTCGATCGTACGGCGAGCCAGACGCCAGCTGACTGAAACCACAACTCCTGCTACGAAAAGTGCAGCGACCGGGTCGGCTTTGAGCAGCCAATCGAGGTGATAGGCACGCCCGACGAGAACCAGCGTAAGTCCTAGCACCACCACTGCGGCGGACCAGATGTCGGTGGAGAAGTGAAGAGCGTCGGCCTCGAGCGCCTGGCTGTCATACTTGTTCGCGATACGTCCCAGGGCGCGGGAGCGCCACCAATCGATCGCCATCGAAAACAGCATAACGGCGAAAGCCGCCGCGGAAGGCTCGATTTCGATGTGACGAAAAAAGAGCCGAAGACCAGCTTCGTAGATGATCCACGCACACGTGAGTAGCAGAAGCCCCGTCTCTACGAAGGCAGAAAAGTTCTCAACCTTACCGTGGCCGTATTGATGGTCTGCGTCGGCGGGCTTGTCAGAGACTCCGACAGAAAAGAAGGTCAGCAGTGAAGCAATCAGGTCCAACCCGGAATGCGCCGCCTCGGAGAGGATGCCTAAGCTGCCCGTGGTTACGCCGACTGCGATCTTGAGTCCGGTAATGACGACGGCCGCGATGACCGAATTCCCCGCGGCCGCGCGCTTTTCTGCGCGCATAAGATCGGAGGGGGACACGGCCGAGGTTCCGGACATGAGGAGATTATCGCTGGTGGGAGGGGAAAGCTCCAAGCGGAGCCAGAATCGAGCTCATTTAGTCATTTGGATATTTAACCATTTAGTCATTAAGACCTGCGATTCGAATGGCTTGAGAGCGGTGTCCTCCCAACAAACGGACCTTTCCTTCGACTGACTCGCCGCCCTCCCAAATCCACCAATCGCTCAATCACCAATGGCCCGATCACTCAATGACTAAATACCTAGATGACTAAATGATTAAATCTTTTCGGACGCATAGATCGTTGGGCGGCGGCAAGGTGGGTTGTGCTAGGATTTCATGCTTGGCATTTCACCTTTCTGGTGGACCAATCCTGGAGGATATGAGTTATGCGTATGAGTTGGCTGCTGTGTGTTCTGTTGGGGACGCTGGCTTGGGGACAAGCGGCCCCGAGCGCGCCAGCGCCACCGCAGCCTGGGCAGGCTCCGATGGCGAGCGAGAATAAACCACCCGTCGACACCTCGGCATCGGTGCCGGCGGATGCGGTCGTGTTGACTATTGATGGGGTATGCGCTCCGCAACCGAAGACCGTTGCCGCGAAAGGCGCTACCACGAAGCCAGCCTCAGCTAGCGCGAAGGCTGCCGACACGAAAACTGCGGCCACTGGCTGCAAGACGGTCATCACCAAGGCAGAGTTCGAGAAACTGGTCGGCGCCTTGGCCCCGAATCCCACCCCGCAACAAAAGAAGCAACTGGCCGGCGTGTTACCGCGCGTCATCGCAATGTCGACCGCGGCCAAGAAAGAGGGTCTGGACAAGACTGCGCAGTACGACGAAACGGTCAAGTTCGTAAAGATGCAGGTCCTGACGAACCAATTGCAGCGCAAGATTCAGGAACAGGCCTCGGACATCAAGCCGGAAGAGGTCGAGAAGTACTACAAAGACCATCCGGAAATGTTTGAGCAGTACAACGTAGACCGGATCTTCGTCCCGCGAACCAAGCAGGTTGACGCCGAGGCGAAGGAAGAAGACGAGAAGGACGAAAAGCTCACCGACGAGCAGAAGAAAGCCAAAGAAGCCGCCGAGAAGGCGAAGACTGACGAAGCGGAGCAGGCGATGACGAAGCTCGCCCAAGACATCCGCACCCGCGCAGCTGCCGGCGAAGACATGGCCAAGCTGCAGAAGGAAGCTTTCGACGCGGCTGGCATGAAGATTGAATCGCCCACGGTGAACCTGCCAAACGTTCGCCGCACTGGTTTGCCTCCGGCGCACTCTGCCATCTTCGACCTGAAGCAGGGAGAAGTTTCTCAGGTCATCAGCGATGCAGGCGGGCATTACATCTACAAAATAAACAGCAAGACCGAAATGCCGCTGGACCAAGCCAAGAACGAGATCCACGGCAAGATGCAGAATGACCGCATGCGCGAGAAGATGGACTCGCTGAACAACTCATTCAAGGTGGAAACGAACGAGGCATATTTTGGACCGGGCGGCGTAGGACCGAGTGCTCCGCCGCGGATGCCGCGTCCACGGCCGGGAATGCCGCCAGCAGCGCAGCCAGGACCGGGTTCGGCAAGCAACGCTGCACCGGTTCCGGCGCCCCAGGCTCCGCCGAAAAACTGATGGCCAAACCTGTTGTGGTGGTTACTGGTGTCTCGGGAAACCTCGGGTCCAGACTGCTACCAATGCTGGGAAGCTTTTCGGTGATTGGGGTGGACGTCAGTCCACCCCATACCGATTCCGAGCTCCAATTTGAGAGCATGGATCTGGGGCAGGAATCCTCTACCCGAATCCTTTACGAGTTACTCCGCGATACCCACCCTTTTGCGGTCGTTCACCTCGCGTTTGTGATCGATCCCGTACGGACCGGCGTGCTCGACACCAATCGGATGTGGCAGATCAATGTCGCCGGCACAGCGCGGGTCATGGAAGCCATCACCGAGGTCAATCGCACAGCGGAAGATGGTATTAAGCAGTTCATCTTTCCAAGCAGCGTTTCTGCCTACGGATCGGATTTACCCGGACCGGCAACCGAAGAGACTGCACTAGCGGCGCATACGCTCCCGTACGCGATTCACAAAAGAGAATCGGACGAAGTGGTCCAGCAGCGCTGTACTGCGCTGCGCGGATGCAGCGTTTATATTCTGCGACCGCACATTTTCGCCGGGGCGAGCGTCGAGAACTACCTGATGGGCGCTTTCCGCGGAACTCCGAATGGCAAGAGCACGCGGGCGGAGAAGATGCGGACTGAGGGAAAGCGACTTCCCTGCATGCTACCGCGAGGCCAGAAGTATCTCGACAACAAGCTACAGTTCGTTCACGTTGACGACATGGCGCGACTCATTCGGCATATTCTGCACCGTGAACCTGAGACCCAGCGACTCACCGTGCTCAACGTAGCCGGACGGGGAGAGCCGCTTTCTTTCGCGCGCTGCATTGAGATGGCGCACGCCAAGCTTGTGCGAGTACCGGGGAAGTGGGCCATGCGCCAAGTGCTCGCCTTCCTCTGGAAGTACAAGATTTCAGCGATTCCACCTCAGGCTCTTCCCTACATGACCGGCGAGTACATCATGAATACCGATCGGTTGCGACGTTTTCTTGGTCCGGAATACGAACACGTACTGCGCTACACGATCACAGACGCGTTCGTAGACAGCTTCAAGGCCGCGAGCTAGCGACTCTTCGTTGCCTGTGGAGCCTCTCCTCCGCCATACACCGCGGGCTCGCCGAGGCTTCCTTTCGGCGGCAGATGCCGGATGTAGAGCACCAACTGCCAGATCTCTTCATCTCTGAACAGATCTTTAGACGCTGGCATTCCCGATGGTGAAACTCCATTCTGAATGATCCAGTGCAACTGGCCGTCGGAATATGATTGCACTGCCGGCGAATTCAGCGGCGGAACTGGCGGCGACATCTTCCCGGCGAATGGCACTCCTGTATTTTGACCGTCGAGGCCGTGACAGACCACGCAGTAAGCTCCGAAATCGCTCTGCCCCTTCTTCACGTTGTCAGCAGTGGCTGGGAGCGGGTTGACGTCGGAGCGGCCCCCAATTGTGATCCGCCGTTTTGCACCGTCTACGAGAGTCGTCTCTAGTGTGCCAGGAGTGCGCACCTGACACCCTTCGAGAGAGATCAAGGCCAGAATCAAAGAGATCGTGGCGGCCCGCACAAATAGAGCTCTGCGCGACATCGCGGTCACTCCACAGCAACCGTCATGTTCATATTGCCGTGATTGGCGCCGCAGAAGTGATCACAGATCAGCGTGAAAGTGCCTGCCTCTTGCGGTGTGACGGTGACCTCGATCGTTTGCCCCGCTGGAATCTCTTCGTCGAGCTTTAGAGGGCGAAGGAAGAATCCGTGAGTCACATCTTCGCTGTGAATTCGGAGTTTGACAGTTTTCCCCTTCGTGAGTGTGATCTTGTCTGGCGAGAAGACGAACCGCTTAGCGGTAATGTCCAACACCGGCATGTCGCCGTCGGACTTGGTGGCGCCGGTTAAAAGTGCTAGCGCTGACAAACACATAACCATAGTCAAGGCAGGTCGAAACAACTTAATTCGAGTCATATATCCTCTTCTGATTTTTCCGGATCGATTAAACCTTGGGATTCCTGAGCAGTTGTTGAACTCCGTTGATGCCGCGGAACTCGCGGGCGGTCAGTTCAATGTCATCGATTGACAACGAGGCCGAGCCCGGCTGAGTCGTGCCATTGAAGCCCACGCTGCGGATGCCGAGATTCTTGAACGGATGGTCCTTGTCGAATGGCACCGGCTTGCGTGGCCCGGTTGCGCCAGTTGGATCGGGGAAGGCAAAGATCAACGAGCGTGCGGCATAGTGATGGACCGAACCCGTCTGATGTTCGTCGTCGCGGTGGATGTGTCCATAAAGGACGGTCAGGTTGTCGTATGCGGAAAGAACGTTCATCACATCATCGCCGTCGCTGGTGAACCACTCCCAGTCCGGACGAAGATCGAATAGCGGCCGATGGGTGAAGACAACGATCGGTGCGGTCTTGGGAAAACGGGCTAGATCTTTCTTGAGCCAGGTGAGTTGCTCCACGCCGACTTCCGGCTTCGCGCGGGTGACATTGTCGAGCGCGACAAAGTGGACGCCGCGATGATCGAACGAGTAGTAGGTTTCGCCGAACACTTCGCGGTAAAGCGCTCCGCTGTCGACTCCGGCGTCGTGTTCCCCGGGCACGTGCTTGATGACGGGCACATTGATTCTCTTGGTTATCTCTTGGAACTGCTTCATGCGCTGCACATGAACATCACGGTCTTCCGTGTCGTGCGTGAGATCTCCCGTAAACAGGATCAAATCAGGGCGCTGAGGAAGGCCGTTGATCATCTCTACGGCCCGCTCGAATGCCTTTGTACCCAAAAGGTCAGGCGGGCCGTTGAAGCCAACGTGGGCGTCGCTAAGCTGGACGAAGGTGAAAGGCGCTAACTTCTCTCCGTTGGACTGGCCCAACGCGTTAAAGAATTCTCCGGCTTCACCACGGGCACGGGCTGCGGGGTATGCCGAATAAAGAACGCCTACGCCGAGCGCCGAGCCGGCGATTTTTAGAAATGATCTGCGGTCAGGTTGCTTCACGTTTTCCTCCGGTGTTTCCGGCTTGCATAGTGGAAAACGGCCGGTAGGGCGGATTATTCCACCGCCGTGGCGGGAATATTTTTGACCAAGCGGGGAATAATTATGAGGTTTGGGCAGTTATCCTCTAAAGGTGCCGGAACGACGCATGCATGACGCCACGTTTGAAGAGCTGTCTATACCTCTGTTTGATCAGCTCTACAACTTCGCGCACTGGCTCACCCAGGACAAGAGCGAGGCCGAGGATCTTGTGCAGGAGACCTATGCGAAGGCGTTGCGTGGATTTTCAGGATTTCAGGCAGGGACGAATTTCCGCGCATGGATCTTTCGCATTCTGCGAAACACATTTCTGACTTCGCGAACAGGACTGAAGGTCGCCGGCCAGGGCGACGAAGAACTCGATGCTTTGCCTTCTGTCGATCCATCCCCGGAGGCCGTTCTCATCGGCAAAGCTGACCGCAGCCTTGTGCGTCAGGCACTGCAGGAATTGTCGATTCCGTTTCGAGAGATTCTTCTGCTCTGCGAGGTGGAGGAGATGGCGTACGAAGAGATTGCTCAGGTTCTGGCGATTCCGGTCGGCACGGTGATGTCGAGATTGCATCGCGCGAGGAAAGCATTGCGCGCGTTGCTGATCGAAAAGTTCAAAGGGGGATCACATGGCCTGTGATCTATGGTCGGATAAGCTCGACGCGTATGTCGACGGTGAACTCTCGCTCCCGGAGGTGAACGAACTGGGGGCACATCTACGCGGATGTTCGGGGTGTGCGGCAGAAGCTTTGGAACGGGTGCAGATGAAGCGGTCCGTGGCGGACACAGGAAAGTACTTCCAACCCAGCTCTGAATTTCGTAAGAAGATCGAGATGAGCGTCCGAAAGTCTTCGAAGAGACACAATATCTGGGGGTGGCAGATCGTCGCTCTGCCAGCAGCGCTGGTGTTAATCATTTCGCTTGCCATGAGTCTCTATGTAAACCGCGAGAAGGCAAAGAGGCAGCGCGTCTACGGCGAACTGGCGGACCTGCACGTGGCGACCTTGGCGAGCGCCACGCCGGTGGATGTCGTCTCCAGTGACAAGCACACGGTCAAGCCGTGGTTCGAAGGAAGAATTCCTTTCACGTTCAACCTGCCGGAACTGCAAGGCACCGACTTTACGCTTGTCGGCGGCAGAGTTGCGTATATGGGACAGGCTCCCGGCGCGCAGTTAATCTATCGACTGCGCAAGCATGAACTCTCAGTTTTCATTTTCCAGGATCGCGGGACAGACATGGCAAGCTGGGGGTCTGATCCGACGTCGATGCTTTCGTTCACGTTTGAGACGTGGGCGAAGAACGGCTTGCGGTATTTCGTGGTTGGAGATGTGGGGGGCGCGGATGTGGAGGCGCTGAGCAAGCTTCTGCGGGATGCGGGATAGCTGCTCTAAACTAAGGCATGAGCGGTCTAGAGATGGGCGCAGTCCAATCCTCATGGCCATCAGTTAACTGTCATTCCAAGCGCTGATAGGAATCCCTACCCGCAGCAGTTGTTCTTGGGTAGGGATGCTTCGACTCCGCTGGAGTTCCGCTTCACTGCACTCCGGCTCCGCTCAGCATGACATTTGCCCGGGTGTGACAGAGAATGGGCCACTACTTCCTAAACTGCTATGAGTTTTTTCCCTCGGTAGAGGCCGGCGATGCCGAAGGTGTAGGGCGTCCAGGTGGCTTCACCAAAACCGTTTTGTTTCATTCTTCGCAGCATTTCGTCTGGATCGGGAAATCTCTGGACCGACGCGGGCAGGTAGGCATAGGGTCCGCGAACACCGGAAATCATTGTCCCGATCCGCGGTAACACTTGCTTGAAGTAAATGCGGTAGAGCGCGCCCATCATTCCCTTGGGTTCGGAGAAATCGAGAATGCCACACTCGCCTCCCGGACGAAGGACGCGAGCAATCTCTCGCAGGCCGGCATCGTAGTCCGCCAGATTTCGGAAACCGAAGGCCGAAGTCACCAAGTCGAAGTGTTCGTTAGAGAATGGAAGGGTAAGGGCGTCGGCCTCGATCCAGCCTGGGCGGGACGAGTTGAGCGCAGTCGATTTCGCAACTGCGCGCTGAAGCATCGTGTGCGCGAAGTCTGCGCCGACGATCTGCAGTTTTCCCTGCCCAGCCTGCCGGCGCAGAGCGAAAGTCATGTCTCCAGTCCCGCAGCAGAGATCGAGCACGCGGGCGTCCGAGCGTTCCAGGATGTGGCGGAAAGTTCGTGCGGTTCGACGCCACCACAGGCGATCCACATTCAGAGACAGAACATGGTTCAGCAGATCGTAGCGTGGCGCGATGGAGGTGAACATCTCGCGCACGGCACGAGCGGCGGAGTTTTGATCGTGAGCGCCTTGTGGGGTGGCTCCGATGACGGGGGCAGTGTTTCTGGGCACGATGCGTGATGGGCTAGCGGCGCTTTTTCGATTTTGACTTCTTCAATTCCTTCACGATTCCTTCCACCTGCAACACATGGTTCGTGTCGTGTCCGGCAAACATGCGAGCGAGGTGGGAAATGGTTTCTTTCCCGCGTTCCATGTGCATGCCATAGTTGTCCCACGTTTCCTTAGGAATCTCCCCCAGCATTGCAAGATTGTTCTCTCGCAGTACTTGAAATGTTTCGAGCGAGCGCTTGGCGTCGCGGCCTTGATAGTTGAAGGTAGAAGCCCAGGTATCCTGGTCAAAGGGTTGAATCGTAACGCCATTCTCTCCGATGACTGAACGCATGCGCCAACTGGCTACGATTTCGGCGTCAGCGAGATGTGCGATGATTTCTGCGATTGACCACTTGGCGGGCTGCGATCGCCACTTCAGCTGTGCCGGTGTTAGTCCGGAGATCGCTTTCTTTAGTCTTCCGGCGGTGCCTTTTTGGACTTTGATTGCGTCCTGGCCTTCGACGTAGCCAAGGATTCGGCTGATGTACTGCTGTGCTGTTTCTTGCATAAGGAACCTCTCTACTTTTTCCAAACCCATCCGCCGCGGGAGAGACGACGAATCTCTTCCACGGAATCAATCACGGCACTCTCGGGGACATCGCTGGCTACCTCGACCTTGCCAATCTCGCGCGGAAGGATGAAGTGCACCACGCCGTTCAGCGTTTTCTTATCGGTTTTCAGACGGGCGAGGATCTTGCGGGCACTGACACTGACTTCCGGCAAGCGCCCAAGGCTCAATACCGCGTCGGCAATGCGGCCTGCAGTCACGCTGTCGGTGCGGTTTACACTGAGGGCAATGTTAGTGGCCGCAATCATCCCCCAGGCGACGGCTTCTCCGTGAAGTAAGCTGCGGTACTGGGTCTCCGATTCCAGTGCGTGGCCGATGGTGTGGCCCAGGTTCAGCACGCGTCGCAGTCCGCCTTCATGCTCATCCGCGGAAACGACTTCGGCTTTCAGCTTCACCGATTGAGCGATGAGCCATTCGAGCTCGCCTGGATCGCGTTTCAGAATACGAGCGCGGTTTTGCTCGAAGCGAATAAAAAGTTCCACGTTGCCAATGATTCCGCACTTCAGCGCCTCATATAGTCCCGCGCGGAACTCCCGATCGGGCAGGGTTTTCAACACAGTCGGATCAATCAGCACAACCCGCGGATGATGGAAGGTCCCAATCAGATTTTTGCCCGCAACAAGGTTGACTCCGGTCTTTCCGCCGACGGAGGCATCCACCTGAGCGAGTACGGTCGTTGGAACCTGGATCAACTCGACTCCGCGCATGTAAAGGGATGCAAGCAGGCCCGCCATGTCCCCGACTACGCCGCCTCCTAAGGCGATAATCACAGCCCTGCGATCTGCACCGAGTCGGGCCAGTTTTTCTGCCATGGCCTCGACCGTAGCCAACCGTTTCGAGGGCTCGCCGTCGGGCATGGCAATGACTTCGGGAGTGAATCCGGCAGCTTTCAAAGAAGCAAGAAACTTGGCGCCCCAGCGCTTACGCACCGGCGGCACGGTCACGACAAAAATGCGGCTGGCCTGGGGCAGAAGTTCCGACAAAATCGATCCTGCACGGTTGAGGAGCCCGTTTTCGATCCAAGCCTGATAGGGGCGTGGAAGGACGTGGATGGTAGCTTGCGCCATTGCGTTCTCATAATAGCGTATGAGTTACCAGGATCGCTTCTGCCCGGACGGTGGTAGTATTTCCCCCGGCTTATGAAGGGTGTACCAGCCGAAACCGATTTTCTGGTCATTGGCGCCAGTGTCGCCGGACTGCGAGCGGCGATCGAATTGGCCGATGCTGGCCGTGTGCTCGTTTTGTCGAAGAACGATCTGCCGGATCTCAAGACGACCGATGCCAAGAGCGAGGCGGAGTGGTTAAGCGATGAGGATGAAGTCAGCCTTCACCTGCAGGACACACTCGATGATGGCGACGGTTTGTGCAACCAGCAGGCCGTCAAGGTTCTGGTCGAAGAGGGTGCCGAGCGAATTGAAGAGCTCATTGCATGGGCGAAGCCGGTCGGGTCGCTAACGTTCGAAGTGGAAAATCCTCATACGCGAGTTCGCGTTCTTCATGCGCAAGGAGGATCTACCGCGAAACAGATTCTCCGGGTGCTGTTCGACAAGGCGCACTCGCTGAAGAACATCACTATTTCGCCGCGAACATTTGTTACCGAACTTCGAACGAACGGCCAAAAGATCACCGGAGCTTCTCGGCTAGATGAAAAGGGAATGCCACAAGAAATTGCGTGTTCCGTGGTTCTGCTGGCTACCGGCGGAGTCGGACAGATTTACCGGAATACCAGCAACGCCGAGGGTGCGACTGCGGATGGCCTTGCAATGGCTTTTCGGGCGGGTGCTGAGGTAAGCGATTTGGAGTTCGTCCAGTTTTATCCAACAGCACTTTATATGAAGAAAGTTCCGCGATTCCTTCTCGACGAGAGTTTGCGGAACGAAGGCGCGTACCTGCGCAACTTCGAACTTGATCGATTTATGGGAAAGTACCATCCGTCGGCTGAGCGGGCTCCACACGATTTGGTCTCGCGAGCGATTATTCACGAGATGGAGGTGAGCCGCGCGAAGGATCCGTTCGTCTATCTCGATCTGACGCATTTGAATGAAAGCCGGGTGCAGAAGCACTTCCCTCGAATCTACGAGATCTGCATGGCCTACAACCTCGATATCACCGAGGATGTGATTCCGGTGCGCCCGGCAGCACATTTCAGTGTCGGGGGTGTGCGTACTGATTTGGACGGGAAAACGAGCATCTCGGGACTTTATGCAGCTGGAGAAGTCGCGTCGACGGGAGTGCATGGGGCCAATCGAATGCCGGGCAATTCCCTTCTGGAAAGCCTGGTGTATGGATCGCGCGCTGGAAAAGCAATGCGTGCTGCGGAGAGGACCGCGTCTGCTCCTCCCTCAGAGCCGAGAGCGGCTTACTCGAATGGTCCAGTCGAATTGGGCGTAGAGGAACTCATTGGGCAGATTCAGGACTTGATGTGGAATGAGGTTGGAATTGTGCGGATGCGTACTGGTATGCAGAAAGCGCTGAAAGTCTTAGAGGAAATGACGCCGAAGTTAAGTAAGCCCAAAACACGCAGAGGCTATGAAGCTGCGAACCTGCACGTGGCGGCACAACTAGTCACTCGCTCGGCGTTGGCTCGGGAAGAAAGCCGCGGTGCGCATTACCGGATGGATTATTCCGATCACGAGAATAAACGGTTCCTGCGACACTCCGTCATTCGTGGGGACAAAGTCCTGTTCCCGATGTAGGCGGGCCTAATCCTAAGGTTTGGAGTATCGAATTGCTTTGCGATCTTAGCGGCCTTTCTCCGCGACCTCGGCGGTGAACGAAAGAAGCTTGGAACGCAGAGAACGCCGAGGACTTCCGCAGAGTTCGCTGAAAAAACCGAGGTCAGCTTGGATTTTCGACTCTGGTTAGGCGATCACTTTTCTTTCGGCTCCGGGAACACGACCGAGAGAATAATCGAAATAGTTAAAACTCCCGCGACGGTCGCCAACATCACTGAGACTGGAGGCCTGAAACGATCAGACGCCAGCATCTTCAGCCCCACGAGCGTCAGGACAATCCCCAGCCCATAGTGCAGGAAGCGGAAGACTTTCATGAGGCCGGCGATGGCAAAATACATCGACCGCAATCCGAGAATGGCGAATACGTTTGACGTGTAGACGATGAACGCATTGAGTGTGATGGCCAGAATGGCCGGAATCGAATCGACGGCAAACATCACATCGGTCGTCTCGATGACAAGAAGTACGATCAGTAGCGGGGTGGCATAACGGCGTCCGCCTTCTTCCATCACTCGCACAAAGAATCTCCCGTCGCGATAGTCGGAAGTCACTGGAACCCAACGGCGCACCATTCTCACCACAGGATTCTTCGCCGGATCAACCTGTCGATCGCCGGTCATGCATACACGAATACCGCTGTAGATCAGCAACGCCCCGAATACATACAGAACCCAATGGAACTTGTGGATCAACCCGACACCAGCTCCGATAAAAATGCCGCGTAAGAGCAATGCGCCCAGAATTCCCCAAAACAACACGCGATGTTGCTGCGCTTCGGGAACAGCGAAGTAGTTGAAGATCAACAGGAAAACGAAGAGATTATCGACACTGAGGGAGAGTTCGAGCACATAACCGGTAACGAACTCAAGCGTTGCCTGCTGTCCTTGCCAGAAATATAAGACGGCCGCAAAGAACGCTGCCAGCGAGATGTACATCGCGCTCCAGCCAAGGGACTCTCGAAAACCCACCACGTGGCCCGGCCGGTGGAATACTCGAAGATCTACAATGAGTAGTCCCAGCGCGAAAAGGTTGAAGAGAATCCAGAAGTAGAGCAAGCAGGTTCCTGGCAAGGTTACGAATTGCTGATTTTTGATTGTTGATTGCTAATTGCTGATTACAGACTCTCGGCTTACCGTTCTGGTTCAAATCAACAATCGGAAATCAACAATCATTTCGTTCTTCCTCGTTTACCGCTGGTCCAATCATCCCAGATGCCATCGGCCTTCATCATTTCCACGCTGTCGGTGTCGCGCATGGTCTGTTCGATCTGGTCATGTGTAAGGCGCGGACCGATCTTCTCCGGCAAATTCGCCAGTTCTACCGTGAGCGCGGCGGCTTCTGCGACATGCTTCTTTAGCTGTGGGAAGTCGACCTTGTCGTAAGTATCGGAGACGGCGTGGTAATTCTCAAGATAGTTGGCCTCCTCCTGATCGGCGACGAACGTCGGAACACCTTCCAACATGAAATCGAAATGATCGGTGCCCCACTCCATATCCGGCTTCATGTCTTTTACGTCGAACTGCGCCAGTGGCGCGATGAGTGCCTGCGCAATCAGAAGTATATCTTTACGTCCGCCGACCGAAAAACCCGTGGTCTTGCCGGTGCCGGAATCGTAGATCACTACACCGGCGGCCTTATCGAGTTCCGCGCGATGATTCGTTGCGTAGGCGCGGGAACCGAGCAGACCTTGCTCTTCGCCGGAAAAAAGAATGAAGCGAATCGTTCGTCGCAGAGGAACGCCGGATGCTTTGATTGCCCGGAGCGCATCAACTACGAGGGCCGCGTTGCAACCGTTGTCGAGCGCACCTGTCCCAAGTTCCCACGAATCGAGGTGGGCACCCAAGATGACGAATTCGTCAGGCTTCTCGCTACCCCGGAGTTCGGCGATCACGTTCGAGCTCTTGATCGGCCCGCTGATCTGATTCGGAATCGCCAGATCCGCCCATACGAGGCTCCCGGCTGCAAGCAGGCGGGCAATGCGTTCGCCATCTTCGCGGGCGACGATGACCATCGGTAAGCGATCGATTTCGCCGGCTCCAGAGTTCGTGTGGCGATACAGAATGTCGTGCTCACGCGTTGCCATAAATGCCAGGGCCTTAACCTTTGCCTTCACCGCGCGAGTGATGATCGGCGGGGCATTGGCGTACTCTGCGAACAGGTCTGCCCAGGTCTTCAACACTGTGGTATGCACGAGCGCGATCTTTCCGGAGATATCTCCTGCCTTCTGAAAATCGGCGCCCGTTCCCTCTCCAACGTCGACCATCGGGACATGCTTCACCGGATCGAGAGCAGGGGCCCAGGCGACGGACACGGCCCGTACACGGAACGACGAGAGCACCGTGCCGCCTCCAACGCCCGTCGAACTGACCTGGTGCGCCGTTGTAGCTGTCATTTCGGTGGCGCCTTCAGACCAGGAAAACGGAATCTCGAAGCTCTCGGAGTGGACCAGGTCCGCGCCAGCGGCAGTAAATGCCTGCATGCCCCACTGCACGGCGTGCTGCATCGCTCGTGTGCCGGAGACGCGTCCGCCAATTTCGTCGGTCAGGCGGCGTAGATTGTCTTGTAGAGGTGAGGGTTGAAGGGCGGTCTGAATCACCTGGTTGACTGCGTTGTTGTCAGCAGCGGGATTGGCGGCGAAGCTGAAAGAACAAATGCAAACACAAAGCAGAGCCCTGACGGTTCGCATATTGCAGGCATTAGAAATGAAATCCGGCAAAAGCGCAAAGAAGCAAACCACAAAGGACAGGAAGGAAATCATCAATAACCTTCGTGTACCTTCGTGTCCTTTGTGGTTAGTTGCCTTTGCTGGGGGGTAGCGGTTCCATCTTGTCTAGAATGCGGATCGTTTCAAGGATCACGTTGCCCGAAATCTCCAGACTTTTTGGGCTCAGCTTGTCGACCGTATCCTGCGGGGTATGCCAGAAGACGTTGTTGTAGCCGTAGGTGAAGTCGATCAGATCGGCGGATGGGACACCGCGATCCATGAACGGGAGGTGATCGTCCGATACTTTGTTCGTCCGGGCGAAGAAGTGAGATTGATACCCGAGTCGCCTGGCTGCTTCACCGACCACGTCTTCCAGCCAGGGTGTGGAATTCAGATCGCGATCGATATCGAGGTCCGCATCGCCGATCATGTCGGCAAGAATGAATGCCTTCACTTTCTTGAGCGTCCCATCGGCCTTCCACTTATCCGCCAGATGCGTAATGCCGTAGAGGCTGTCGGCCATGAAATCCATCTGTGTGTCGGGAACCATCGCTTCCTCCGCGTCATCCCAAACGAGCCACACGCTGTAGCCGTCACGGGTCTTGCCGCGCAACTGGTTCGCGAGTTCCAGAAGCAACCCACTGGTCGAAGCGCCGTCGTTTGCGCCTATGTACGAAGTATTGCGCAAGGGATAGTTCGTATCGTAGTGACTGGCGACGATTATGATTCCGTCCTTCGTCCCGGGAAACTTTGCCACGATGTTGTGCACCGGGAAGTCTCCCACCGGAGTCTTGGCGGTAAAGGAATCGTCTTCAACTTGGTCACCCTTGAGGTGACTGTCGAAATAATCCTCGACTTTCTTGTGGTTCGAACTACCGAGCGGGCGCGGGCCAAACTTGACAATTTCGTTTACGTACTGCATGGCGCGTCCGGAGTCCATTTGAGGCAGGGGACCGTTATCCGCTGGAAATGAGACGGGCTCGATGGATGATTCGACCGCCAGCGGCGCATCGGAGTTCTTGCTCTGGGCGGCTTCTTTGTCGCGATCACAAGCGAGCAGCGCCAATGCTGAAGCCAGCAGAATCCTTGACAGCATTCTTACGCCCCTCATTTTGCCTGCTTTTCACGACGGGCAGCGCGCTGCTTTGGATGGACAAGCCACGCTACACCGATGCTGAGTGCGTAGAGAGCAATCATCGGCGCGGCAAAGATGCACATGTTCAGAATGTCTGTCGTAGGGGTGACGATCGCGGCGATGATGAAAATTACCAGAATGGAGTAGCGGAAATTCTTCCACATGAAGCCGGCGCTGATGATGCCCATCAGCGACAGGAAGAACACGAGAATTGGCATCTCAAAGATCAGCCCCATCCCGAGGATGATGCTGAGAAAGAGCTGGGTGTACTCGCCGATTGTGATCATCGGCTGAAACTGCTTGCCAAACGCAATCAGGAAATTCAGCGCTGCCGGATAGACGATCTTGTATCCGAAGTAGCCGCCACAGGCGAAAAGCGTAATCGTCGAAACCATGAATGGGACGACATACTTCTTTTCTTTTCGGTACAGCCCCGGAGAGATAAACATCCACACCTGGTAAAGAACGAATGGCGATGTCAGGAAGAGCCCGGCCAGAGCTGCGATCTTCAAGTAAAGATTGAAGGGTTCGGTCGGGTTCAGGTAGACCAGTTTTTCCGACATCCCGTTGTTTCTGAGAGCGTCCATGATAGGACGCTGCATGATGTCGTAGATCTTCTCCACCTTCCACCAGCAGGCAGCAAACCCCACAGCAACTGCAACGATGGAATAGACAATCCGCTTGCGGAGTTCCTCGAGGTGATCAAGGAAACCCATGGTCGGCATCGAGTCTTTTTCGTCTTCGGCGCTCTCGGGCGCCGTCGCGACTTCAGGCATGCGATTCCTGGGAGGCGGGAGATGTCACAACATCAGGCGAGTGAACAGCCTCGGTGGCCACGGGGGCCGCGCCATTCGTGGGTGCAGGCTCTTCGATGGGAGCAGCCAAGGTCGCCTCAGAGGGCGAGACCGGGGCTTCAGTTTTTGCCGCCTCGGCATACGTCACCTCCGGCTTGGCAGCCTCCAGGGTGCGGCTGGTCGTACCCGCGACAGGCGGACTCGGAGGAAGAATCGTTTGCTTGTTATTCTCAACTTCCAGATGAGCGATTTCCTGCTCAATCTGCGCCTTGAACTCGTTGGAGGCCCGACGAAACTCGTTGAGGTATTTACCCACCTGGCGGGCGATCTCCGGCAGCTTCTTGGGCCCAAAGATCACGAGGGCCAAAAAGAACAGGAAAATCGTCTCGGAAAAGCTCATGCCGACCATCATACTGCCCGAGAAGGACACGCGGCAATGCGTCGGTTGACAAGGCGGTGACACGCCCGTTTTCCACTTGGCGATCCTCGAAGAAAATACGGCTCATATCGCTGCCTGAAGGAACCTTGCTAAGGCGCAACCTGCCAAAACACCCTTTTGCAGACCGCTCAGCTTATGATGTTGGGCCATGCAATTCTGGTTTGCCCGGGGAAGCGAAGTCTCAATCCGCGAGCAGTTGGTCACACAGGTCGTGCTCGGCATTCTGAGCGATGACTTGGGCCCAGGGCAACGTCTGCCCAGTACACGTGATCTGGCGCGTCGATTTCGCCTCCATGCCAACACCGTAAGCGCGGGATATCGCCAACTGGAACGTGATCGATGGGTCGAGTTCCGGCGCGGCAGTGGCGTATACGTCCGCGCGTACAAGCCTCACCGGCCCCAAACGTCGGCCGTCGCGCTTGACCAAATGATTGCCCAGCTCTTTCGATCAGCGCGAGAGCTCGGGCTCCTGTTACCAGAGCTGCGACGTCGCTTGCGGAAGTGGCTGGAACTTCAACCTCCCGACTATTTTCTTCTGATTGAGCCGGACGAGGAATTGCGGCGGATCCTGACTGCCGAAATTGCCCTTTCCGTAAACTTTCCGGTTAGAAGTTGCGGGATCGAGGAATGCCCGAAACTGATTGCAGGCAGTATCCCTGTTTTGCTGCCTAATCGCGCAACCCGAGTGCGGCAGCTAGTCCGAGCGGAAACGGAATTACTTGCCCTCCAACTTCGTTCTGTACCGGCTTCGTTGGCAGGATATCTGCCCGCGCCGGTCGGAAGGCTGGTCGGCGTCGCATCGCGTTGGACGGAGTTTCTGAAAGTGGCACGCGCGGTGCTGACCGCCGCCGGCTTTCATCCAGACTGTCTCGTGCTGCGGGACGCGAGCGAATCGGACTGGCAGCGTGGACTCAAAGAGACGGCAGCGGTGGTGTGTGACATGCTAACGGCGGCCGAACTCCCAGCGGGCTGCCGGGCTATCCCCTTCTCTCTGCTTTCGGAGCCCTCAATCGCTAAACTCAAGCGCTACGAAGATTTCGTTCGGCAGCCAATGGAATCGGGTGTGACACTCGAGAAACTGTCCTAAGCGCACCAGAGTGCCTGCCTGAGGCACGCTAGTCTGCGCCTATGAAAAATCTACGCGTGATTCCTTCCTTACTTGCAACACTTCTCGTCGTATCCAACGTAGTAGCGCAAACCACAGCCGGTCCTGCCACCGACGCACTCTCGGAGCCTAGCGGGATTTCTGCGGCACGCAGCAAATACTTGGAGAAGACGGCGGATGCGGTCGCCACGAAGAATAACCAGACCGAGGCTCAACTGCCGCGGCGCGGAAGGGGAATGCCGGCGCCCCCGCGGCGTGGATACTATGGCGGTGGCTCCGCAACACCTTGGATGGCCGATAGCGACCCCGGTCATGCACTTATCGGAGCTGGGATTGGCTTTGCCGTTGGGGCAGCAATCGGCGCTGCCGGGGCTGTCCACAACGGAACGCCGGTTGGGGGCGGGGTTTTCATCGGAGGTTCGCTGTTCGGTCTCTTGGGCGCAGCGATTGGGGCAACTCACGGCGCCGGCCATCCCTTCGTTCATCGAAGAAGAACCTATCCGGCATGGCCTGAGGATGACGAGGAGGGTCATCTCCGGTCGCCCGCAACTGAGAGGAACTCGCAAGCGACACTATCGCCTTCACAGAAAGCAACCTTGCCGAGCGAGTCAAACGACGTTGGAGCGAGTGCTGCAACGTCACCAGAAGCACCGTCTCGCCCAGTGGAGCCGACCCTAGGCACGGTATCTTTCCCGAAGACGCAGAACTGAGAAAACTCCAGGGCAGAGCCGGATTATGATTGCAGCTGGTCAAAAGGGATAATTCTGGAGAAGATTGCCCGCGATAAGAAGATCCAGTTTGATCTAAGGCAATGTTTTCAATGGCAAAGAAGCCGAAATGACGGTGCGCGCATCATATAAGGGTACACGTGGCATGCCTGTTACCAACGGTGACCCTCCCCCTCAATACCCGTCTAATCACGGTGATATACTGCGTATATTCAGCCGCAGTAGCTGGGGTGGAAGCACGCCCTCAACGAAGGAAATCTCAAGATGGCTCGTAGTTCACGCCGATCGCTTTTTCTAGTAGTTTTTTTCCTCCTTGCCTGCGGATTCCTGGGCATCTTGTTTGCCCAGCGATCCGGTCAGCAGTCGTCCATGACGGGCGACTCCGATGTCAAGGACAGCCTTAAGCAATTCACCGACGTTTATGCACTCGTCGAAGAGAATTATGCCGAGCCCGTAAACGCAGACAAGGCGATCTATAACGGGGCAATCCCCGGGATGTTGCATGCGCTGGATCCGCATTCGAACTTCTTCGATCCAAAGTCTTATGCGCTTATGCGCGAAGACCAGCGTGGCAAGTACTACGGCGTGGGGATGACGGTGGGCCCGCGCAACAACAAAGTCATCGTTATCTACCCGTTCACGGGAACACCCGCCTATAAGGCTGGCATTCACCCTGGTGACGTGATCATCGCGGTCGACGGAAAGTCGACGGAAAATATGAGCACCAGCGACGTCGCTGACATGCTGAAGGGACCCAAGGGTACGACGGTTCACATCAGCATCTCGCGCGAAGGCGTCGAGAAGCCTATGGAGTTCACGCTGGTGCGTGATGAGATTCCGCGCTACAGCGTTGACGTTCATTTCCTGATCAAGCCGGGCGTCGGCTATATGCACGTGAACGGCTTCAATGAGACGACCGAGCACGAAGTCTCCGAGGCCCTTGATTCCTTTGGCGATCTGAAGGGCCTGATCCTTGACCTGCGGGGAAATCCCGGCGGACTGCTCAGCGAAGGCGTTGGCGTCGCCGACAAGTTCCTGAAGAAAGGCCAGCTGATCGTTTCGCACCATGGCCGCGCTTCGGCGGAAAAGCGTTATGTGGCGCAGCATGGAAATGGCGGCAAGGACTATCCGATCGTCGTTCTCGTGAACCGGCTGACTGCTTCCGCAGCGGAGATCGTTTCCGGAGCGATTCAGGATCATGACCGTGGCTTGATCGTGGGTGAAGTGACGTTCGGCAAGGGCCTGGTGCAGACTGTGTATCCGCTCTCGGAAAACACTGGGTTGGCGCTGACGACCGCGCACTACTACACGCCGAGCGGGCGACTGATCCAGCGCGATTACAGCAATATCTCGCTCTACGACTACTACTACAACCGCGGCGATGCCGAGAGCAACAATACGGCGAACCGCGAAGTGAAGCTGACCGACAGTGGTCGCACGGTGTACGGCGGCGGCGGAATCACTCCTGACGTCAACGTTGCTCCGGTCAAGACCAACCATTTCCAGGACACGCTGCTGCAGCATTATGCGTTCTTCAACTTCGCCAAGCGTTATGTGGTCGATCACCATCCGACCAAGAGCTTCGAAGTCGATGATGCGACACTGCAGTCGTTCCGCAAGTCGCTCGACGAGGCCAATATTCCCTACACGCAGGCTGATCTGATGGATAACAACGACTGGATCAAGTCGAATATCAAGTCGGAGATTTTCGTCGACGCGTTCGGTCAGGACGAGGGGATGAAGGTTCGGGCTGAGTCGGATCCCGAGGTCGTCAAGGGGCTTGAACTTCTGCCTCAGGCAAAGGCTCTGGCCGATAACGCTAAGAAGATTGTCGCCGAGCACAACATGACCCCGGCGTTTAACCGCTGATCGAGCAGGATTTCTGTGGAAGCCCGGACTCAATCCGGGCTTTCTTTTTGCCCGGGCAGATGACTTTTTGATACGCGGCCGTTCATTGACTTCGCCTTATGGCTATGTGAAAATCCGCGAAAGAGGGCGTTCTTGCGGGGGCAGGCACGGCCTTCTCGCTCACAGTCCTACCGAGGCGAGCAGGTTTGAATCGGCACGAGATGGGCCTTTTTCAATATCATGACAAGGGCGGCAAGACGCGCCCGCGACACTGCGGCCACTTGGGGCTCGCGTGAAGCTGCCGATTTTGGTTGGAATGGTGCTTCTGGCCGCCATCGCAGGATGGATGGATTTGCGCAGCAGACGCATCCCCAACTGGCTGACGGTTAGCGGATTGGTGGCGGGAATCGCAGTTCATGTTTTCCTTGAAGGGTGGGTTGGCTTGAAGGCTTCCCTGCTCGGCGCCTTGGTCGGACTCGGACTGCTGCTACCCTTTGTTCTGCTGCGAAGTTTGGGCGCGGGAGACTGGAAGTTAGCAGGAGCGCTCGGGGCGTTCACGGGACCGGGACTGTTGATTGACCTTCTGATCGGATCGATCTTTGTGGCAGGACTCATGGCTGCGATACTGGTGATTTATAAGAAGCGAGTGCGGCAAACGGTGAGGAATATTGGGCACATCCTGATTTCGCTGGTGACGTTTCGACTGCCCGAGACGCGGGTTTCGCTCGATAATCCAGATGCGTTGAAGGTCCCCTACGGAGTGGCACTGGCTTCTACGGTGATTCTCTTCACGGCTGCGTACAGCTGGGGAGTTCGTTGAATGCACGATCTCAGAGACAGATTTGTCGCGTTGTTTATCCACGGGACCGATGCCTCGGAGATTGCAGAAACCGCCTTCGTGCTTCCACTGATGTTCATGATGCTGTTGGGTATTTTCTGGTTCGGGCAGGCGTTCAGCCTGTATGGAGCCATCACGCGGGCTGCGCAGGAGGGAGCCAGGGCTGGGGCGGCGCCCGCTTGCTCTACATGCACTCCGCTTACGAACACGGTCCAAGCGCAAAACGCAGCCACCGCAGTGAAAAATGCCCTGATTGCCTCGAATCTTGATCCCAACCTGATGCAGACGTCGTCTGCGCCAACGTTGCCCACCTGTAGCGGTATCGTATCACTCAACTGTTCTGGTAACGGCGCAGCTTGTGTCCAATTACCGGTCCAGTTGCTGACAGCCAAGCAGGGCGGCGGAGATTGCGGCGTTTTTGTTTATTTCCAATATCCATTTCAGTCGTACCTCCCATTTACGTCGTTAAATCAACAGCTGATCACTCTGACAGCATCAGCACAGGTTCGTATCGAGACGAGGTAATCATTCTTTGACCTTGCAGAGGCAGAGTTGGTTAAAACGATCGGCGTGGCGCGACGAAAATGCCACGCAGCTCGCGGAATTCGCCATCACTTTGCCGCTGCTGATTTTTTTTGTGGTTGGCATATTCGACTTCAGCGGCGCCTTCACACTGAAGCAGAAGCTGACGAATATTGCGCGCGATACCGCCCGTGCTGCGGCGGCAGACCCGGCGACCGACTTGAGCAGTGCTCTGCCGTACTCTGTGAGCGACGCCTTCTACATATTCGACAATTACCTGGGGGCCAACAACATCAACGACTGCGGGATCGCGCTGCCCACGGCGGGTGCGCAAGCGCTCACATGGCAATCCACTGTGGCTTCCAGCACCAGCTCGCCTTGTGGCATTACGTTTACTATCAATCGAGGCTACTATCTTCCTCTGGCCGCTACGTCGACGCCACCCACCACGACTTGTACGCCATTGCAGCCGTCGGCCGGAGCCACGCAAGTTGTCGCCACATGTGTAAGCATCCAATACACGTATCAATGGCACTTTGGACAAGTGGCTAGCTTGCTCGGAAGAAATGCAGTGTTACCTACTAGTATCTCGGCGGTTGCAGTTGCGATGAACGAGAATTGAAGCGTCTTCGATGAAAGTTACGTATACATTTCGGCGGCTGGACAATAACCGAGAGAACGGTGTCACGATGGTGCTCGTTGCCGCAGCGATGGTGGCGATTATTGGGATGGCAGCGATGTCCATCGATCTCGTCACGCTCTATCTGGCACGCGAGGAAGCGCAACGCACGGCGGATACAGCGGCGCTGGCGGCCGCCAGAATTATTTCTGTCTCAGGAATTACGGGAACGGCGAGTCCGACTAAAGACACCACTGATTGGAGTAGCATTTGCAGCGCCGCCGGTGGCTGGGCAACACAAGCTGCTGTGGCGGTGGCAGCGCAAAACACCATCGGCGGACAATCAGTCCCGGTCGTGTCGGTTACGTATTCAGACGGGTCAACCACCTCGAATGATTGCACTACCCTTTCCGACGTGTTTGCCGTGAATCCGATGGTCACGGTACAAATCACGCCATCGGTGACAATCCCCAGCTTCTTTTCACGGATTTGGGGAAGCACGGGCAACCAGATCAGCGCCTCCGCGACGGCAGAAGCTTTCAATCCATCACAATCCGACACTCATGTCGTCGGCGCCAGTGGAAGCGTCACTCCTGTTCAACCGCATTGCGTCAAGCCATGGATCGTGCCGAATTTGGATCCGGGAAACTGTCCGCCAGTGGGGGCGTGTAGACGGTTCGTAAGCAACACTGATGGGAGCATTAGGAATCCGGGGATTGCGCCCGGAGGCGCCTTCCGATCATCGGCGGTCATTGGTGAGACGTTCAATTTGTTCGCTGATTGCCTACACACGGGTGCACCCTGTGGGATCGTCGACTCCCCGTTGAAGGCGAATGTCGCTGGCGGTACATACGAGGACAAAGGCCCTCCTTCTTTAGCCACCTTTCCCAACCTCGAATACCTTCCGGCAGCAGATCCCGTCACGTCGGTCGGCTATCTATCGTCATGCACTGGGACATCGAAATACCAGCAAGCGGTAGCCGGATGCGACCAAACCACGGCTTACCAGTGTGGAGTACAGGTTTCCGCCGGTGGCACGAATACCATAGACCTGAACGAAAATCCTGGAGGCGCTGCTGGTGACACGGCTACCGGGCTCGCTTGCTCACTGACTCACAGCGCTACTGTCCCGCTGTCCGGACAAGATATTATTATCGGGAGCAACGGGAATCCCTATCCTTTCGTCGCCATTGCCCAGGATGTGACTTCGAAAGCAATGGGAGTTCCAGTCGGCACGCCCCTCACCTCCAGCAACTCCATCGTTTCCCTCCCGATTTACGATAGTTCTTCCCCATTGTTATTTAGCAACAACACCGCACCGGTTACGATCGTGGGTTTCTTACAGGTCTTTGTCAATTCGGTGGATCAAAATGACGGAAGCGTTAATGTCACAGTCCTAAATGTTGCGGGATGCGGTACTGCCGCGACAAATGCTCCGGTCTCTGGCAGTTCTCCTGTGCCGGTGCGGTTGATTACACCACCGCCCCCGCCATCGCAGTAAAGCCTCGTCAACCAGTGGGTTCAGATCACCCGATTACTTACTTGTCTGTGACGTCGGGCGTGTCGAAGTCCGCCTCGGCCCGGGCGGCGAGAGGTGCACCAGTGTTAGCTGCGTTAGGGTCGGTGCCTTGCGCTCGCATGGGAGCCGCTCGATTTTCGACCCGAGCGGGCGCGTCGTCACTAGCCTGAACAACTGGCTCGGACGGCGTGTTGTTGCCGCCTTCGGTACGGTAGCTGAGGATCACGCGACCGAGTCCGCGGGCATCCTCGCCTGCGCTGAGGATCAGGAAATTGAATTTGGATCCGTTCAGCAGACGGGCGAGAACTTCGGGCGCTGGGGCGGGTTCGATCTCCGCGACAACTTTCTCTTGCTCGGCACCGGCGGGAATCGAGATCTCGGCCCCGGTTCGCTGCTGGATGGCAAAAAGAACTTCCGAAAGTGTCGCCTTATTGGCGTGAATACCTAAAAGGCCGTCGCGGAACGAAACCTGCAGCGGTGTTTGCTGGGCCTCGATGCTGATAGGTTCCCTGCTGGTTGTGTAGTTGGCTGCGACTAGTGCAGCTTGGCCGTTCGAACCAGCTCCGCCCTGATAGCCAAGCGAGGCGTTGGTGGCTGCGCCGTCACTCGTTACCTTGATCATCACCGTGCGCCCGTAGGGAAAAATCTGGTACGAACGAGCCGTCTTCAGATCAAGCACAACCCGCGTCACCGGAGGCTTTGACTGAAACAGTCCTACGCGCACGTCCTTCACTTCCCCGCGATCCACGGACTGGTTGCGAACCTGACTGGTCGGAGTGGCATTAGGAAAATCGACGACCAGACGGTCCGGACCGGTCAGCACGCGCGTTTCAGGAACGATGTGCTCGCTGGCTTCGACTTCAATCTCGACGGTATCTTTGCTGCCCAGAACTTTGACGGATCGGACGGAAACCTGCGCGACGGAAGGAACAGACAGGCATGCACATAATGTGGCTGCGAACAGCTGGCTCGCGCTCACTCGCGGAAATCTGTGCATGAAAAACCTGCGCCGGTGCGATTTTAGCGGAATCTACCGCGATTCTAGCAGCGATCCTCAGAATCGGCACTTACGTTGGTATTAGAACCTCAGGTTTCTCGTCAGCGAGTCATCGGCTTCAGGATGTCGCCCAGCACGTCGGGCTGGTTTTCTACTCGTTCGAGATGGGGATTCTTCTCTCCATCGTGGTAATCGACGGAATATGTTTTGAAGAATTGTGCGTTCTCAACGAGTAACTCGATCGGCTGGTTACTCCCTTGAGCCGCTTTGATTGCCGCACGCAGCACCGGCGGAGCCCATTTCCTCTCATTTACCGCCACCAGCCGCATACCGGGACCGATTCCGGCTTTGTGCGCGGGCGAGCCGACGATAACGTCGGCGATTTTGCCGTCTTCTGACGCCGAGAACCCAAGGGAATATGTAAAGTCAGCAAACTTGAATTTCTTTTCGGCTGCGTGCGTGAATACATTCGGCCGATCGTCATAGACCAGCTGCCAACCGCCTTTTTCGATGCCTCCAAGTGGCGCGTGGTCTGACGTCGCGTTAATCCTCTCATGCAGCAGATGAGCCCAGTCGTACGGCGCGACTTCATTCAAGGCGCGTACAACATCATCGAAGGTGTAGGGCACTACTCTCGGCGGACCACTCTCGCCGCCGTGAAAGCTGCGGCAGAAATCGTTCAATGAGTGGCGGCCATGCGTCTGCTGGCGGATGATGGAGTCGACCTCCAACCAGATCAGATCTCCCTCCGGATAGTAGTCAAGACTGCGACGCCAGTTTTGCCACTCCGGCGTTTGTATGACGCGTAGCGTCTGCACCGATCGCGCCGTGTCTTCGAGCGGACGCCAGGTACGTCCGGTACGGTGATCGAGCATGGCTGCTGTTGCCGCCAGCGACTCCCGATAGTGCTCAGCGGTCAGCAATCCGCTACGCTCGGCGAGCAGGTCGCCGAGATAATCCGTGAGCCCTTCGTAGACCCAGAGCAGGTCGCCAATCATTGGCTCCTGGTAGTTGGGAGTCGCGAGTCCGGCAGGGCGGCGATATTTCCCATTCCACGAGTGAGTAAATTCATGCGGCAGCAGGCCGGCTTGCAGCATATCCAGGTCAGGGTCGAGCAGGGTCCGCTCGGCGGCCACACTGTCATTCGATTCGTGATGCTCGAGACCGTGGCCTCCGACCTGATTGCTTAGCGTATAGAGGAAGTCGTAATGGCGGTAATGACGCGCGCCAAACAGAGCTCCTGTTTCGGCAACGAGCTTCTTGTAGGCCGCCAGATCCTTGGGCGACATGGCGAGCGCGGCCTCGGAATCGGCGACCAGATCCATGACATGCATGGGGGATTCGCCGGGTTTGGTCAGTTCGATCTTGCGGAAGTGAGTTCCAGCGATCAGTGGAGAATCAACGAGCGTCGTTAACGACACTGGCGAAAACTCCACATTCGTGCCATTTTCTCGAGAGACTTCCAGCGCGGTTCCGAATTGCCATCCGTGCGGCAGATTCACGGAGGGAACAAACGTCACATCGTCAGAGCGGACGCCCTTCGGGTACAGCACCACAGCGTTCCAGTTGAGATCAAGGATGTTGTCGGAAGCGGCCGGCCCGCCGCCACCTGCGCTGTCTTCGGTGGTGATAGCGTCCAGAGAAACATCGAGCGAATCCACGCCTGCGGGGATGGTGATATGGAATTCGTACATTTCGACGGGATCACGCTGCCACGGGACCGGATGATCTGCGGCTTCCATTCGGATGCCAGTGAGGCCTCCAACCGGACCGCTCGGACGATGGTTGCCCGGAATCCACTTGGGAAAGACCAAAGACATGTCGCCGGGATGAACAGGAATCTGCATTTGTGCGTGATAGATGTTGCGCGGAGCGTCTGTGAGATCGACGTGAAGCCGGATCGTTTGGGCTGAAGTTGCGAGGGCAAAATCCAAGATCCCTGCGATAACCGCCGCAGCCCAGCATAAGTGACGCTTCGTGAAAGGCAAGAAAGGGCCTCCGGAGAATGAGTCCAGAAGGCTACCGAAGCAACGTCAGAAAATGCAACTAGTGGGTTGGGTTTGGAGCAAATCGGCGGCGAGTGGCCCAGTAAACGAAGGCCAGACCGGAAACGAACATCAACCAGGTTGCTGGTTCCGGGACCTCAGTCGAACCACCACCCCCGTTTGGACACGGCCCGATTGTTTTCTTCTTCTTGCTATCGCTGATAGCGACAATCTCTCCCTTGGCAGGCTTCTTCCCAATGCCACAGACTCCGGGCAAAGGCGGAGGAGCGATCGGAACCCACGGGTAGCCTCCGCCGAGAGGATCGTACAAGCCAAGAGGCGGTGCTGGTCCCAAACCCGGCACCGGCGGACGGGTTAGCAGCGTCGATTGAAACGGGACCGGTGGCTGCGACAAAGCCGTGCCGAGGTTTGGTGCGACGGGTTCTTCGAATTTTGCAGCGGCCGGCTCCGACTGAGATGTGGCCTGCTGCGGAACTTCTTCCACGCGGTTTCCGCAGCGGGTGCGGGCGGTAATTTTGCCGTCGGTGATAAGACTCTCGCCCTTTTTCAAACTTATGCGGTGACGCGTCCAGTAAATCCTGTTGCCGATGCGATAGGAAACGTAGACAGTGCGAGCCAGAACAAGTTGCACGATTCGAGCGTGGTCGTAGTCGAATCCCGCGTAGTGAGAAGCGACAACCGGATCGTGCTGCGCCGCCCATTTCAGTTCGTGCGCGTCTTTCACCCCGCCGGGTACGACTGAGTAGGGATAGATCGGACGGTTCTCTATCGAACGGAGAGCCTCTTGCTGTGTGGCCAGGAAATGATCGCGGCTCGCCTCGACCGCATCACGGCTCGGTTCGGGGTTCCGAGAGACTTTGAATAACGAGGGGCTCAGGTAACGAAGCGCAATCGTGGCAAAGCCAACGGTAAGCACGCCACTGAGAGTCAGCAGCAGTGCTTGCTGGATGCGACGATTACGCTGATGGCGGCGAGTCCTGCGGCGCCGCACGTAGATAACAGTGCCTGAAGATTCCTGTTGACTCGACAACTCACCCTACCTTAACCGGTCAGATTCCTGGGATGGAGACCGGGGACACTCCCGAAGTTATGAATGCACTTTCATATCCATCGTGTTAAGCATCTTCCTCGCAAGAACCGAAGGATTTTCGATTCCAAGGTCGCACAGATGCTAGCAGATGGTGCATCGCTTTGCACAATATATGTCGTACATTTCTGTGAATCCCCTTGGTTCGTGGCGCGCAGTGAGAATTCATTCTCCATCAAGACGCTGACAAAGGTAACACCACGTACGTGCCATTCCGAAGGGTCGAAAACCGTTGGTACTATGCCTTTGATTACAAGAGTAAAGCTGAGATTGCGAGTTGTCGTCTACGCGGAGGGAAACAGATGAGTTTGAAGCGTGGATCTCTGGCCATTTTCGTCGCTCTAGTCTCGTTGGTGTTGGTTAACACTGCCTCCGCGAACTCCGTGAATATGAAGTACCTGGGCATCCACAACGAAAAGTTCATCTTTTCGATCGATGGCAGCAGGCACTTTACCGCGCTCATGTGCGACAGCTTTGATAACAACATTCATCCCGGCGAGAGCTGGACCGCGACCGTTTCGCCATTCCTTGCCGGCATCGCACACAGCATGTTTGGCCCGGCCATGACACTCGACTACAAGGCCGCCGGTCTGATTTACAAGAGCATGCTAGCGGGCACTCTGAATATCACGCAGGCGCAGTGGGCGGTGTGGGGATTGTTCTCGACCAACGCTCAGAATACAAAACAGTTTCAATATCTCGGTGGAGCTGCGATCGACGCGTCGTATCTCGCGATGGCACAGACTGCTCCCAACGGTGCGTATAAGGGGTTGTTGCTCTACACGCCGCTTGGAGCCAAGCCCGGATCCGGACCGCAGGAATTTATCGGATATAACTGCACGGCAGTTCCTGAACCCGGCAGCCTAACCCTGCTCGGCATCGGCCTGGTGGTGCTGGGTGGCGCGATGAAACTCAAGTTCGCCAAAGCGTAGCTGTTTGTTCGTTTCACCCTTCTGAACGCATCTCACCCTTCGCCGCACAGCTCGCAAACTGTGCGGCTTTTTTCTTTTCAGGGTACGTCACTGAATGGCGTATTCGATCTTGATGCCTCGCTTCTCCACTTCGTCGAGGAATAGATCGGCTGGGACATCTACTTCCTGGAGGACTCCGCCACGCTTGCTGATCGCTCCCGACGCAAGCATTTGCACGACGATAGAAGCCGGGAAGGCAGTCGTTCGCATCATCGCGCTCATATCGGTCTTCGGATCGTAGTGATCGACCATGGTGAAGGATGCAACACGTCCCTTCAAGCGTCCACCCAGCAGGCCACGGACGCCGGGGCGGTTCACCGACTCGTGAGCCTCCAGTCGCATGATGCAGACGTCGGGACCTTTCGAGGCGAACTTCCCCTCGAAGATCTTCGACATCATCGCGCGCGGAGAGATTTCCGCATTGCCGAACTTCATCTTTTCGCTCGAGAACAGACCGAGCTCTTTCAGTTCGCAAAGCAGATCGTAATGGCCTGGGTAGCGCAGCGTTTTTTCGAAACACTCGCCCACTCTTTCTTCGAACGTCTCAGGCAAAGTTGAGGTCCCACCGGACGTGTGGAACGCCACTAGCGGCGAGAATCCAGCGATGTGAAAATCCTCGGGCTCGGTGAGCGGGTCAATGGTGATCAGCTTCCCTTTCCGGAGAATGCGAGCGGGCTCAACGTATTCGTTGATGAGTCCTTCCACCGAAAACACAAGTTGATAGTGAAAGGGCGGTGTGGGTTGTTCGGGCAATCCGCCGACGTAGAGCCGCAAAGCGTCGGCGCGTCCGCCGAGCCGGCGTACCAATTCACCGCCCAAAATCGAGGCCATCCCCGGCGAAAGGCCGCAATCCGGCGCCAAGCCACCCCTCGCTTCTCCGCCTTCTTCGATAGGGCTAGTTCCTGACGCACGACGGTATTGTTTCCACCAAGATCCGCGAAATGACACCGGGCCTCGACAGCCGCACGCGCCAGACCCAGATTCAAGAAATACGGAACTGCCGACAGGGCCGCATTGTGTCCGCGCATGACCTTGACGGCGGCCTTCTCATCGCTGGCATCAAGATTTACAGCGCGAACCTTTTTGTCGCGCGTAATCCGATTGACGCGGGCTGCAACTTCTCTGGCGCGCTTCGCGTCGCTGTCTACCAGAGTCACGGAATCCACTTGCGGCGTGCGAGCCATATCGAAGGCGGCCGCCGATCCCATCATGCCGGAACCAATCACTAAGAGCTTCATAGTTTCTCTCCCTGAAATGTGCGCAGGTTCAAATGGCGAGGTAACCGCATTCAACGCAATTCAGGCAGACGTGCAGTTCGCTGCCTTCGTACCTCGAAGAAGAAAAAAGTTTGTCAGGAAGGAAAAACTAGAGACCAGCCGGGGAGATTCTCTCGCAGATGTGATGCCGCAGATCGAGCCTGATGAGGTTCACCAATGATCGTACCATCTGCTTGGTCCAGAACGCTTGTCTCCGAGGGCTGTGGATTGCCGAAAAGGCAATCAGTAAGAGAATGTATCCATAATCGGAACAGAATCCACCGCAATCTTCCAACACTAGAGAGTCAATCCGACTCCAAGGTTTATGTCGTCCTCCAGCGGCGTTGCTGCTTCCCATTCAGAAGTCACGATACTTCGACCTTCATCGAGATCTCGTTTTCGTTTCGTGCTGACCGGTGCGGCCCTGCTGGCTTTGTTATTGGTCGGCACCGGGATCGTTTTGTGCAGCAGATTCTGGCCGTTTTCCGAGAAATCTGTCATCGAAAACTTGGCCGAAGCGAGTGACAGCACGGTCACAATCCAGAGCTACCACCCGACTTATTTCCCGGTTCCGGGCTGCGTTCTTGAAGGCGTCGAGTTCCGGCATGGCGACCGTCACATCCTCCTGATCACGATTGCGAGAATGAGGATCGAAGGAAGCTACGGTGGAATTCTGATTCGGCATGTTCCCAAAATTACGGCTGATGGAGCGCAGGTCTTCATCCCGCCGTTTGGCAGCAACGAGGTTTTCCACTCGCAGCACTCGAAGCTGGTCGTGGATAGACTCATCGCGAACGGAAGTTCCGTTTCCTTCCTATCCAATGACAGGAATAGCCAGCCCATGCGTTTTGATGTGCAGGATGCGTTGCTCACCGGCGTCCGGTGGGGTAGTCCTATCAGTTATCTGCTCAGGTTTCACAATCCCAACCCTCCAGGCGAGATTGCAGTCGCTGGGAAATTTGGGCCTTGGGCTGACGGTCATCACGAGGACACGCCCCTGTCGGGAGCGTACAAATTCGACCAGGCCGACCTGAGTATCTATGGGGGAATCTCCGGCACTTTAAACTCGGAAGGCAAATTCGACGGAGTATTCAAGCATCTCAACGTCTCCGGCTCCACGGACACTCCTGATTTCAAAGTCAAGGGCGGCGGTCACAAGGTGCGACTCCGGACTACCTTCGATGCGTTCGTGGACGCGACTCGCGGTGACACGTTCTTAAATCGAGTAGAGGCTGAGTTCGGACGGACTACGGTTGTCGCCTCGGGCAGCGTTGCAGGATCCAATCAGGCCAAGGGTAAGGCAGCCAAACTCAGGCTCACATCCCGCAATGGCCGCATTGAAGACATCCTTGGATTGTTCACCAGCGATGGTCCGCCAATGTCAGGCCCCATCTCCGTCTCGACCAGCGTTGAGATTCCTCCAGGAAACACGCCTTTTCTCAAGAAGGCACGTCTGCACGGGAAGTTCGGCGTGGACGAAGGAAGCTTCACTAAAGCGGAGACACAACGAGACGTTGACTCATTGAGCGCCGGCGCACGAGGAATGAACAAAGAAAACCCGGAAACTGTCTTGACCGGTCTAAAAGGACAAGTCGATTTAGCCAGTGGCGAGGCAAACTTTGAAGATTTACGTTTTGGAGTCCCCGGCGCCAATGCCCATCTGCACGGCACGTATAACATTCTCAGTTACAAAATCAATTTGCACGGATTCATGCGGGTCGACACCAAGGTTTCCAAAACCTCAAGCGGAGTGAAATCGTTCCTGTTGAAAGTGATGGATCCTTTTTTCAAGAAGAAGCGCAAGGGCGAAGTTGTGCCTGTCCACGTTTTGGGAACCTATGAAAAACCTCAGTTTGGCTTGGACCTGAGCCAGCCGTCACCTACGCCGAAACCTAGCCGGTGAAGATGATTTTGGAGACTGTCTGCGAATGCTTCCGACCTAGCGCGCAGAGCAGCGCTAGCGCGAGCAAAAGCAGGAACCATGTTTGGTGAGGCATTACTACACCGTTCCACCACCACGAGGAGAGCCATGATTCCGGGATGCGTCCATTCCGTGCAAGTTGTTGCAGCACCGCTGCGCCCGGAAACAGGAACGGCGTCATGATAATAAGGGCAACCCGTGCGACCCGCCGCATTTCGCCGTTTAGCTCGCTGATGCACCAACAAGCCGGTATGGAGAGAATGGAAGCGTCGTAAAGCCGATGATAAACGGGGAGCAGACCAATTACGGCGATCGTGGAGAGAGCGAGGAGTTCCGTTTTATTTCCTGTCTCTCTCAGGGTAAGGTAGCCCCAGATCGCTATCAGCAGCGTTCCTGTTGCCAGGGCAAGAATGTTGGCTGAGGTTGCGCTTGACGTAAAGGAATAGAACACGACTTGGAGGTTGATGAGCAGGAAACGAACAGGGTTCGCAGAAGTAAAATCGTCGATTCTGTTATTGGCCGACAGCACTTGAATATTGTGAAAGTAATCATGTGCCCACGGGACTCCCGCAACTTGCATGCGGAGGATGACAATCAAAATCAACAGAACCCCAAACGCGGCGGCAGCCGTCAGAAGCCGCCAACGCCGCCGAAGTAGATAGTAGAGCAATAGAAAGGCCCCGATGTGTGGCTTTAGACTACAGGCGGCTCCGAACATTACACCAGCCATGATGTCGCGCTCTTCAGAAGCCGCCAATACACCAAGTGTGCAGAAAGCCACCACAAGAATGGTTTCATTCCCCCCGGCGATTCCCGTGTGAAAGGGCGCCAGCGCCAAACAGAACGCCACAAACCCATAGGCTCTGGGTTGGCTCCTCGTAAATCCCACTAATCTCGCGAGAGACCAAATGATTGTTCCCGCCGCAGCTACCAACAGCATCGGCCAAACGAACTTGGCGGCCTGCCAAGGCAAGACTGCAATCGGTGCCAGCAGCACTAAGGTTCCGGGCGGAGGAGCGATATGAGTCCGCGTCGTTCCGGGGCTAACTGTCGCGTGTACCTCTTCGTCCCAGAGACTGGCAAAATTCTCTGGCCGGGCAAAATCCTGCCCTCTTAACCAGAGTCTCGTGGCAGCATAGTTTTGTGCCAGGTCGTTCCAGTTTGCTGAGTAGGGAAAACGAAGCGGCCCGCGGACGACAAACTCACATGCCGAGAGCAGCAGTAGCATCCACAGCAGAATCCACGTCCATTTGCTTTCTTTTCCTACAGCTGCTGCATTAGAGGCAATCGCTTCCACTCGTAGCTCCTGTTTATTTTTCCCGACATGCTGCGCCGCGATACACAATGGGGCAGCATCAGCGACACATCGCTATCTGAAATGGAAAACATTTCTAATCCCTATCGCGGAGCAAGCAGCCAGGAACGCCCCCATCGTTCCGATAAACCACAATATTCGCCGATCTTTGGGCAGCCAGCGCAGCAGGGCAAGAAAAACAAAAGGCATCACTGGAATTGAAAACCGCATGAAGTTGCCCCGAGCCCAAATCAGGTAGTCGTAGCAGAAAATCGCGATGAGGAATAGCGATGCGAATATGGCTTCCTGTGGATTGGCGCACGCGTACCGTCGGTAATCGCGGGAGAACATCGCGCACACTCCCGCAAGTACCAACGCTATCCACGAAAAGGTGAGCACCAAATTAGTCCACGGTGCGGGGTATACCAGCGTGCCGACGATAATCGCGTGAAAGGGCCAACCGAACAGGTGCCCGTGAGGTCCGCGCACATTGACCGCCCCGTAGTCGCGCGAAGTATAGCTGTGGACCGTGAGCAATGGGTCTCCGAAATAATGGGCCAGGGGCCACACATACAGAAGACCGATCGCCAATCCCAAGCAGAGGGCACCAAGAAACTTCATGTAGCGCCTCTGGTACAGCAACGCCAAACCGATGCCTACTAGCGCCAGGAACATCAGGGGGCGAACTGTGGTTGCCAGCGAGGCAAAAAACGCCGCCCAAAGAGGGTGCCCTCTTCGGAAGCTCCAAAAACCGCCCAGGGCAAGAGCAACGGCGAGGGACTCGGAACCTCCTAAGAAGGAGGTTTGTAGCCACCCAAGATTTGTCAGTGCGAAAAAGGCTGCCACCCGCGTACCGAACAATCGAGCCGTCAGGAAAGTACTTACCAGTGAAGCCGCGCTCGCGACGAGCGAGAGAGTCAAGTCGAGAGGGAGATGGAAAACCGTTGACAGGGCGACAATCGTATATGGGTAACCCAAGAAATGCTGAGTATCGATTCCATGAAAATCCCATTGTCGAATTGCCGTCGCAGCCTGCAAGTATGCAGCATTGTCCCCAAAATTAACCACGGCCGCGCGCCAGCCACTGAAAACAATCAAAGTGATATCAAACACAACCCAGCCGACCGCCACCCATAGGAAAAGCTCCCACAGCCTCGGTTCCGTTTCCCAATTTGAGGTGTACTGAGTATCAGGCCGCCGGTTCCCGGCAGGCTCCTTCAGCAAAGCAAGATCTTCGTCTGAAATCTTCACGGTTTACCTGGGGCCGTTTGTGTCGTATTTCAAGATACAACTATCGCATCTTTTC
>Ga0070734_10001094_pt1 | contig 43052 bp, 35 predicted proteins | sample Coa_R1_8_FD_66444 | JGI IMG/M metagenome (GOLD analysis project Ga0070734, IMG submission 66444) | Surface soil microbial communities from Centralia Pennsylvania, which are recovering from an underground coalmine fire - Coalmine... | ecosystem: Environmental > Terrestrial > Soil > Unclassified ...
CCAAGGGCGCTTTCGCCTGGCCACTCTCGGGCTGCCAGAGCCTGGTTGACGATCGCGACATGGTTGCGGCCATCGTCCGCGTCGTTGAAGTCCCGCCCTTCCAACAATGTCTGCTCGAGGGTGGAAAAGTATCCCGGGCTGATCGCGTAGGAGTTCGGATTGATGTTGACCTGTTGTTTGCACTGCTCCGGGTGCGCATCTGAACAGAAGTCGTACCGGTTAACCGCGTGTCCGAGTGGCGGATGGTCCGTTCGAGCGACCGAGATGACGCCTGGCAACTCGCGCAAACTGGCTGCGATCTCGCTCAACTTCTCTTCCGCGCGCTGAGCTTCCACTTTCGTCAGATGGTTGGAACCGACGTCGGCACGTATCGTCAATAAATGATCCGGGACGAAGCCCAACGGCTGATGTAACAGCAGATAGACACCGCCGATCAGCCATCCTGCACAAGCGACGAGCACGACTGTCAGAGTGAGCTGGGCAACCACAAGAGAGCGCCTGACCAGTCGCAGACTGTGTCCCGCAGAACTTCGACCAACACCCTGGAGATCTTGGATCAGCTCAGGACGCAGCGTTCTCCAGGCTGGCAAAACGGTGAGAAAGAGGGTAATCCCACCGCAGACTGCGATCACGAAGACCACGACCACTGCCTGCAGAGAGGCGTGAGCGAGGCGGGGTAGTTGCAGGGCACTCGAATTCTTGATCACGCGCAGAACAACGAGCGTCAGTCCAATGCCGCCTGTCGCACCGATGCCGACGAGCAAAGCGCTTTCCACCATGAGTTGGCGAAGCAACTGGCTGAAGCTGGCTCCGAGCGTTGCTCGCGTGGCGAACTCACTTCGGCGGCGGGTATTGCGTGCCAGCAACAGGCTTGCGAGATTGGTGCAGGCGATCACAAGCAACAAGCCGCTGGCCGCAAGGGTCATGAAAAGCGCGGGCTTCGTTTCCGTGCCTACGAGCAATTCAACATAGGGAAAAACCAGCGGTGGTTTCTTGAGTGCCGCAGAATAGTCGACATAGTCATTGGGGAAGTCTCTCTGAAGCGTCTGCTCCACCCGCGTAAGGTCGGCGTTTGCCTGGCTAAGCGTCACTGCTGGCCGCAGCCTACCTATCAAGAAAAAACTTCTGTCACCCCGCGAATTCGGGCGTTCCTCGGTATCGCAGCCGACCTGAATAAAAACGTCCGGCCGATTGAGCGCGTATAGGCCTTCGATTGTCTGGTCTGCTGCAAGAACACCTGAAATCTCGTAGTCTCTTCCATCCAGGTTTAGCGTCCTTTGTCCAAGAGTGCGACCGCCGCCCAGTCGCTTCCAATAAGCGGAGCTGACAATTACCTGCGAGGCGCAATCCTGCTCATTGCCCGTAATTGGCCACGGTGCCCCGAGGCCAAATCGGGCCCCCAGGGTAGAGAGGAAACCCTGCGTGACGGCGAGGATGAGATCTGCCGGTGGGCCGCCCCTTGGATTCTGTGCTGGCGACCATTCTCGATAAGCGGCGAGACTGCTGAACGCGGTGGAACGGGATTGATAGTCCCGCATCGTTGGAATCGCGACGGTGCGGTCCGGCTGTGATTCCACCGCGACAAGCCGATCCGGCTGCGGAAATGGCAACGGCTCCAACAGGACGGCATCTAGAACCGCGAATATCGCAGTCGACGCGCCAATGCCAAGAGCAAGAGTAAGAATCGCGGTGGCCGCAAACCCCGGACTCTCACGAAGCTTGCGCAGCGCATAGCGAAGATCGAGTGACATGCGAGAGCCTCGATTCGTTGGAATAGTCTACCTCCGAATTTACATCGCTGAGGTTCGTGCTTCGGCAGTTTGCCGCGTAAAGGATGAGCGGGGCAGCCTTGCCATCCGCCGTCCGTAACCTCAGTTCGTTTGACCCCCCTCAGCCGCTTCTTTAGACTGGAGTTTGGCTTAATTTTTGAGTTGTAATTCCTTCAGGTCCCAAATCATGGCAGACAGCATTCATATCAAGCTCCCGGACGGGAGCGACAAGGAATTTCCTAAAGGCACGACCGCGCTCGATGTCGCGAAGTCGATTAGTTCACGGCTCGCGGACGCGGCACTGGCCGCGAAAACGAATGGCGATTTGATCGATCTGGCGCGTCCGCTCGAAAAGGACACCGATCTTCGTCTTCTGACTGAGAAAGATCCGGAGGCGCTACAGGTCTACCGCCATTCTTCCGCGCACTTGCTGGCTGCGGCGGTTCTCGAACTGTTCCCGGAGACTAAGCTTGGCCACGGGCCTGCTACCGAGACCGGCTTTTTCTACGACTTCTACCGCCCGACTCCGTTCACGCCCGAAGATCTCGGGAAGATCGAAAAGAAGATGCAGGAGCTCGTGCAGCAGAACATCCCCTATGCGCGCGAGTTCGTGCCTCGCGACGAGGGGCTGGCGGAGTTCAAGAAAGACGGCGACTTCATGAAGTGCCACTTCGTCGAGCAGTTCACCAAGCCCGACGAAAAGATTTCGATTTACCGCACCGGCAAGTTCACGGACTTCTGCCGCGGTCCGCATATTCCGTCGACCGGAAAGATCAAGGCATTCAAGCTGCTGAATATTGCTGGCGCGTACTGGCTGGGAGACGAGAAGAATCCGCAGCTCCAGCGAATTTACGGGACGTCGTTCTATTCGAAGAAAGATCTCGAGGCGTACCTTAACCAGGTGGAAGAAGCGAAGAAACGCGACCACCGCGTCATCGGGAAGCAGCTCGATCTTTTCTCGATTCAGGAGCTGGCTGGACCGGGGCTGATCTTCTGGCATCCGAAAGGCGGGATCATCCGCAAAGAGATGGAAGACTGGATGCGCGAGCAGTATGTGAAGCGTGGATACTCGCTCGTCTACACGCCGCACGTCATGCGCAGGCAGCTCTTCTTTACCTCCGGCCACGAGGGATATTACGCGCAGAATTTCTTCGACTTCATGGAACTCGATGACGCCGAGTATCGCGTGAAGCCGATGAATTGCCCGGGGCACATTCTTATCTACAAGGACTCGCTGCGTTCGTATCGCGATCTGCCGGTGCGGCTCGGCGAACTAGGCACCGTCTACCGCTACGAGCGGTCGGGCGTGATGCACGGCCTGTTGCGAGTGCGCGGCTTTACGCAGGATGACGCGCACATTTTCTGCACTCCGGAGCAAATTGAGAAGGAGATTGCCGATTGCGTGGAGTTTGCCCGCGATGTGCTGCGGGATTTCGGGTTCGATAAGTTCCAGACTGAGCTGTCGACGTGGGATCCGAATGATCGCAAAAGCTTCGTCGGCAGCGAGGAGCAGTGGAATCACGCAACCCGGTCCCTGGAAAAAGTGCTCAAAGCGCTGAATATCGAGTACAAGACGATTCCGGGAGAAGCCGCGTTTTATGGACCGAAGATCGACATCAAGCTGGTCGATGCGATCGGGCGGCTGTGGCAGCTTTCGACGGTGCAGTTCGACTTCAATCTGCCGGCGCGATTCGAATTGGAATATGTTGCGGAAGATGGATCGCGCAAGCAGCCGGTCATGGTACATCGCGCCCTGTACGGCTCTGTCGAGCGGTTTTTTGGCGTGCTGATCGAGCACTATGCTGGTGCGTTCCCGGTATGGCTGTCGCCGGTGCAGGCGGTGATGATCCCGATCAGCGAGCGGCATGCGGAATATGCGAACAAGGTCGCGGCTCAGTTGCAGGCGATTGGCGTGCGCGTGGAAGTGGATGCCCGCAACGAGAAGATGAACGCCAAGATCCGCGAACATGCAATGCAGAAGGTGCCGTTCCTGCTCGTCGTCGGAGATAAAGAGGCCGAGGCGGACAAGGTGAATGTCCGTACGCGCGGCAAAGAAAAGACCGAAGATATGCTTGCTACGGACTTCGTGGAAAAGATCAGGAGATTGATCGGAGAAAAGAGTGCCACCTTATAAGTGGCGCTCTTCACGTTTTGCGGGGCGACTGCGCTCCAGTTATTTGAAACTTAGTTTGCAAGAACTTCTTGCCATAACGTCGTATTCGTTCTAAAGTATCTGCACTTCCCTCCTTGGGCCCGACCGGGCTCGATTTAGTACAGTCTCCAACATGTGTCGAGTTACGACATCCAAAAGAGGTGCTCTATGAGCATTGGAAACTACGGATGGGTTCCGGATCTGCCGGACCATCGAGACCTTACCTATTCAGCTCCCGCAGAGTTCCTGATGGCGCTTCCGACGTCAGTTGATCTGACCTCAAAGTGTCCTCCCGTTTATGACCAGGGACAACTGGGCAGTTGCACCGGAAACTCCATTGCCGGGGCTATTCAGTTCGAGCAAATGAAGCAAAACCTGAATAGTTTTACCCCGTCGCGGCTGTTCATTTATTACAACGAACGAGTCCTCGAACATACAGTAAACTCCGACAGCGGAGCCCAGATTCGCGATGGCATGAAAGTCGTCGCTAAGTTGGGCGCTCCACCGGAGACGGACTGGCCCTACGACATCACCAAGTTTGCCGACAAGCCACCCGCGAGTGCATTTACAGATGCCGCTAAGAACAAGGTAACGTCGTATCAAAGGGTGAACCGCGCGTTGAGCCAATTCAAAGGTTGTTTGGCATCGGGCTATCCGTTCGTCTTTGGATTCACCGTGTACGACAGCTTTGAAAGCACCACCGTAGCGCAGACCGGGCATGCTTCAATGCCTCTGGCGAACGAGCAGGTGGCGGGCGGCCATGCAGTGCTGGCGGTTGGATACGATGATCAGAATCAGTGGTTCATCGTGCGCAACTCGTGGGGCGACACGTGGGGGATGAAAGGCTATTTCACTCTGCCTTATCAGTACTTGCTGGAGACCAACTTGTCTGACGACTTCTGGACAGTTCGACTGGTGGCGGCTCCGGCTGGGAAGGCGGCGAAGAAAACGGCCAGGCGGGCTCGAAAGTAGTGTCTATGGGTCGACGCGGATCTTTAGCGTAAAGGTCCGCGCCGGCTTTGGTGCTTTTTCCCACGGACGCGAGTATTCGAACGTTAGCCTGGTTTCTCCTGGGGAAGCTGCGCGAAAGCTCCAGATGTGATGCCCCGAGCCGCCAACGCCGGCGGCATTGGGAATTGTTTTCTCTGATAGCAACTCAAGGGTCGGCCCGCCCATTTCTGCGATGGACCAGTGGTATCCGGCGGTGCGAGTTTCAGGAAGCGAGACCTCGAACTCTTCGTTTCTCGTCGCGACGATCTGTTGGCCGTCCGAGCGCTCGTCGTACTGCATGACTCAAGATTAACTCTTTCGTCGCAGTGGGCGGGACTTCTTCGCGGTTGTACCATGTTCCGGTGCATTCCCTGACAGAGCGCGTGCTCGACCACATTCGACGGCAGGAGCTGATGAAGGCTGGTCAGCGCGTGGGCGTTGCCGTGTCCGGAGGGATTGATTCGGTTGCGCTATTGCGGTTGCTGCTGGAGTTGCGCGGTGAGTTGGGGATCGTCTTGTCTGTTGTTCACTTCAATCACAAACTGCGCGGTGCGGAGTCGGACGGCGACGAGGAATTCGTGGAGCATTTGGCTCGCGAGCACAGTCTGGAATTCACCTGCGATAGCGATGATGTCGCAGGGCACGCCGCCGCCGAGGGCATCAGCCTGGAAACGGCGGCGCGGGAGTTGCGGTATGGATTCTTCCGATCGCTCCTTGAGCCAGCGGACCTGCGCCCTCAGGGACTAGAGCCCGATTTAATCGAGGTACCGGACGGCGCAGCTAAAAACCGCCTCTTTTCAAGGCTCGACACAATCGTTACTGGCCACACGCTCGATGATCAGGCCGAAACGGTGCTCATGCGGCTCATCCGCGGCGCGGGACTGCGTGGACTCGGAGGGATCCATTCGACGATTGCAGTTGAGGATGATGACGGCGAGGTCTGCGGCGAGATCATGCGTCCGTTGCTCGCAACGCGTCGGCGAGAGCTGGAACAATATTTGAGGGACATCGGCCAGAACTGGCGCGAAGACTCGACCAATGCCGACGATTCGTTCACTCGAAACCGCGTACGCAAGCTGCTGGTTCCGTTGCTAGAGAAAGAATTCAATCCATCGGTCGCAGAGAGCCTGGTGGAACTGGCCGAAATTGCTCGCGGCGAGGAAGACTACTGGCAAAACGAAGTGGCAGGGTGGATGGGAACCGGAGTGCATTGGTCAGAGCCGGAGTGGGCTCGGTCGAGATCGAACGCCGGTTTGGTGCAGATTTCAGCGAACTTCCCCACTTCCCGCACAAAGGACGCGCGAGAAATGGGGCAACCATCGACTGACGATCTTGAGACTAGGATCAACAACGCTTCATGGCTTGTCATGAATGCCTCGCTAGACCTGTTGTGGTTCTTAGGGGAATCCGCTGCGGTGCAGCGCCGCGTCATCAAGGCTATCGGCGAAGAGGCAGGGATTCCGCTTGAGTTCAAGCACGTCGAAGAGGTCCTGCGGTTCTCGGCTGAGCAAGGGAAATCCGGCAAGGAGTTATCGCTGCCCCTCGGCTGGAAGGTTACGCAAAGGTCCGAAGAATTGCTGTTTGTCACTCCCGACCTGAGAGATCCGCTCCCGACCCAAGACTACGAGTACAAATTGACCGTCCCCGGCGAAGCAACGGTGGCGGAGGCAGGCTTTGTAATCCAGGTTCAATGCATTCCAGCGGATCAGGCTGGAGGGTATAATCCTGACCAACTCTTAAATCCAGATTCCTTGCCCAGACTCTTATGGGTGCGGAACTGGCGTGCGGGAGACCGGTTCTGGCCGGCTCATACAAAATCCCCGAAGAAGATCAAGGAACTCCTGCAGGAACAGCACGTGGAGCAACCGAAGCGCGGGTTGTGGCCGGTCGTTGTTGGTGAAGACGACATCATCTGGGTGCGGGGGTTTCCGGCGGCTACGAAGTACCAGTTCAAGGGCCACGGATCAGCAATTCTGATCACAGAAAGGCCGTTCGCCGGGAGCTTCTGATCGGACGAACGCCCGAGGGCAGAGACCTTTCATGAATCCTTCGAAAGTCGAGCCGCTACGTGCGGTGATCACGACAGAGCAGATCCAGAAACGCGTAAAGGAGTTGGCCCGCCAGATTTCTGACGATTACCAGGGACAGACCATCCAGATGCTGGCTGTGCTCGAAAACGCCTTTATGTTTATGGCCGACTTGGTCAGGGCTGTCGACGTCCCCGTGATCTGCCAGTTCATCAAGCCTAAGTACACGCGGCCGCAGCCGGGCGCCGCCGATGTGATGGAGATTTTCTTCAGCCATGAGCCAGATATACGCGGCCAGCATATTTTGCTAGTGGAGGGACTAGTCCATTCGGGAGTGACGAGTGAGTTTCTCATGAGCGACCTGCGGTCCCGGGGGGCCGCTTCAGTCAAGTTGGTTACGCTTCTCGATCGGCAGGCGGCGCGCCGAGTGCCGCTCCAGCCGGACTATTTCGGCTTTCTGGTCGATGAAACGTTCTTGCTGGGATATGGCTTGGGTGCGGTGGAACAAACGAACCGGAATCTGCCGTATCTAGCGGCGGCAAGCTAAGATGCCCCAGTGACTTAGGTCACTCCGTCGCGGGTCTATGCTTTTGGCAGGGAAAATGTAGAATAGGGTTTGGGATTTTGGCCAATCGAATTTCCCACTCGGGCATCTAATGCCTGTAGGCGGCACCGTGGATTCGTGTAGACGGCGTCGACATTTAGGAGTCTTCTAGGTGAACTCAACTGTAAAGACCGTGTTGTTTTGGTTGCTGATCGGGGTCTCGGCCCTGTTGCTATGGGAAGTAGTTAAGGGGGCTCGCGACGGCCAGAAAGACAAGGAAGTCAACGTTACCCAGTTCATGAGTGACGTCGACCAGAACAACGTCCGCGAGATCACGGTCAATGGCATGGAGGTCCGCGGCAAGTTCCGCGACGGATCGGCATTCCACACCACGGCTCCTAGTAACTACTTCACGCCCGAGGCTCTCAAGAACATGCAGAGCAAGGGCATTGTGATTACCTTCCGCGACATCAACAGTGGAAGCCTGCCTCTGCAGTTGCTGGGCACGTGGGCTCCGCTAATATTGCTGGGCGCGTTGTGGTTCTTCATGATCCGCCAGATGCAGACCGGCGGGAATAAAGCATTGTCGTTCGGCAAGAGCCGCGCGCGGTTGCTTTCCATGCAGCAGAAGAAGGTCACGTTTAAAGACGTGGCTGGCGTGGAAGAGGCTAAGGAAGAACTGCGCGAGATTATCGAGTTCCTGCGCGAGGCGCAGAAGTTCCAGAAGCTTGGCGGACGCATTCCCAAGGGCGTGCTGCTGGTCGGGCCTCCTGGAACGGGCAAAACTCTGTTGGCGCGGGCGGTTGCTGGTGAGGCCAACGTTCCCTTCTTCTCGATCTCTGGTTCGGACTTCGTTGAAATGTTTGTAGGCGTGGGCGCAAGCCGCGTCCGCGACCTGTTTGAGCAGGGCAAGAAGAATGCCCCCTGCATCATCTTCATCGACGAAATCGACGCTGTCGGACGTCATCGCGGCGCTGGTCTCGGCGGTGGACATGACGAGCGCGAGCAGACGCTGAATCAGTTGCTGGTCGAAATGGACGGCTTCGAGTCAAACGAAGGTGTCATCCTGATGGCCGCTACCAACCGGCCTGATGTGCTTGATCCGGCGTTGCTGCGGCCCGGGCGCTTTGACCGCCGCGTAGTCGTCAGCCGTCCGGATGTACGCGGACGCGAAGAGATTCTCCGCGTTCATACGCGCAAGATTCCTCTCGCCGAGGATGTCGATCTCTCTGTGCTCGCTCGCGGGACCCCGGGATTTTCTGGCGCTGACTTGGCCAACATGGTCAACGAGGCGGCGCTTGCAGCTGCGCGGCAGAATCGCAAGGCCGTTCTGCAATACGACTTCGAGCTGGCCAAGGACAAAGTCCTGATGGGCGTGGAGCGCAAGTCTCTTCTGTTAACCGACGAGGAGAAGCGCAACACGGCCTATCACGAGGCTGGACATGCGCTGGTGGCGGCGAAAATGCCGCACTCCGATCCTTTGCACAAAGTAACGATCATTCCGCGCGGCATGGCGCTGGGCGTAACGATGCAGTTGCCTACGGACGACCGGCACAACTACTACAAGAACTACCTGGAAACGCAGATTGCGATCCTGATGGGTGGGCGCATCGCGGAGGAAATGTTCCTCAACGTGATGAGCACCGGCGCAGGCAACGACATTGAGCGCGCCACCGATATGGCTCGCAAGATGGTCTGTGAGTGGGGCATGAGCGAGCTTGGTCCGCTGACGTTTGGCAAGAAGGAAGAGCAGATCTTCCTGGGCCGCGAAATCGCTCAGCACCGAGATTACAGCGAAGATACCGCCATCAAGATCGACCAGGAAGTACAGAAGCTGGTCAAGAACGGCTACTCAACCGCCAAGGGAATCATCTCCGACAATCGCGACACGCTCGAGAAAATCGCGCGCGCCCTGATTGAGCGAGAGGTTCTGGACGCGAACGAGATCAAGCTGCTCGTCGACGGCAAGGAGCTTCCACCGCTGCCTCCACCGACAGCGAAGTCCGATGACGGCGTACAGCACGTGATCAAGCCTGATCTGCAGCCCGGACGCGCCAAGGGTGGCGAGAGACCAGCGACGGCGTAATCGGCAATATAGACTCGATTTTGGGCGGCCAAGCGGCCGCCCTTTTCTTTTGCATATCGGTTCTTATTCGACCGGAGGGCCAATGATCCGTTGGCATACTGTTTTTGAACATGGGCGGGTGATACAACAACGTGGTGACTGGATGGAACAGTGGCAAAACTGTTCATGAGTTCTGGGGTTGGCTACCTCTAATTACTCTTCCTTTGGCCGCGGTGATTCTCGCAAGCTCCCTGCCACATTGGGCCTTCATGTGGTCGCTCTCGTTAGCAATTTACCTGGGGCTGAAATGGGTGACGTGGTGGCGAGTGCGTTCCAAGGCCGTACATTCAAAGCGGCGTTCACTCGCATATCTACTGGCTTGGCCAGGAATGGACGCTGACGCGTTCTTGAATCCGAGTCCGAAAGTATCTGCACCAGCTGTAGAAAAATGGCTGTGGGCATTTATTGAGACTATCCTCGGTATCTTTCTGCTCTGGGTGGTAGCGCGCACTGTTCCCAAACGCGATCCCCTCATACGGGGTTGGGTAGGAATGGTGGGCCTGATACTTACGCTGCATTTCGGTTTGTTCCAGATAGTAGCTCTAGTTTGGCAGCGGTTGGGGGTTGCAGCCGAACCCATAATGAAGGCGCCTCTCCGTGCCACCTCACTTGCAGAGTTCTGGGGAAAGCGTTGGAATCTGGGGTTCCGTCAACTAGCGCACGAGTTGATTTTTCGGCCCACGCATCGGACGTTGGGGGCAGGCTTGGCGGGATTCTCAGTCTTCCTCGTTTCTGGGCTGATTCATGACTTGGTGATTTCTCTCCCCCCGCGTGGCGGGTACGGGCTTCCGACGCTTTACTTCCTGATCCAGGGAACTGGAGTTATGGTCGAGCGTTCGCAATTCGGAAAGAGTTTGGGACTAACACAAGGAATACGTGGTTGGTTGTTCATGGCTGCCTGTCTCGTCGCGCCAGTGTTTTGTCTCTTTCATCCGTGGTTCGTGATGCGAGTAGTGGTTCCATTTATGGAGGCAATCCGCGCCCTATGACTAGCTCTAACGCAGAACGACTATTTGATTATGGCCTTTGGTTCTGTGGTGCCGCACATTTTCTGATCCTATTTGCCAGCTTCCAAGTTCCGTACCGACTCGAGTGGCGCAAAGATCTTAGGCAGTTGATGCCTTTTAATCGCAAGCTGCTTTGGGTGCAGGGAGGTTTCACAGTTCTGACGATTGTTGCCTTCGGTGCGCTTACTCTTGTGCTTCACCGTCAAATACTCAGAGGGGATGATGCGGCGATGGGTCTGACCTGCTTCATCGGAGTTTACTGGACAGCGCGAATTGTCGTTGACGCCGTTTACTTCTCGCATTCTGATTGGCCCAAGGGAAGAGGTTTTGTTCTTGGACATATTCTCCTGACCTCGCTCTTCTCTGTGCTTGCGACAAGCTACATGGGGTTGTTCGTTTGGAACATGTGGATCAGGGGTTGAAAGCAGTCGTACTATGACAATTGCCGCGCTGGCGTCTTTGTTGTTTACCCTTCCGCTCGTGCTGATGCTGTTGGTTCGCTTCTGCAAGAGACCAATCGCAGCATTTCAGCGTCTTCACAAATCGCATCGCATCGAGTTTCGCAACGCAATTGCCAGGTTTCGCGATTGTTGTGAACGTTGGCAGACAATCTGGAAAAGTCTACCGGACACCCGTAAATGTTTTTTGGCGGCGCGATGGAGTACTGATCGCACTGACTTATGGTCGCAACAGTGGTTGGGTTGCGAATGTCTTGGCAGCGGGTCGTTGCGAACTGCAGACGCGGGGCATCTCATATCAACTCTCGTCGCCAGCGGTTGTACACGATCCGCGCCGGCAGCGATTTCCCCCTCTGGTCAGGGCTGTCCTGTGGGTCATAGATGCGAACGATTATTTGCATCTTCAAATTCGAGCTGATCAGGCGTAGTCCACAGAATCGAAAGCCACACGACGCAATCTTGTCCAGGCCATTTACCGCTGAAAGCGATTGAACTCAGAACTTCGGGTTTAGGGGGCAGAACGAAATCGGGACGTCGCCTCAACCTCTTTTTCCGCGCGAGGCAGCACGCCGGGTACTTTGCATTTCCACAGCCTCAAACGCAGGCTTGTGACGTCTGCCCTTGCGCGAAATTTCACAAAAAGCAGATCATGACCCTCGGCGAGAGTGGCGCCCGTCAAAACCGCGGGTAGCAGCGAAACCAGCGATCGCAGTAGAAAACGGCGCCTAACTCCCTGCGGCTCAAGATTTTGCCCGTAACTGATTGAGCCCCATAGATTATTTTCGAATTTTCCGCTAACTCGATGATTCCAGAGATTCGAGGGGGAGGGGGGATATCTCACGATCTTGAGAAATCAGAACCAAACGATGAACTTAATCCCGGCGTAAGACTAAAGAAACTCACGTGAGACAAAGAACTAGGCAATGATTTTGCGGCAAGCATTGTAATCTCTGGGAGTGGATCGATTGGGCGAAACGAGGTAACAGCGGCCAACTACGTCACCCCGTCCGCAACCGCGTTTAACTCCCTCGATTCGGCGCATTTCGGGGGCATCCAAAATCGCATGTTTCGTGCTATAATCTTTATAGTCGTCAACGATCCTAAGTATTTGCAATTTCAACCACTTGAGGCAATTACGAGTGCCTCAAGAACGGGCCGGGTCGGAGCGAATTTTCCAGCCAAAATTCCAGGGCGTAAGCGACAAAAATTCGGGACATTTTCGCGGAGCGGAATGGCCACCAAAGAGATTAATACTCCCATCGCAGATACCAAGACAAAAAACGGCAAGGTGACTCCGATCAACGGAGGCAACGGAAACTCCAACAGCGACTACACCGCCGATTCGATCAAAGTCCTAGGCGGCATGGAGGCGGTGCGCAAGCGCCCGGCGATGTACATCGGATCGACCGGAGAGCTTGGGCTTCACCATCTCGTGTACGAAGTCGTCGACAATTCCGTTGACGAGGCGCTTGCAGGATTCGCCACAAAGATCGATGTCACTATCGAGACTGACAACTCGATTACCGTCGTCGATGACGGCCGCGGAATTCCCGTCGATGATATGGAGATCGATGGCGAGAAAGTGTCCGCGGCGCAAGTCGTGATGACCAAGCTGCACGCCGGAGGAAAGTTCGATACCTCCAGTTATAAAGTCTCTGGGGGATTACACGGCGTCGGCGTGTCGTGCGTCAACGCACTGAGCGAAGAACTTGAGCTGGAAATATGGCGTGACGGCGCAACTTGGCAGCAGACCTACTCTAAGGGTGACCCGACGAGCAAGCTCAAGAAAGCCGGCGTTGCGAAAGTAAAGACTGGCACCAAGGTTCACTTCCTGCCCGACAAGACCATCTTCACTGTCACGGAATACAACTACGACACCTTGGCGCAGCGCCTGCGGGAACTCGCGTTCCTGAACAAAGGGCTGGTGATCACGCTCACGGACGAGCGCGTGACTGATTCGAAGACGGGTGAGGCAAAGCGCACCGAGTTCAAGTACAACGGCGGCATTTCGGAATTCATCAAGCACCTCAACCGCGGCAAGCAGGTGCTGCACGACAAGCCCATCTACATGGAGGACGACCGCAACGGCGTCCACATGGAGATTGGTCTGCAGTACAACGATGCGTATTCCGAAACCATCTTTAGCTTCGCCAACAACATCAACACAGTTGACGGCGGAACGCATCTTTCTGGCTTCCGCACGGCTCTGACGCGCACCATCAACTACGCGGGTCAGCAGATGGGCTTGTTCAAGGACGTCAAGGAAAACCTGACGGGCGACGATGTTCGCGAGGGCTTGGTCGCTGTCATTAGTGTGAAGCTCCCGCAGCCGCAGTTCGAAGGGCAGACCAAGGGCAAGCTGAATTCGGATATCGCTGGAACCGTCACGCAGTTCGTGAACGAGCGCCTCGGTGCGTTCTTCGAGCAGAACTCGACGGTCGCGAAGAAGATCATTAACAAGGCCGTTGATGCGGCACGAGCGCGCGAAGCTGCTAGGAAAGCTCGCGATCTGACGCGCCGTAAAGGCGCTCTTGATTCCGGAGGTTTGCCGGGCAAACTGGCCGACTGTTCTGAGCGTGATCCGAACCGCTGTGAGTTGTTCCTGGTCGAGGGCGAATCCGCCGGTGGCACCGCGAAACAGGGACGCGATCGCCGCTTCCAGGCGATTCTGCCGCTCAAAGGAAAAATTCTTAACGTTGAAAAAGCGCGCTACGACAAGATGCTGGCGCACGAAGAAATTCGCGCCATGATCACCGCGCTCGGCACCGGCATCGCCAAAGACGATTTTGATCCGACCAAAGTGCGGTACGGGAAGATCATCTTGATGACCGACGCCGACGTCGACGGAAGCCACATCCGCACGCTGCTGCTGACATTCTTCTTCCGGCACATGCAAGAGTTGATCAAGCGCGGCAATGTCTTCATCGCACAGCCGCCGCTGTTCTCACTGAAAAGAGGCAAATCGCTGCAGTACATCAAAGACGAGCGCGAGTTCTTTAAGGTAATGGTCAAGCGCGCGGCCGATGGGCTCACGATTCGCTATGGAGACGGCGCGGCCAAGATTGAAGGAAAAGAGCTGGCGAAGTTTATGTCCGTGCTGGACGAGTATCTCGGCTTTTTCGAGAAGCTCGACAAGCGCGTGCGCAACGAGCGAGTCACCGAGCTGATTCCCAAGCTCGATCTGGCGAAGCACGCCGATTTCGAGGGAGACAAGAAAACTCCACCCAAGAAGATCGAACGTCTTGAAAAAGAACTCAAGAAGATGCAGAAGGACGAGGGCTTCAAGAGCGTGGAAGCGCGCTTCGACGAAGAGCACAATTTGTGGGAAGTGCACTTCGTCAACAAGCACGGCGCCGAACACGTCATCAATTGGGAGCTTTCGTCGAGTGCCGAGTGCCGGCAGTTGATCTCGAAGTATAAGCAGATTGAGCCTTACATGGAGCCTCCGTTCGTGGTTGAGACGATCGCGAAAGCAGCCCCAGCCGCTTCCAATGACGATGGAGCCGATGCCGATGCTGAGGCGGGAGAGGACAAGGCTGAGAAGAAAGCTGCGGCCAAGACCCCGAAGCGAAAAGAAGCCGAGGTCGTCGAGAAGACGAACGTTCGCGATCTCCGTGACTATGTCATCAATGAAGGCCGCAAGGACTTCTCGATCCAGCGTTACAAAGGGCTGGGAGAAATGACGGCTCCGCAGCTCTGGGAGACTACTATGGATCCCGAGCGGCGCACGCTACTCTCCGTGAAACTCGAGGACATTGCCGAGTGCGAAACGATCTTCACCACACTGATGGGCGAGGACGTGGAGGCACGGCGCAAGTTCATCGAAGAGAATGCGCTGGATGTGAAGAATCTGGACATCTAAAATTCGTTTTGCCAAACGGATTGGCACGGATTCTCACGGATAAAGCAAGATTTTAAGGCGGCCTCGATGGCCGCCTTACTTTTGCCCTATTGTCAGTGACCACTCGCATCGACTGCGGGCGAGTCCACCTCAGTAATCTAGAGGCAGATTACTGACGCCCATCATCGACCGGTCGCAAGATAGCCACGATCGTACGTTCCAGCTATCAGGAGGGACGTACATGACGACACTCGTTGAGGCCGTGCGAAAGATCAAAGCTCCACGGCCCGGTTACATCATTGGTCTGAGCCTTGCGCTGTTATTCGCAGCGATCGGGATATCTAATCGGAAGCACCCATCTCGCGAGAGTGGGTCCCCACAAGTACTCGCACAATTGCAGCCTCAAGATGTTCAAACGAATGTCCGGGCGTATTCAGCGGCTCATCCTGCGCCGGTGTCTGCCGCTTACGTTCAAAAAGAAGTAATGCCGGCCCAGGCCGGTCTTGAGGAGAAGAGCACACCTGGCGCCGCACAAGGACGCAGCATCGTTCGTACAGCTTCGATTGACATGGTGGTGCAACATCCGGCCGATGTCGCAGAGAACATTACGGAACTTGCCGAGAAATTGGGTGGATACCTGGTAAGCGCCGATGGCGGGGGTGAAAACGCGGAGGCAGGAACGCTGACCGTTCGTGTACCGGTGCCGGAGTTTGAAGAAGCGCGCGCAGAGATTCGGAAACTTGCCGCCCGCGTGGAGGCTGAGAAGTTCGACGCGAAGGATGTGACACAGGAATACGTCGACCAAGCCGCGACCATTCGTAATTTGCGCGCTGAGGAGGCGCAGTATCTGGCGATGTTGCAGCAAGCCCATACCGTGAACGACATGTTTTTTGTGACCCAGAAACTTACCGAGGTGCGTGGCGCAATTGAAAAGCAGGAAGCTCAATTCAACGCGATATCTCATCAGACTGAAACGGTCGCGATCGCGATCTCTCTTAAAACTGAGGAGGAAGAGCAGGTCTTTGGCGTGAATTGGCATCCGCTCTATGAGTTGAAGCTAGCGGCCGCAGACGGGCTGGAGGAGATTGCGAATTACGGGATGGTCATGGCGACCATTCTGTTCAGCCTGCCGGCCCTTATTTTGTGGGCGGGAACTCTCTTCCTGGCGGTTGTGTTTGGATGGCGAACGGTGCAATGGATACGGCGGCGTTGGGCGCACTGGACTGCTGTGCAAGATCCGGTGGAGGGATGAACCGCGTATTGCGGAACCGGTTGATCCCCAGCTCGTTGCGTCGTTTAGAATGCGGCATCATGTTTGACGAACGTTTTCTTCTGGGATGCCTCATCTGGTTTTTTACTCTGCTATCCCTTCAAGGTTCAGGCTCAGGTCAGGCGCCAACCCCGCCGATGGGCTGGAATAGCTGGGATTCCTATGGCACCACAGTCCGCGAGGAACAGGTCAAAGCCAACGCCGACTGGATGGCAGAGCATTTGGCGAAGTATGGATGGAAGTACATCGTGGTCGACATCCAGTGGTATGAGCCGAACGCGCAAGGGCACGACTATAAGCCAGGGGCGCCGCTGACCATGGATGAGTACGGCCGTCTAATACCGGCCGTCAATCGCTTCCCTTCTTCCGCGAATGGCGCTGGTTTCAAGCCGCTGGCCGATTACGTTCACAGCAAGGGGCTGAAGTTCGGAATCCACATCATGCGCGGCATTCCGCGTCAGGCGGTGGAGAAGAATCTGCCGATCAAGGGGACCGCATATCACGCAGCTGACATCGCCGATAAAGAAAACGGGTGCCGCTGGAACCCGGACATGTGGGGCGTCGATACAACCAAGCCTGGGTCGCAGGCATATTACGACTCGATCGCTGAGCTCTATGCGTCGTGGGGAGTGGACTTCATCAAGGCTGACGATATGGGGAGCCATCTGTATCAGCCCGCGGAGATGAAGGCGCTTAGTCAGGCGATGCGCAAGACTGGCCGTCCGATGGTGCTCAGCATTTCGCCGGGGCCAGCGCCGCTCTCCGAAGCAGAGTTTTTCGAGAAGTACGCACAGATGTGGCGTATCTCCGACGATTTTTGGGATGACTGGAAGCTCCTTCGACAGCAGTTCGATTACACGCGCGACTGGGCAACGCTTGTAGGAAAGAACAACACGTGGCCTGATGCGGATATGCTCCCGTTCGGCAAGCTGCGAGTCACTAGCATCGAAGGAGGCGGAGCACCTTCGAAGTTCACTCCGGAGGAGCAGCAGACAGTGATGACGCTCTGGAGCATTTTTCGGTCGCCGCTGATGTTTGGAGGTGACCTGCCGAGCAACGATCCTGCCACGACAGCACTGATCACGAACGAAGAAGTGATCAATGTCAACCAGCACAGTCACGGCGGACACCAGACGCTCGAACGAGGGGACATCCGCGTCTGGGTGGCGGATTCAGGTAGCGCTGGTGAGCGGTACGTTGCTGCATTCAATTTAGGAGAGAAGACCGAGACTGTGGAAGTCGAGTGGAGCGAGGTCGGAATTGCCGGAAGCACCCCAGAAGTTCGCGATCTCTGGACTCATACCTCGCTCGGACCGCAGCGCAGCCTGCGCGCCGAACTGAAACCTCATGCGAGCGTGTTGTATCGAGTCACAACCAAATCGGACTAACCGGGCAACCATATTCGCATCAGCGCGCCGCTTGTGCGGCCTTCTTCAGGATCGCGATTTGTCCGGCATGATAGAGCTCATGCTGCGCGATGCCATGGAGCATGTGATAGAAATCGTATCGCTTGCCGGGGACGCGGGCGCGCAGGCGTGACTCCGGAAGAGCAGCAACAGTCCTGACCAGCTTTTCATGAGTTTGCTTCGAGGCGGCGATGGCCTTGCGCCACGCGGCTTCCGAGGGTTTGCGGGGAACGATCGGGAAATTGGCGGTGCCAGTGGGCTGATGTTTCTTCCCAGCGAGGCGCACCATCCCGGAATTATCCCAAACGGCAATATGGAGAACAAGTTCCCATATGCTGTGAACGTCGGCGATGGGCTTGGCGGCGGCCGTGGCTGCATCTATGCCTTCGAGCAATTCGAGCACGGACGGCCCATGCCATGTACTTCCATCGAAGGCTCGCCGAAGTTGGTCGGCGATGCCTGCTGCTTCAGAATTTTTGATCTCCTTCTTCATCAGTCCCCTTTACTCTGCGACCACGACAATGTCTTTTTCGTTCGCCGCGTCGATTACTTTCTGTCCGTCCAACAACAAGCACTTTCCTGTATCGACAGCCAGGCAAGTCGCGCCTGCCGCTTTCATCACTTCGATCGTCTTGACTCCAATTACCGGTACATCGAAACGCATATCCTGATTCGGTTTCGCGATCTTCACAACGGTCAAATCGCGGCTGAGGGTGGATGCGTCCCCATGAAGCGATCGCATGATCTGCCCGGCGCGCTCGATGGTGGCGTCGGTGCCTTCCATCGCCTCGACGGCGACGCAAGCGGTTTCGGCGATTACAACGGTCTGTCCAATATCATGCTGCCCCACTTGCCGTGCGACCGTCCGTCCGTATTGAATATTCTTCTGTTCCTGTTCAGTGGGCGATCGTTTCGTCAGCACGCCCGGCTTGACCAGTAGCGGATCCAGCAGCCATGTCGACTTCTCCAGCTGGATACCCTCATCGGCAAGCACCTTAGCAACAGCGCCTAACAACGAATCCGTGTTTCGCGTGGTGAGCGAAAGCAGCAGCTTGGCGAGTCGCCAGTCGGGCCTAATGCTGGAAAAAATCTGTTTGTGCTTCACCTGCCCGGCCATCACAGCTCGCCGCACGCCTTCGCGCTGAAAAGTTTCGATGAGCTTCGAAAGTTCTCCGAGCGACAGCCAGTGGACGGCAGACGCGCCGTGCGATTCGATCTCAGGAGAGGCTTCTTCCCGGATGGCGGCGACGATCACCTCGTATCCTTGCGCCCGCGCTGCATCAAGCACCAGGAAGGGGAACTTGCCGTTTCCAGCGATCAGGCCAAGCTTTTCGTTTTGAACGCTCATTTCGTGCGAATCGGTCCTGCTCGGCGTCTTCTGCGGCTTTTGTCCGCGATCTCGGGGTAAAAGAAAACCATTCAATCACAAAGCGCACTAAGGCACACGAGGGAAATCCTTCGTGAACCTTAGTGTCCTTCGTGGTTCAAGCTTGTCCGAGCGCTCCCCGTGATCTCGGTGGTAAGGAGGAAGGCCGCGATCAGTCTAGCACTTACGATGTATCCTGATTTGAGGCCACTTTCTCAGCAGACGGCCGATCTGAGGAGTTTTATCGATGTTCTCTGATTCACTCACCCGCCGCTCGGGGGCGCACAAGTTCTTCGCCACCACCGCTCTCCCGCCACAAACTCTGGAGCGCGACCGCAGCAAGATTCCGGACGAGCACAAGTGGGACCTTTCTGCCGTCTATCCTTCCGACGGCGCTTGGCGTACAGAGAAAGAGAAGCTTGCCTCTGTGTTGCCTAAGCTGCGCGGATTCCATGGGGCGCTGGGTGCTTCTGCTTCGCGCATGGCCGACGCTCTCGAGTTGCAGAGCGATCTGGACAAGGAACTCTCGCGCCTCTATGTCTACGCCGCCATGAAATCCGATGAAGACACTCGCGTCAGCACGTACCAGGCGATGCAGCAGGAGATGATCCAACTCGCCTCTGTGCTCGGCGAGGAGTCCGCGTTTATCGAACCAGAGATCCTGAAGATGGACGATGTGACCGTCGCGCGATTTCTTTCCGAGGAGCCACGGCTCGGCGTATACCGCCAGTACTTGGAAGACATCGCCCGCCGCCGCGCTCACACGCTCAGCAATGCGGAAGAAAAGCTACTCGCCGGCGCGTCCATCATGGCGAGTGCGCCCTCAAGCATATTCGGCATCTTTGCCGACGCCGATTTTCCTTTTCCTTCCGTCACGTTGAGCAACGGTAAGAGCGCCAAGCTCGACAAGGCTGCCCTCGCGCTGCAGCGCGCCTCTCCCGTCCGGGAGGATCGCCAGAAGGTCATGGAGAGTTTCTTTACGGCACTGGAGAAGTATCGCGGAACGTTTGGGTCCATGATGAACTCGAACGTGCAGAATTCCGTGTTCTACGCGCACGCTCGTAAATACCAGACCTCGCTGGAAGCGAGTCTCGACCCGTTCAATATTCCTGTCTCGGTCTATTCGCGGCTCATCGAAGGCGTCGATCGCAATGTCGGATCGTTCCATCGGTACCTGAAACTGCGCAAGAGGATGATGGGAATCTCAGAACTTCATTACTACGATCTGTATGCTCCGCTGGTGCCGTTGGTGGATATGAAGTATTCGGTCGAACTCGCTGAACGTAACATCCTTGCGGCGCTGGCTCCTCTGGGCGCCGAATACGCAGCGGTGACGAATCAGTCGTTCACCCAGCGCTGGATCGACATGTATCCCAACGAAGGCAAACACGCGGGAGCTTATTCGAACGGCGGGGCCTACGATGTGCATCCGTACATGCTGCTGAACTACAACGGCAAGTACGACGATATGAGCACGTTGGCGCACGAACTCGGCCACACGATGCATAGCTACTTTTCCAACAAGACGCAGCCGTATGCCTTGTCGTCGTACTCGATTTTTGTGGCAGAGGTCGCATCGACTTTTAACGAGGCTCTCCTGCTCGACTACATGCTGAAGCAGATGAAAGATGATGCGGCGCGGCTTTCGCTGCTGGGGAATTACCTGGAGAGCATCAAGGGAACCGTCTTCCGGCAAACACAATTCGCCGAGTTCGAGCTTCGCATGCACGAGATGGTCGAAAAAGGGCAGCCGCTTACGGGAGACACGCTCTCGAAGCTATACGACGAGATCGTGAAGAAGTATTACGGCCACGATCAGGGAGTCTGCGTTGTCGACGACTACATCGCGCATGAGTGGGCCATGATTCCGCACTTCTACAACTCGTTTTACGTGTATCAGTACGCGACGTCGTTCACGGCGTCGTCGGCCCTGTCGGAGAAAGTGCTCGCGAACCAACCCGGTGCCACCGAGAGGTATCTGAATTTCATTTCGGCAGGCCGCTCGAAATACCCCATAGATCTGCTGAAAGACGCGGGCGTGGACATGACCACCGATGAACCGCTTGAGCTGACTGTGAAGAAGATGAATCGCGTGATGGATGAGATGGAGAGGCTACTGGATAGGAAGGGAAGTTCCGCCGCGGGAAACCAAGGTTCGCCAAATCCGCTGACATTTTGACAATTGGCCGAGGAAGCAACGCGATGCACGTGATGACAGATGCAGAGGTACGAGCGTTCGAAACCAAGAACTCATGGAGCACTGGCATTTGCATTGATGAGAGCGGTGAACTGTACTATGACACGCCCGAAGCGAACTGCATCACGCTGCCTTATCCCGAAACGCCTTTGCGCATTACCTACTTCGCCAGATTGGCCTCGATGCTGGGCATCTTTGATAACGAGGCGAATTTTTGTGGAGCGCTCCTTTGGCTTCGCTACTGGAACGCTGGCAGTCTGCAGCTTGAGAAGAGTGGCTGGCGATTGATAGAGCGTATGCGCATGGGGTTCGGCGAGTCGAGACCCCTAGGGGTCGCCAACGGCCACTGGTTTCGCGGGGACGAGCTAGCCGATCTTGCGGCATTCATAGTTCCATGCTTCGTTTACGGCTGGGACGCATACATTGTTCCGTCTAACGCTGATTGCTTCGCGTTCATCAGCCATGATGAATTCTGGTGCGTGGCTACTCGAAAGCCCGAAGCCCATGCCCGATTGCTGCAGGACTTTGAGAAGTTGGAACCACGGGTTGATTCCATGAAACTGCGATTCTGTAGGGCCGACAATCGCAGTGCGACCTAGATTGTCCCGAAATCCTTACAGTCATTCACCCTCATTCCGGAACGGCTGTTTGGAGGTGTAATAATGCTCCCGACCTAGTCAGCCCCCCCGGGAGGCACCTCGTGCGATCCTTCGTTCTGTCAATCTTTCTCCTTATGCTCTCAGGCATGTTAGTTCGCTCCGCGCCCGCTCAAAATGCTGGCGCCACCCTCGATTCCCGGCGCGCCGAGCTCAACCACCTCCTCAACGACGAATGGGAATACACGCTGCGGCACTCACCGGAGTTGGCCACCCACGTCGGGGACAACCGTTATAACGACCGTCTGAGCGATCTGTCCGACAAGGCGATTGCAGACAATCTCGCGCACCAGCGCCAGGCTCTAAAGAAATTCGAGGCTCTCGACGTCACCGGCTTCCCCGAGGAGGAAAAGCTCAATCACGCGCTCATGATCCGTAGCTTGCGCGAGGAGATCGAACGCGCTCGCTTCAAGGACTGGGAAATGCCAGCCACGCAGTTTGGCGGCGTTCATCTCGGGTATGCATCGCTCCCTGCATACGTGCCTTTGCGCACCGTCAAAAACTACGAAGATTACCTCGCTCGCTTGCATCAGATTCCTCGTGTCCTCGACCAGGCCACGGGGCACATGCGCGACGGCTTGCGCGACCATCTGATGCCCCCGAAGTATCTGCTCGAAAAAGTCGCCGTCCAAGCACAACAAGTGGCCGACGCGTCTCTCGACAAGAGCACTTTTACCGAACCGCTGCGCAAGTTTCCGGATTCGATTTCTCCGGAAGATCGAAAGCGCCTGCAGGCGGGCATCGAAGAAGCCGTCAGGAATGAAGTTGTTCCCGCCTACGCGAAATTCACCAGGTTTGTCCGCGACGATTACGCTCCGTACGGCCGCATTGATCCCGGCGTTTGGGCGCTTCCCAATGGAGATGCGCGTTACCGCTTCGCCGTCCATCACCAGACGACAACCGACTTTACTGCCGACCAAATCCACGAAATGGGATTGAAGAGCGTGGCCCAGATCGAGCAGCAAATGCTCGAGATCGCCAAGTCGCAAGGCTTCAGCGATTTGAAATCATTCAACGCACACATCCGCCAGGATCCCGCGCTCTACGCCAAGTCCGGCCAGCAACTGCTCGAGCTTTACACGAAATATCGAGACCAGATGTACGGCAAACTCCCCGAGCTCTTCGGCCGTCTCCCGAAGAACAAGCTCGATGTCGTCCCTATGGAGGAGTTTCGTGCGCCCACTGGCGTGCCGGCCGACTACTCCATCGGCGCCGGCGATGGCTCGCGCCCCGGCCGTATCAACGTTAATGAATACGCGCCCGAGAAACGGCTTCTCCTGAATGTCGAAGCCATCGCCTACCACGAAGGCGTGCCGGGGCATCACTTGCAGTTTTCCATTGCTCAGGGACTCAGCGATCTCCCGCCGTTCCGCCGCTTTGCTCTGGACTTTAATGCCTACTCGGAAGGCTGGGCCTTTTACGCGGAACGATTGGGGAAGGAGGTCGGCTTCTACCAGGACCCGTACAGCGACTACGGACGCCTGCAAAACGAAATGTGGCGGGCCGTCCGGTGGGTCGTCGATACGGGAGTGCACTCAAAGCACTGGACACGGCAGCAGATGATCGACTTCTTCCACGAGCACACCGCCATGGATGACCAGAACATCGAAACCGAAGTGGACCGCTACATCGCGTGGCCGGGGCAGGCGCTTTCCTACAAGATGGGGCAGATGAAAATCCTGGAACTGCGCGAGCGCGCGCAGAAAGAACTCGGTCCGAAATTCGATGTGCGGGCTTTCCATGATGCGGTGCTCGATCAGGGCCCGCTCCCGCTGGATGTGCTGGAAACGAAAATCACGGAGTGGATCAAAAGCAGGAAGTAAGGTCGATATCAACTCGCGACCTCAGCGGCATTTGTCGGCGCACTCAGCGGTGAGAAGACTTTACCGCCGAGAGCGCGAAGAATTCCGCAGAGTTCGCCAAGAAAAGCGAGGCGAGTTAAGACAATATGCAACAGGCGCGAGAGATTGCCGGGGAATGGGATTTACGATTTCACTTCGAGCACGTCTACGGTTTCATTGCACCTTCTCAGCGTTCTCGGCGGCCTTTCTCAGCGAACTCAGCGGTTAAAAGATTTTGCGATTGACGACTACTTTATTACCCCGCGCTCCGAGCTCTCGATAAACCGGATCAGCATATCGACATCCTCGCCACGATCCGGCTCCAACTTCAGCTTCTCCAGCGCTTGCGAGGTGTTCATCTTCGAGGCGAGAAGAGCTTTGTAGGCGTGATGAATTTTGGCGATACGCTCTTTCGAGAATCCTCGCCGTTGCAGGCCCACTTTGTTCATGAGATAGGCATGGGTCTCGCGCGCGGCCGAGGTCATCGAGAACGGCAGCACGTCCTGCGTAATGGTGGTGCCTCCGCCGATATAGGAATGCGCCCCAATGCGCACGAACTGATGTACCGGACATAGCGCTCCTACGACCGCCCATTCTTCAACGGTTACATGGCCTGCAATGGTGGCGCCGTTGACCAGCATGACGTGATCGCCAATCACGCAGTCGTGCCCGACATGCGTATAGGCCATGATCAGGATGTGGCTGCCGATTTTGGTAACGCCACCGCCTTTTTCGGTTCCGCGATTGAGGGTGACGTACTCGCGAATCTCGTTGTGATCGCCGATCTCAAGCCGTGTGGGCTCGCCCTTGTAGGTAACATCTTGGGGCGCCATGCCGATGGCACAGAAGGGGAAGAATTTGTTCTCCGCACCGATTTTTGTCGGCCCCTCGATCGCAACGTGTGATAGCAGGTGGCAATTCTCGCCCAGTTCTACATCCGCGCCAATCACGCAGTAAGGACCGATCTTGCACGAAGCGGGAACTTTTGCCCGTGGATCGATGATGGCGGTAGGGTGAATGTTCATGAAGAGTTGAGTTGCGGCTTGAACGTCCGCCTCAGTCTCCGCCGCGGCCGCGTGAGCTGTCCACCAATTGGCACGAGACGATCGCCTCGGCGACCCGCTTATCGCCAACCCAAGCGTAGCCTTGCATCTTGGCCGCGGTCATCCCCGGGACTGAGCGCCAGCCGGTGACTTCGACCTCTAGACGCAACTGATCGCCGGGACTCACTGGCTTGCGGAATTTGGCTCGCTCGATTCCCGTGAAGACTATGACCTTATCGCTGCGGTCTTCGATCTCCGTCAGCAGCAATGCGCCCCCAGCTTGCGCGATGGCTTCGACAATCAACACGCCTGGCATAATCGGCAATCCGGGAAAATGGCCGACGAAGAACGGTTCGTTGATGGTGACGTTCTTGATAGCGACAATTCGTTCTTTTCTTTTGAGTTCTAATACCCGGTCGATCAGCAACAGGGGATAGCGGTGCGGCAGTATTTTGAGGATCTCGTGTATATCGAGTGCGACCTTCGCTTCGTTTGGCGAAGGCTCATTCCCAGGGTTGCTCTCAGTCATAGTTCGTTAGAAACGGCTTGAAGATTATACTGTACGACTTGTGCCCGGCGATGACTACGGACGGGCGAAAAGGTGGCTTCATGCCCGTAAAAAGCAAACCACACAAGGCCGATGGAAAGGCCAACAGCGTGTGGGCTGAGCGGCTGCAATATTTTGAGACTCGCAGGGACGCTCTGGTTCAAACGATTCGCTCGTTTGTCGAAATCGAGTCTCCCAGCGACAACAAGCAGGCGTCCGACAAGATGGGCGCGTTTCTGGCCGGCACCTTCGAAGCGATCGGAGGACGTGCCCGAATCCACCGCGCCGAGAAGTACGGCGACAATCTTCAGATTGATTTTGCCGGCGATGAAAAATCCAAACCGGTCCTGCTGCTGGGGCATTTTGACACTGTTTATCCTCTCGGCACACTCGCGAAAATGCCTTGCCGCATCGAAGGGGATCGTCTGCACGGGCCGGGCGTGCTCGATATGAAGTCTGGCGTCGCGCTCATGCTTTACGCGATTGAGGCACTGAAGGCTTGGCATGGAGCGCTGCCAAGGCCGGTTACGGTTTTTCTGGTCTCCGATGAAGAAGTGGGCAGCGAGTCGTCAAGGAAGATCACCGAGGAACTTGCGCGAAAGGCAGTGGCAGTGTTTGTTCTTGAACCTGCGGCAGGCTTGGGCGGAGCGGTGAAGACTGCCCGCAAGGGCGTCGGAGATTACACGCTCACTGTTCACGGTGTGGCGGCACACGCCGGACTTGATCCCGGCAAAGGACACAGCGCGATTGTCGAGCTCGCGCGGCAGATTACGGCGATTTCGAAATTCAACAATTTGAAGCAGGGGTTGTCGGTCAATCCCGGCGTGATCCGCGGAGGGACACGCACGAACGTTGTCGCAGCGGAAGCTACCGTTGAAGTCGATGTACGAATCAAGAATGCAAAGCAAGCGGCGGGACTCGATCGTAAGATGCGCGCGCTGAAGCCCTTCGACACACGTTGCAAGTTAACAGTCGAAGGGGGAATCAACCGAATGCCGATGGAGCGGAGCGCAGGGGTCGCTGGGCTTTACAAGAAGGCTCAAGACACTGCGAAGCAAATCGATTGGAAGCTAGGCGAAGCTGCCGTCGGCGGCGGATCCGACGGAAATTTCACCGCTGGTATCGGCATTCCCACTCTCGATGGTTTGGGCGCCGTCGGCGAAGGGGCACATGCTGTGCACGAGTACATACTGATCCCAGAGCTTCCACGCCGTGCATTGCTGCTCGCGGGCATGATCGAATCCGCATAGGTTTCCCATGGTGAAGTTCATGGTAGTACTCTTCCGGCGTCCCGACCTGACTGCCGATCAATTTCGCCGCCATCTGGAAGATGTTCACGCGCCGCTCGCTGACGTACTGCCCGGACTGAAAATGTACCGGCAAAATTATGCGGTCGGTTCTCTCAACCGGAAGCATCCGGGATGGGATGCGATCGTAGAACTTTACTTTGAATCCCGAGAAGCGATGGAGGCCGCGTGGGAGAGCCCGCAAGGTGCGGCCTCCGATGCCGATCTGCCGTTATTTGCGGATTTGAGTCGAACGACTTGGTCAGTGGTGGAAGAAGTTACTTTGCTGGAGTGAACACCAGGAAGTAATCCATGCCGTCCTTCACGAAATCATATTGCTTCAGCAGCCGGTAGCCGGCATCTTGCGCCTCGCGAATGACTACGTCTTTCCCGATCCCGTGGTTTTCTCCGTTGCCATTGCGATCGATGACGCCGACCTTGGCGCCGGTCCGCAGCGCGGGGCGCAGGTTATGCAGAAGCTCTACCGGATGCGCGACCTCATGATAGGTCTTAAGCAGCAGCACGGCGTCGATCGAGTCGGGCGACAAGAGCGGATCGTCTGGCTTGCTGAGAATCGCATTTACATTTGCCAAGTGTTCTTGTTGCGCTCTGCCTTGGATGTGGCTTATGGCATCAGGATTGATGTCGACGGCAAAGACTTTTCCCTCTGCGCCGACTCGTTTTGCTGCACGAACTGTAAACCATCCCGAACCTGCTCCGATGTCGGCCACGTTTTTCCCAGATTCGATGCCCAGGATACCCATCACGCGGTTGATCTGAAGCTTTTCGTCGCGTCCTGGAGCGTCGAAGATCGAAAGGTCTCCCGTGTAGGGCTCACTGGTCTTTCTTTCTTGTTGTTGCCCTTGCGGCGGGGCTGCGGTTTGCGTACCGCTTTGCGTGAACGCAAAGGAAACGCCGAGAAGAACATAAAGCGCCAGTACGATGATTCTTGTTTTGAACATGCCGCTCCCTGGTTAAACTTCTAAACTCATAGACTCCTCGCGTAACGATTCGGAAGCCCGCTGTTTCAAATGACCTTAGAGGAAAACCTTACAACCTAAGTTTGACGCACTTTTTCTTTCACAATGTGTAAGTCATTGAAATCTTTGATGCAGATTTCGAGTGCGCCGGTATTCATTCTAAGTTTTCCTCTGCCTTCCACAAGGAAGTCTCATCGTCCACAGTTTCTGCACAAGCACCGTCAATTTTTGTATTGCGGGTCACTCGAAACTAGATGAAAGTGGGTTCACGCGAAACGTGAGAATTCCTGACTCGGCCGGATGATTGCGGCGGGCCAGTGGCAGCCGGCGATTCTCGAGAGTGAATCGACCGGGGAGATAAACTTCCAGAAACGCGCCTAGCGCGACTGGTTGCCCGGGCGTTGCGGCCTCCTCCCCTCTTCCTTGCTCTTCGGAGCAAGTCAGGGCTGCTGGTTCACTTGCAACGGTTGCGGGTTCGTGCTCGCACGACACGAACTTACGACCGGCTTCATCAAAGGCGGCATTCGCTTGCGAGTGCTGATCGGTTGAAGCGAGTCATGGCGCCGCCTCCGCGGTGACAAGAGCAGGTCAGGAATACACGAGCGATGCGGTCCGGGGGTGGCTGGCCCTCGGACCGCATTCGATTTTTAGGCACTATTGATATTCGCTTTTTGTTCTCCTATAATCTCCACAATTGCGTTGCCAACTTTTTTACATTTTCGGACGAGTTTTCCAAAAGAGCGCGCAGGCGTTCACAGCGCGAACACGGGTATTGATACAGAAGGAAGGCAGGAGAATGGGTATGGAATTGGATGAGGCTAGGCGGTGCGCTGACTGCGAACACTGGCAGGAAATGATTTATCACGCCAATCGCAAGTTGGCCGAACTCAGACAGCCAACCGGCCTGCTCGATATCCAAGAATCCGTTCGGTATTCGTTCTCTGCCGTTGATGATGTACTGAGGAGTCCGGAAGTGTATGAACAGAGGCGCGTACGCGAGGAGGAATTGGTGGTAGATATCAAAACGCTGACGCTCGTGCTCTTAGAACACCAGCGCAAGGAACATAGCCCGGTTGTCGAAGCGGATTGTTGATACGTCCACCGAGCCACGGGTACTTTTCCTTTTGCATACCGAATTCTGAGGGACAAGAGATTGGCCACTTCCGAGTACGCGATCAGCACGCTTCCGGCAAATGTAGATGCAGAGCGCTCCATCCTAGGCGCGATCCTGCTCGATAACTTCGCATATAACCAGGCCGCAGAGCATCTGCGGACGGAGGATTTTTCGCTTGATTCGCACCGGCGCATTTATTCGCGCATGGTCGATCTGGCGGAATCTTCGCGCCCGATCGACATGATCACGCTGATCGAGGAGCTGGAACGTCACAAAGATCTGCAAGCGATCGGCGACGTGGCCTATGTTTCGAGCCTGGTCGAAGGAGTCCCGGAACGTCCCAGCATCGAGCATTACGTCAAGATTGTGCGAGACAAGGCGCTGCTGCGTGGAGTCATTTCGGCGGCAACCACCGCGATTTCGCGCGCCAGCGATCAGTCGGACTCAGCCGAGGATGTGCTCAGCGATACCGAGGCCGCAATTTTTCAGCTCTCCGAAAAGCGCATTGGCCGCGGTTTCATGGGAGTGCAGGAAATTGTTCGTGAAACATTTGGTTCGGTTGATGCTCTGCTGCAGCGCGGGCAGCGGATCACAGGTATGGCGACGCATTATACCGACCTCGACGAAATGACGAGCGGGTTGCAGCGCTCGGATCTAGTGATCATCGCGGCGCGGCCTTCGATGGGGAAGACGGCATTCGTCATGAATATTGCGGAGAATGCCGCGATCGAAGATCAGCAGGTAGTCGGCGTTTTTTCACTGGAAATGTCGCGCGAGGCCTTGCTGATGCGCTTGTTGTGTTCGCAGGCGCGAGTCGACGCTCACAAGATGCGCACTGGCTCTCTATGGCAGGACGACACCAAGAAAGTAGTGCGCGCGATGGAGCAACTGGCACATGCGCCGATCTTCATCGATGACACACCTGGAATCTCGCTGAGCGAGATGCGGGCAAAGGCGCGCCGACTGAAGCAGTCCCAAGGCAGACTCGACCTGATTATCGTGGACTACTTGCAGCTCATGTCGGGAGGCGGTAAGCGATTCGAAAACCGTACGCAGGAAGTCTCGGCAATCTCGCGCGGTTTGAAGGCCTTGGCGAAAGAGTTAAGTGTCCCGGTGATTGCGCTTTCCCAGTTGAGCCGTGCACCAGAGAGTCGTGGAGGCGATCATCGTCCGCAACTCGCTGATCTGCGTGAGTCGGGATCGATCGAGCAGGACGCCGATCTGGTGATGTTCATCTTCCGTGAGGAAGTCTATAAACAGGACGATCCTGAGCTCCAGGGCCGCGCAGAGATCATTATTTCTAAACAACGTAACGGTCCCATCGGACGGGTGAAAATGGCATTCCTGAAGCATTGCACCAGATTTGAGTCATTGGCTGAGGGCGGGATTGCCCCCGAAGAGTAAGCGCGGAGGGTCTACAGGAATCCCTGTAGGCGCCGCGGGGTAAGTGCTGTAGTGGCTTAAGTTTGCAGGACCCGGTGAAAGGTGCCGCATGCTGTGGAAAAGCTTGTGGAAGCAAGACACCACTTAGAAATCTCCATCGGCTGCGACCGATCGGTCGGTAGCCGGCAAAGCGTTTTTCTCCCCTTAAAGTCCTGAATAGTAACCAGTTATGCAATTCACGCCGCATTAACGTGATGCGGTTTGGAAATGGGACCCATTTGTTCCTGATTTGAGATTTGCACATTTCAGAATTCCGGCTCGTTGGTTTTTCGGCTCATTTTTCCCTCGAAAACAGCGGCTTCTGACGGTTTTTTCCATAAAGCAATCTGCCGGACGGTTGCTGACAGAGCTGACAATCTGGATAAGGTAACGCATTCGATATCGCTGTTTTGATCCTGCCGGAAGTCGATTCGGCGGAGCCAGCCTCCGGTAACGTCGTCCGTGTGTAGAATAAGTTGAATGTCTCAAGCAGCCCCTGCAATCACGCGGAGCCCGGCCGAGGTCGTCCGGCAGACCCCGGTTTCCCAGGCAAATAATGGGATTTGTTACGCCAGCGCCGGCGAGATCGCCGTCAATTCCTTTGATCTCGAGCGCATGGTGGCGGCTGTCCCGACTCGCATTGCCACCGCCCTGGAGCGAAAGGCCTATTATTTCGTCCCGTTAACCGTCAGCCATGGGGATGAGACGCTGATTGCGGACCGGTACGACGTTGCACTTAGCGACAACGCCGTCTGTCACCGCAATCTCAACCTGGGCGATTCACAATGCGTATTCATCTCGACCCGGTTGATGGACGATAAGTTCTCGGTCGCCTTTGAGTTTTATATCAATGTGGGACACGCCCTTGTGGAGCGCGCCGGAGTATCGAAGGATTTTAGCGAACTCACATGGAGTCAGGTGGAAGCCGGTGTTCGTGGCGAGACTTCGCTCGATGCTTGGGAGGCCAGGAAACTCGCGACCACCAACGGTCCCGATGCGGAACGGTACAAAACCGAATACTTCGAAGCGACATTCTCTGACACCATTTCGATTTACCTGCTCTCTTTATATCTCGATGTCGATTACTACGATCTGCGCGAGCGTGATTACCCGTTACTCGCACCCTCGGCACTGGCCGAGCGGCTTCGCAAAGTGGCGGAACTGTTTCCGCCGAACAGCGGTTTCGAATTTGCCGTTCTCTATAAGCGGCGCTGACGAACCACAGCAGCGACCTCATGGCAGAGCCAGTTGAAAAACGTTCTCCTCATTGGTACGGCATCCCATTGCGCGTTTTGGCGGTCACCTTTATTGGGACTCTGATGGCATTTGCGGTCAGCTTGCTGCTGGCGATTATCGGTACGGTGACTGCCTCCCTGATTCGGGGAACACATCCCGACATGCGCATCGCTTACCGGGTAATTGCGTTGCCGATGGCTTTAGTGGCGGGAGCCATCATCTTCGTGTTTTCGTTGGCAATAGAGATCCGGCATTATCGCCAGATGAAGACATTGTCAGCGATCGAGAGGGTTAGTTAATTCGTGCGGCCTCGCATCGCCATCCCGCTGCCGCACTCCACCGATGTTGAATACAGCGAGCGTGCGATCGCGCAGTACGAGCGCGCTGTGACGTTGGCGGGAGGGGAGCCCATTCGTATCCCGCTCAACGAAGGAACCGCGGCCATTCGCAAAATAATCGAAGGTTGCGATGGCGTGATGCTGCCAGGCAGTAAGGCTGATGTAAATCCGGAAAAGTTCAGGCAGACGCGTTCGCCACACACTGCAGGGGATGACAAGCTTCGCGAGGACGCGGACTTTCTCTTACTCGAGGACGCTTATGCGCGGCGCAAGCCTGTGCTGTGCATCTGTTACGGCTTGCAGAGCCTGAACGTTTATCGAGGTGGATCGCTCGTGCAGCACATTCCCGACTTCTTGCCGGAAGAAGCGCGCACCAAGGTGAACCATGAAGCGGGAAGGAAGGTCGCGATTGCACATAATGTTGAAATCGACGCCGGCTCCAGGATCGCAGGTCTCGTCACGTGCGAGGACCGAGGTCGGAGGTCGGAGGTCGATGGACGAACTATCGTGCCTGTAAATTCCTCTCATCATCAGTCGGCCGACGCCGTCGGGGATGGTTTGCGAATCGTGGCGCGCTGTCCGGATGACGGAATTATTGAGGCGTTGGAAGGAACATCTCTGGATCATTTTGTAGTGGCAGTGCAGTGGCATCCAGAGCGATCGGTGGAAGACGACGAGCCTTCACAGGCGATGTTTCGGGCGTTCATTGCGACCGCGAACCATAAATGAGTCCTGCCTTACTTCTTGGGTTTCCGCTTAGTTTTCTTCCCAGACTTTGCAAGCTGCAGTAGTACGGTCACGTGCGCGATTGCAGCATTCTCCAGGTTGAGTCCTTCTGGCGTCTTGGCCTTCAATCCCACGCAATCGGCATGAATCCCTAGTAGCTCTGCGACCCGCGTGCGAATCGAAGCGGAATGCGGCCCTATTTTCGGCGCCGCGAGGATCAAGCTGGAATCGAGATTGGCAATCTGGTACCCAGCATCGTGGATGCGCTTCAGAGCTTCTCGAAGGAAGATGACGGAGTCGGCACCCTTCCACTTCAGATCTGACGGAGGAAAGAGCGCGCCAATGTCAGGCGCGGCGATCGCTCCGAGCAGCGCATCGGTAATGGCATGCAGCAGCACGTCTCCATCGGAATGTCCGCCCAGACCCTTGTTGTGCGCGAGAGTGATGCCACCGATCTTCAGCGGAATGCCGGGCTGGAATTCGTGAGAATCAAAACCGTAGCCAATTCTCATGCGAACACCTTAGCCACGGATTTACACGGATTTTCACGGATTTTTTTTCTTTCGTTATCGAAGAGCATGCGTCGGAATTGTGGATGTAAGCCAAAATTTAGTAGCAAGCCTACCTCGATTTCAGTCGCGCGGAGATAGTGTAGAAGCTGCGCCTCGTGCGCTTTCTCGAGGGTACGTGCAGCCTTCAACTCAAGCAGAATTGTCGCGTTGACCATCAGATCGGCATAGTATTGTCCGATCTTCCTGCTTCTGAACCACACTGGAACGGGAACTTCTCGGGCAACCATTAATTCGGACGCTTCCAGAGCAACGATCATGGCCTCGGCGTATGTGGATTCGAGGAATCCGTGACCAAGCTCGTTGTAGACGTCATAGAAAACCCTGATGATCTTGTCGGTAAGTTCTGAGTGCCTAAGAGCGCAAGGAGAAACATTCATCACTGCAGAGTCTACGCCGCTGCCTAGGAGGTGATCCGTGAAGATCCGTGAAAATCCGTGGCTCATTTCCCTAAATAGAACTCCGCTAATTCCATGTCGCCCGGACTGGTTATCTTGATGTTTTTCGGCGAGCCCATCACAACCGCAACTTCATGTCCGGACCGTTCCGCCAGAGAGGCTTCGTCAGTACCCATGAATCCATCGGCCGTGGCCTCATCAAAAACCTTCTTGATCACATCGTAGCGAAATCCCTGCGGCGTCTGAGCGAGCACGACGGCGGCGCGAGGGATCGTTGCTTTGATAATTGCGCCTTCGGCGGTCCGTTCTACTTGCTTGACAGTATCAACTGCCGGTAACCCCGCGATCGCCGCTCCGTACTTCTTGGCTGCCTCAATCACGTCGTTAATAATCTCGGCGGTGACAAGGGGACGCACGGCGTCGTGTACGAGCACAATGTCATCGGGAGCTGCGGTAATGGCATTGAGGGCGTGTTCGACGGATTGCTGGCGATGTTCGCCACCAACGACGAACTCGACTTTCTTATTTAGTACATCGGGAGCTTCTTTTTTGAGCCGCTCGCGGAAGCCTTCGATCTCGTTCTCGCGAAGAGCTACCCAGACTTCGTCGATTGGGCCAATCGCCGTGAACTTGCGCAGAGTATGGATGAGGATCGGCGTGCCCTTAAGTTCGGTGAACTGCTTTGAGGGATGAGGTTTCTTTTCCTTCGCGTCTTTGGCACTTGAAGCAGGCACCATCCGCGTCCCGAACCCGGCAGCCGGAATGATTACAAATACCTTCATAGCGGGCTGTCAGTATACGAGCGTGAAGGTGGCTAGTTCAAATTTGCCGGTACTCGCCGCCAACAATACCAGGACGGCCGAGAGAAAAACTACACCCCTGGCTTGCTCTCGATCGGTCCATTGGCAATCGGTGCCGACGGCGTAGTGACGGGTACAGAAACCGCCGTTGTCGCAGGCATGGGGGTTGCAGCCCGTGAGTAGCTGGCGCGTTCATCCCATTTACCAAAGATCATCTTTCCGGCGGTCGTCTGCAGCACTGAGGTGACGGAGACGTCAATGGTCTTGCCAATCATCTTTCGCGCGTTATCAACCACGACCATCGTGCCGTCGTCGAGGTAGGCGACACCCTGGTTGTACTCCTTGCCTTCTTTCAAGATGAACACCCGCATGGTTTCGCCGGGAAGAACGATGGGCTTTAGCGAATTGGCAAGCTCGTTGATATTCAGGACCTCAACGCCCTGTAACTGAGCCACCTTGTTCAGATTGAAGTCATTGGTAATGATCTTGCCCTCATACAGCTTGGCGAGTTCGATAAGCTTCAGGTCGACCTCGCGGATAGCGGGAAAGTCATCTTCCACGATCTGAATCTGCAGGGTAGCAACCTTCTGCAGACGCTGCAGAATGTCGAGGCCACGGCGTCCACGGTTCCGCTTGAGAGAGTCGGCGGAATCAGCCACGAGCTGCAGTTCGCGCAAAACGAACTGCGGCGTGACAATAACGCCGTCGAGAAAGCCCGTTTCGGCGATGTCGGCAATGCGGCCGTCGATGATGACGCTGGTGTCGAGAATCTTGTAACTTTTCTTGCCCTGTTTTTCGCCACCGAAAATCCCACCAAGGGCTGCAAGGTTCAGCAGGTCGCCTTTATTCGCTCCGACAATCAGGCCGACGTAGGCCATAAGGAGCATGACCAGAATCTGCAGGAAGCTCTGCATGTGTCCGGCAGGGACACTACTCCGGATGACCAGAGCAAACAGGTAAGCTCCGCAGATCCCGAGAATGCTGCCGATGGCGGCACCGATCAGACGTTTCAAGCTCACCGTGCGCAGCTTCCACTCGAATAGAACGATGGCTGCGCCTATAAGAGCGCCGCCTCCAGCGTTCCACAGGCGCGGCACGTTAAAGGGTTCGATCGCGAAGCAGGTAAGAGCAACAACAACAACAAAAAGAAGGCGAACAAAAATAATATCCACGGTAAACCTCCCCGCGGATGCAGGTTTCCCGAGCAGCTTGGGTTCGTGCACCCGTGCCCTTTTCCACGCCGCCCCGGGCGGAGAAGTGGCCATGCAAATGCGGGACGCAGGAATTAGGGGAATGAAAGCGCGCCCCGTTCCGGCTCGTTAGGGGCTGAGCCGGACCAGCTCTACTTCTATACGCCAAGAGTATATACCTCAAGGCTAAGGGCGGGAAGCGGGGGCGGGACTTCAGTCAAAGGTACTGACGCCGAATCTGGCAACTCTTATCCACTTCTCTTTCGTAGTAGCCCTGGGCTGCACCTTGCTACACTTTTCTCCATGAAAGCCCTGATGATCACCAGCCTGGCCGGCCCTGATGCGCTGGCTGTTCAAGATGTGCCCGAACCCACCTCCAAGGCGCAGCAAACGATCGTGGGTGTGAAGACAGGTGGCTTGAATTTTGCCGACTTCATGACGTCAAAGGGTGGTTATCCGGGAACACCGCCGCCGCCGCTCATCGCGGGCCGGGAGTTTGCCGGGGTTGAGGAGTCCTCAGGGCGCCGGGTGATGGGCTACGTGCAATGGGGAGCTTTTGCGGAGAAAACTGCAGCCTATCCGAACTTGCTCTGGCAGATTCCGGAAAAGTGGACTGACGAACAAGCCGCCGCATTTCCGGTGAACTACTTCACTGCCTATCTCGGATACTGGCAAGCCGGAATGACGCATCCGCGATCGGATGGCCAGAAGCACCGAGTCCTGATCCATGCGGTCGCTGGAGGCGTCGGGACAGCGGCCCTCCAGATTGGGCGGTTGCTTGGAGTGGAAACCTACGGCACCTCGTCGTCAGATGAAAAACTAGCACGTGTGAAGGAACTCGGGCTGGAGCACGGGATCAACTACAAGCGCAACAACTACGAGGAAGTAGTGAAAAACCTGACGCGTGGCGAGGGCGTTGATGCCGCCTTCGAGATGCTTGGCGGCGAACATACCGCGAGGAGCCTTCGTTGCCTGCGAGACTTCGGAAAAGTGATTCAGTACGGAACCGCAACCGGCAAAGCGCCCCAACTAGATCTGCGGGCGATGTATGCGAAATCGGCGAGCGTCCAAGGGTTGTGGCTGACGTACCTCTGCCAAAAGCCTGAGATCATGGAGCCGACATGGCAGCAGCTTTCTCAGTGGGCGCGGGATGGAAAACTTGTTCCGCAAATCGGCCACATGTTCCCGTTAGAACAGGCGATCGAAGCATACAAACTTCTCGAAGGGGGAAAGAACTATGGGAAAGTGGTGCTGAAGATTGCGAGTTGAACCCCGATTCCTTGAACTTCACCGAACCAACACCCTCGACGGGCAGGCTCCGGGCGATGATTCCGGTCTCGTCGGTCTGTACCATCAAGATGACGTCCCCTTCGACCGTTGAACGAATTGCCTGTTCCGGGTAGGCAGGTTTCACTCCATGTTCTAAGACTCCGCCAAGTACGCCCCCTGAGATGCGAATGCGCCTAGGACGGTTCGACGTTGCGGCACTCGAGATGTCCTGTGATGCGGCGGAAACACAACAGCACAGGACGAGGTAGCAAAGGAAGATTCTCATTAGTTGGCGAGCCTCCGCAGATCAAGAATTCAGGGCCTGCATTGTACCTCGAATGGCTCATTCGACAACCTTGAGGCGGATAAGGGCAACCAATAGATTCGACTTTCCAACGCAGTTTTGTGGAAAGAAGTAAGGAAGGAAATTTGCAAGTCGAAAGCCGTACCAGAACTGGCCATTCCATTCCGCGACGGATGGGAACTGGAGGTACACGACGGTGTCAGAAGAGTCGCTGCCGGCAGCGAGCGTCCGGAACAAGGGCAACATCACTTGTAGTATTATCCCCGACGGCATGTTTGGTCGGGAGAATAGCGATGAGTGGATCGCGAAATACGCGCGCAGCCACCAACATCCGGTAAACCGGCTGTGCCACACCTACGGTATTCCTACCATTCTTTTTTCACTCGCACTGTTTGTGGCCGGGTTTTTCTTCCATCGCCTCTGGTGGTACGCCTTGGCGCTTTTCGTTGTGGGCTGGGTGCTTCAGTTCGTAGGTCACGCCTTTGAGGGAAAGCCGCCTGAGTTTTTCCAAGACTGGCGGTTTCTGTTTGTCGGCGTGCGCTGGTGGTGGGCCAAGATTAACGGCCGCGCCTGATCTGCAATCCGTTTTGAGTTCCCGTCCGTAGCAAGTAACCCATGAGTGCCCCGCTTCTCCCTGGTGTTGGGAGAAGTGAACCTCGGGCGGGAATATTTCGAGAAATTTGACGTTCTTATGACACGTCGCGTATTGCATCCGTTCGCGACTGTGTTCTATGCTGAGCGCAACCTGGGGTTCGCATCAAAGACATAACATGCAGCGCCTGACTGCCAGAATTCTGCTTTTGTTCGCGCTCGCGGGTACATTTGTGCCCGTAGGCATGCAGGCTCTGGCTGCGCCGCCACACGCCTGCTGTCTGCGAAAGGCGATTCACCGGTGCCACACGCCGGGAGCATCGCAGGATCCGGTCGCCAGCGATGCAGGATGCTGCAATCACGATTGCTGCCGGGCCGTTACGACTGCGCAGTGGGCGAATCTGGAAGCGTCACATAATTCCTCCGCCACACTGCGGGCGGCACACTACGAAACGGTTTCACGCACATCTGCTCCCACGAAAGAACTCCTCTCATCGCGCTCCAGCCGCGCTCCGCCGCATTTTCCCGCCGCCTGAGTAACTATCAATACGAGTAGGCGCACCGATTGTGGTGGCGTGTTTCTCCGCGTGACTGATTCCTTGAGAAAGCAACTCCGCCAGGTTGTTGCATTCAGCCCGCGCCTCCTTGGAAGAGCGGCGCTTTGGCGCCGCGTTAGGCGAACTAATTCGAGGGGCTTCAGCCCCCGGCTCTTTGCAGTTGGAGGTTTGCATGCGTTCCGCTCGCACGCTGCTCTTCACAGTATTTTTGTCTCTTACTCTGCTGGCCGTCGCTGCCGTGGTCGGCACGGTGCGCGGTGTAATCCACGATCCGCAGCACCGGCCGGTGTCGGACGCTATGGTGATGATCAAGGCCAAGAACTCCGAATGGAACGCAACCGTGAACTCCGACGCAAACGGCAACTTCACGCTTAATGCGGTACCGCTTGGCGAGTACGTGGTCACCGTGGCGGCTGTCGGGTTCGAACAAATCCAGAAGGATGTGATGGTGGTCTCGGGCTCACAGCCTGTGCTGCACTTCGCCCTCAACATTGCAGGAGCGAAAGAATCGATTAATGTCACGGCTACACCGGTGACTGCCCCCACCGATACATCCACGCCAACGACAGTGGTCGATCGCATCGAGATTGCGAGAACGCCAGGCGCTGACCGCAGCAACAGTCTGGCGATGATCACCAATTACGTCCCCGGAGCGTACATCACACACGATCAACTGCATATCCGTGGGGGACATCAGACAAGTTGGCTTGTCGACGGTGTTCCGGTGCCGAACACGAACATCGCCTCAAATGTCGGACCGCAGTTCGATCCTAAGGACATCGATTACCTCGAGGTGAGCCGAGGCGGGTATGGCGCTGAGTTTGGTGATCGCACGTACGGTGTCTTCAACGTGGTGCCGCGCACCGGATTCGAGCACAACCAGCAGGCAGAACTTGTGTTGAGCGCTGGGAGTCTCTATCAGACTAATGATCAGTTCAGCTTCGGAAGTCACACGGACCGCTTTGCGTACTATGCGAGCGTGAACGGGAACCGCAGCAATCTGGGGATCGAGACGCCCGTGCCGCAGATCGCGCACGATGCTGCGAATGGTTACGGAGGGTTCGGATCATTCATCTTCAATGTCGATCCTTCGAATCAACTTCGGCTGGTCACGTCGCTGCGGCGCGATTTTTATCAGATCCCATACGATCCGAATCCGTATGACATCGAGAACGGATTGGCAAACGGGCAATTGACGGGACAGTATCCCAGCCTCAACCTGCGCGATGCGGATCATGAATCTGACGCCCTCGTGAGTTTCTCGTGGGTGCACACGTTCAATTCAAAACTGCTGCTCACGGTCTCGCCGTTTTTTCATGACAACCGGGCGGACTACGATGGCGCGCTCACCGATCCGATTGTGACTACGCAGCATCGAACATCGACCTATGGCGGAGGCCAGGTTAGTTTTAATGCCACGACATCGAAGAATGATTTGCAGGTGGGCTTGTTCAGCTTTTATCAGCAGAATGACGAGTTGCTCGGAGCTGTGTTTAACAACGGCAGCGGAAATTCATTTACCGACACGGAACATCCAACGGGCAGCGTTACGGCATTTTTTATAGACGACAAGCTGAAGCCGTTGTCATGGCTCACGCTTTCGGCAGGGCTTCGGCCCACCGATTTTTCTGGTGGCGTCAGCGAAAGTTCTGTCAGTCCGCGCTTTGGCCTTGCGCTAAATATCCCGAAAATCAATTGGACCTTCCGCGCTACCTACGGGCACTACTACCAGGCACCTCCGCTGCTCACGGCTTCAGGGCCGCTTTTACAATTTGCCGGCAGCAACAATCTGGGATTTGTCGCGCTGCACGGAGAGCGGGATGAAGAAGCGCAGTTTGGCGTGAGCATCCCGTGGCGGGGATGGATTCTTGATGCCGACACGTTTCGCACGAACGCGTCGAACTTTTTCGACCATAACAACATCGGAGAGTCGAACCTGTTCTTCCCTCTAACCATCCAGCGGGCACTGATTCGCGGATGGGAACTCACCCTTCGTTCTCCCCGCATCGCACATCGTGCACAGATGCACCTTTCGTATTCAAATCAGGTCGCGTGGGCGGGAGGATTCATCAACGGCGGACTCACCGACTTCTCTTATCTGAATTGGGGACCACTTGACCACGACCAGCGCAATACGCTCAATGTCGGCGGGGATGTCACGCTGCCCTTCCGTGCATATGCGTCGACGAACATCTACTACGGCTCGGGATTTACGAATGCGTTTCCCGGCCAGCCGTATCGCGGGAACTATCTTCCGCAGCACACAACATTCGACCTGACACTGGGCAAGGATTTCGGCGAGAGCTTCTCGGCTTCAGTCAGCGCGACGAATGTGGCCAACCGGCGCGTCGAACTGGACAACAGCGTCACCTTCGGCGGATTTCACTGGAACAATCCACGCGAGATCTTTGTGGAGCTTCGCTACCGGTTTCATTACTAAATCCGTTTCGGAGATAGGGCGATCCACTTATCTCCCGGTATACCTATGTGCCAGACCGAGTAGTGTTCGTGCTATCTCTAACAGCGATGTCATCCTGAGGAGGGCCAAAGGCGCTCGGAGGGACCGTACGTTGTTGTGCATCACCACTGCAGGCGAAAAGACCGCACACACTGCGTGCATACCATGCACTCTGCTCTGCCTCATCTGCACCGCAAGCTAACGTGAGGTCCCTCGCGCCGGCTTCGCCGCCGCTCAGGATGACAACGGTTTCAAAAATGACAAACACTCAATGCAGCGATCGCTCCGCTCGAAAATGACAGTTGCAGGCAGTGGGCTTGGCCACCGATTTGATAGCCTTACCATACTCCAGACCGGGAGCCTCCCAGGCACAACCGAGAAGCAGATTTCTCCACCTGCGCTTTTTGCTCCGCGTCGAAATCAAAGGTGAAAATTCGATTCGCACCTGTCCCGCTACTCTACCGAAATCACCGTCACGGACTTCGGCTCCAGTTTCAAAGCGAGCTTGCCGCCTTGCGCCTTCACTGAAACAGGTTTCGGCACAACTGTGTTGGGCGCGTCGAAGGTGTTGATGGAATCGACCTTGGGCGCGGTGAGGGTTTCGCCGGTGGCGGAGTTCGCGGCGAAACCGGCCACGTTCAACGCAATCTCGACGGCCTCATTCGGATCGACATTTGTGACTTCTACCCACAGCTTGCCAGCTTTGTCTTTCGCAGCGATAGCATCCACGCGCGGCAGAGTGATGTCGCCGTGCGTGTAAGTCCCGGCGTTGAAAGTGACTGGCACGAACGTTGCGTCCTGGAAGGGCATGTACATTTTGAAGACATGGTAGGTCGGAGTCAAAACCATCTTTTCTTTGTCGGTCATGATCATCGCCTGGAGCACGTTGATCATCTGAGCGATGTTGGCTCCGCGCACGCGATCGGCGTGACGCGCAAAAATGTTGAGGTTCAACGTGGCCAGGATCGCGTCCCGCAGGCTATTCTGCTGAACCAGGAACCCCGGATTACTTCCGGGCAGCGGCGCGTACCATGCGCCCCATTCGTCTACCACGAGCGCGACTTTTTTCTGCGGGTCATACTTGTCCATGATGGCCGAGTGCTTATTGATCAGATCATCCATTTCCAGGGTCGACTTGAGAATCTGCGCGTACTCACCCTCTCCAAATTCCGTAGACTTGAATGCCGGCGGCCACTTCACCACCGTGTATGAGTGCAATGAAAGGCCATCCATATCCCAGCTCCATGGGTGTTGCTGATGGGCCTTCATGATGGTCTCTGTCCATTCCTCCCATTGAGGGCCACCGCCGCCGGGACCGACGGCGATCTTCAGCATCTGATCTTTCTCTTGCTGCGCCGGATTGAAGTTGCGGACAAAGTGGCTGTAGATCTTCAGTTGGCTCAGGTAGTAGTCGGGCGTCATGTTGCCGCCGCAGCCCCAGGTTTCGTTGCCAACGCCAAGGTAGCCCACTTTATATGGCGCCGGGTGACCGTTGGCGGCGCGCTCTTTGGCCAGTGTTGTTTGCTGCGCGGTGGTCAGATACTCGAGCCATTCGGATGCTTCCCTCGGCGTGCCTGAGCCCACATTGACCGAGATGTACGCATCGGCTCCGATCTGATCGAGGAAGTCCATGAACTCGTGCGTGCCGAAAGTATTCGGCTCGATCACGCCGCCCCAATTGGGATTGAGGGTAATCGTGCGCTTATCGGATGGTCCGATTCCGTTGCGCCAGTGATATTCGTCGGCAAAGCAGCCGCCGGGCCAGCGAACGTTCGGCACCTTAATCGCTTTGAGCGCGGCGACAACATCGTTGCGAATTCCGCGGGTGTTCGGGATGGTGGAGTTCGGGCCAACCCAGATTCCCTCATAGATGCCGTGTCCGAGATGTTCGGCGAACTGTCCGAAAAGGTTGCGATCGATTTTCGCGCCGGTCTTCGACGCGTCAATGGACAATTCGACCTTCTGCGCTGTGGCGAATGGCGCAGCAATGGTTATAGCGAACAATGCGAAACTGACAAGAAATGCGTGTGCGACATGCAGTGTTCTTTGTGCGAGCAGCATGCGGATCATCGACATGGTTATTTTCCCCGGGAAATTGTCAGAGACAGTGTAGTCGGGATTTCGCGCGCCGCGCCGAATTGATCGCAAACGCGGAATCTATTTTGTTATGGATGGCTTGATTGCGACAGGTATCGCCTTGGCGTTAGCTCTGCTCACTTCGGCTGAGGAACTTCGATCTCCTGCTCAGCGTGCTTCGCTAGTGATGCGGGATCGAATGTTGCAACGACGAGGCGCCTGTTACGCTCGAATAGTATGGTCAACAGACCGGCTGAAACGGATGTCAGATGAAGCTCCCGAACGTCACTCGCGACCTCTATGATTTTTTGGCCAGAAGCGTCGAATAGAAGGAGCCTTCCTCCCGCAGTTTCGGGCGAGCCTGTCGCTGACTTGACCAAGACCACGGTGGCGATAACTCGCTTCGCGCTGCGCTCCGCGCCCTCGGTGATGTCGGAATTCTCCGCAACGATATGATCGTTGTCGGGAAGCAGCCAACGTCCTTCATTTTTAGTGGGCT
>Ga0070734_10001098_pt1 | contig 42968 bp, 33 predicted proteins | sample Coa_R1_8_FD_66444 | JGI IMG/M metagenome (GOLD analysis project Ga0070734, IMG submission 66444) | Surface soil microbial communities from Centralia Pennsylvania, which are recovering from an underground coalmine fire - Coalmine... | ecosystem: Environmental > Terrestrial > Soil > Unclassified ...
TTCGTTCAACAGCGGCTGCAACCGCTCATACTTCTCTTTCAGCTGCGCTGGTGTCGTCATGCAGCTGTTAGATCAAATGCACCGTCAGCTGGCAACCTTGATCGTGCGCTTATCCTAACAGCAGCGGCCAGTTCACGGTCAACGGCAGCCACATGTACGAGACTGCCGGCACGTTTACGGCCGCTGTTACGATCGCGCACGAAAGCGCGCCGACAACGACGCAGACCAGCACGGTGAATGTGGCTGCGGGTACCAGCATGCCAATCAACCACGTCGATTTCGAGACGAACGATTTCAGCCAGACGGCGGCCCACCTGAATGGGACCATCGTCAACAGCCCAGCTCTGGATGGCATGTTCTCCCTCGAATTGCTACGGAACAACAGCCCGGCGTGGGCAGAAATTCGCCAAAGCGGCACCAGTTCCTACAGCGTGGCCAACGCCGGCTACAGCTTCTTATTCCAGTATGCGTCGCAGATAGCGTCGCAGGCCCCTGACAGCGGCATCGTGAACTTCCAGGATACCGCCAGCAACTACATGGCCGCAATCCATCTCTCGCCAGACGGGAAGTTGGTCTTCTACGATCAGGCGGGGATGCACTGGACCGGCACGACCAAGCTCATCCCGAATCAAACCTATTTGATTTCTGCCAAGATCCTGCTGAATCCCAGCCCGAATTCGATGATTAACTGGGAGGTAGAGCTCAACGGCTTGACCGAGATGAGTGGGACCGGGTCCTTCAATCAGTATGGTCAGCCTAACGGCAGCATCAAACTCGGGGGGAATAATCCGTACCGGACCAACTTTGTGTACGACGACGTGTGCGTCCAGGACCTGGGCCAGGATCCGGGCACCAGCACCAGCCTGACGGCGTCACCCGCCACTCCGGTGACCGGTCAGCCGGTGACGTTGACGGCTACCATCGCACCGAGTGGCCCGGGAACTCCGACCGGCACGGTTAGTTTCTTCGACACCATCAACAATGTGATGACGGAACTCGGCGTACCAACGGTAAGCACCAGCGGCGGCGTCACTACCGCCACGGTAATTACCACCCGGCTCGCGACGGGTACGCACACCATTACGGCGAACTACGGCGGCGGCGGCAACTTCACCCCCAGCTGGGCAAGCCTGACGCTGACCGTGAACCAGGCCAGTACCAGCACCGCGGTCACCGCCTCCGCGAACCCATCGGTATCCGGGCAATCGGTCACCTTCACCGCCACGGTGACCATCAACGCCCCGGCGGGCGCGGGCGCAGGCTACCCGAGCGGCACCGTGATCTTTAGCGATAACGGCACCAGCATCGGCCAGGGAACATTAAGCACCGCAGGCGGGATTACCCGTGCCACCTTCAGCACCTCCGCGTTGAGACTGGGCAGCCATCCCATTACGGCCAGCTACGTGGGAGACAGCAATTTCACCTCCAGTGTCTCGGCGCCGCTACCCGTTTCTGTTCAGCAGCCCGTTCCATCGGTCCTGGCGCCGTCGAACCAGATGGCGTCCGAGGGGTGGGCGAAGTCCTTGAGCCTGGGAAGCTTCAGCGAAGTAGGATCCGGCCCGTGGACGACAACGGTGGCCTGGGGCGATGGCACGAGTACGACGCTTCCCGCTCCGTCAGGGCCGGGATCGCTTGCGAATTATTCCCACACCTACGCCGAGGAAGGCACGTACACGGTGACCGTCACCGTCACCGATACGGGCGCCAATACCTCGGGCACTGCAACGTTCACGGTGAACGTGCTCGAGGTGGCGTTGACGATCGCACCCGTCAGTATCAGCCCTGCGTTCGCGGTGCCCTTTAGTGGAGCGGTCGCCACCTTTACCGATCCCGGTGGCGCGGAGGCCAACGACGGCACGCACTACTCGGCTACCATCAACTGGGGCGACGGAACAGGGACTGCGACCGGGAGCATCAGCGTTAGCGGCGGTCTCTTTACGGTCAACGGCACGCATACCTACGCCGCCGCCAGCTCCTACACCGTCACTGTTACGATCGGGCACGAAGGGTGGATGTTCGCGGTGCAGAGCCCGGCCGCGGTGAACAACTTCGTGGCCGCCAGTATGGTCAAACCGACCAGCTTCTGGGAAGGGGGCCAGGGCCAGCAGCTGATCCGCCGCTTTGGCTTGACGAGCAGTAACCAGACCTTGGGCCAATGGCTGGCCACCACCTTCCCCAACCTCTACGGTGGGGTCGGCGGTGCCCCGAATGTGAGTATCTTTACCAATTCCCAAATCGGCAGCTATTACCAGAGCCTGTTCCTATCCTCCCAGGGGAGCGGTTTGGATGTGGAGATCCTGGACACGGCCCTGGATCTGTTCACCACGACTTCCTCCCTGGGCGGCACGGTCGGACAGAGCTATGGCTTTACGGTCAACAGCTACGGCCTGGGCGCCTATTCCTGGAACATCGCCAGCAGCGGGGCGGCCTTCGGCACACCCAATGACACCGTGCTCAACGTGTTCCAGATTCTGCTGGCGGCCAATAACAATGCTTCTGGTGGCGAACCGTGGGGCAGCAATACGTTCTTGCGGAACGAGGCCTTGAGCGTCTTCCAGGGGATCAACGCCGTGTAAGGCTCCCACGCCAAGCCAGTTGCCAAGCCGGAGGAACGGTTTCAACCTCGTGGCCGTATCAGGGTTGGATCACGGCTACCTTGGGCGGGGCAGCAACCAAGGCGATGCCCACTCCGAGTTGCCAGCCTGCCATGCCAGCGAAGATCCTTTGCTAGCGTGGTAGGTTTGTGTGCTGCCGAATTATGCATGCCGAGGTAGCCAGCACATGAATAGGCGCTGCGGGTCAGTACGTCTGATCCCTGTGGCAAGGACTGCGGTGCCGGCTTCGGGACTATTGCAACGGTTATGTTCATCTCCGCACCTCAGCCGATTGGGCCTTTCTCAGGCCTTCCTGTCATTACATCCCCGGCCGCAGCCGCTTCCGCAGTTCTTCGGCCACTCCTTGCATCGGCACCCGCCACTGTTGCGTGGTATCGCGATCGCGGATGGTCACCGTTGCATCCTGCAACGTTTGCCCGTCAATCGTGATGCAGTATGGCGTGCCGGCTTCGTCTTGACGTCGATAGCGGCGGCCGACCGCTCCCTTTTCATCGTAAAAGACGTTGAACTGGCTCTTCAACTCCCGGTACAGCGCATGGGCCTTCTCCGGCATGCCTTCCTTGTTCACCAGGGGCAGGATCGCTGCCTTGATGGGAGCCAGGCGCGGATGGAAGCGCATCACGGTCCGCGGCTCGCCGCCAATCTCGTCCTCGGCATAAGCTTCACACAGCACGGCCAACGTAAACCGATCCACTCCCGCCGACGGCTCGACGACGTGCGGAATAAAGCGATACGGCTCCTTCGTCTTGGCCTCCTGGGCGGCTTTCGGATCGGGGTATTGCTCCTTGTCGCGCTGCCAGGCATCCTCATCGAAATACGTATGGTCTTTGCCGCTGAACTTGGCGTGCTGCGTCAAGTCGTAGGCACCACGGTGGGCCACCCCTTCCAATTCCTGCGGCTCGTCGGCGAAGGGGAACAGGTATTCGATATCTGTGGTGCCGATGGAGTAATGGGCCAGCTCGTCCTTGTCCTGTTCGCGCGGCCGTAACCGCTCCGATTGGACGCCCAGGTGGGTGTACCACTTGATGCGCACCTCCCGCCAATACTGGTACCATTTCATCGACTCGGCGGGATGGCAGAAAAACTCGATCTCCATCTGTTCGAATTCGCGGCTGCGGAAGGTGTAATTGCGCGGGTTGATCTCATTGCGAAACGCCTTGCCGACCTGGGCAATTCCGAAGGGCAGCTTCAGCCGCGTGCTATCGAGAACATTGCGGAAGTTGGCGAAGATTCCTTGGGCGGTTTCCGGACGGAGATACGCCACCGACGAGGCATCCTTGAGCGCTCCCACATACGTCTCGAACATGAGATTGAACTGGCGCGGTTCGGTCAGCTGCCCATCGCAACCGGGCGCCGGACAAGGTCGTGCCCACTCCGGCGGCGCTTCCTTGGCGGTATGGATGGTGGCGGTCAGTCCGTCCGAGATCTTTCGCTTTTTCACCAGCCGTTGTTGTTCCGCCTGAAGCAGTCGGGCGGCTTCGGTCTTCTCGGTTGCTTCGACCGCTAGCACGATGGAGACCGGCTGTTCGGGGGCGGCGAGCCCGGCGAAGAACACGGTATCGGCCCGGTAGCGTTTGCGGCATTTCTTGCAATCGACCATCGGATCGGCAAAAGTATCGACGTGTCCGCTCGCCTGCCAAACCTTCGGGTTCATGATGATGGCACAATCCACGCCGACCATCGCGATTTCTTGGCCATCCGGTCCCAGCGGCGGATTTTGCACCATATCATGCCACCAGGCTTCCTTGATGTTCCGCTTCAGCTCCACGCCGAGCGGCCCATAATCCCAGAAGCCATTGATGCCGCCGTAAATTTCACTCGACTGAAAAATGAACCCACGCCGCCGGCACAGGGCCACCAGTTTTTCCATTTCCATCGCACACCTCGCCATGGTCTTCGAAACACGAACCAAAAGGTGTCTGGAACTTTGATTTTAGAGTTCCAGACACCTTTTTGTTAGTGTTTCTTTGCACTGCGGTTTTTTAGGGCTCGCCGCCCAATGGCAACCAGTGACTTTGGACGATGCCCACCGAACCGACCTCCACCCGGAGCGGATCGCGGCGCAGCTCCGGCACCAGCGTGAACTGGTCGACCTGGCTCGCCGCCCGGATGTCGTCATCATAACCCAGCGCGCGGAGTTTGACGCCTGCCGCGCTCAGCTCCAACGACCCGAGCAGCACCTGGCCATGATGTTCGAAGCAATCCCAGGCCAGCCGGGCACTATCATTGAGGCGAACCGCGCCGGCCTCGCACAGGTCGTTTACCAGGGCGCCGGCCAGGAGCGCGTCATCCAGCGCCACCTCGCCCTCCAGACCGGCACAGACGATATGAATCGGACGCAGATCGTGGCGCAATTGTTCGCACACGGCACTGAAATTGACAAACGCGGCCAGGAGAACACGCTCCGCTTCGGCCGCCCGCAGCAGGGCCCCGGTGCCGTTGCTGGTGGTCAGGACCAGCGTGTTGCCCTGGCAAAGCTTGGCTGTGTATTCGCGGGGGGAATTACCGAGGTCGAAACCGGGCAAGGGGACGCCGCCCCGCTCGCCACCGAGCAGGACCCGGCCCACCCGCATCCGCCCCGCCAGCTCACGGGCTTCGTCCACCTCGGCACAGGGACGCACGGCCGTGCAGCCGGCAGCCAGTGCGTGCACCATGGTCGTCGTGGCCCGCAACACATCGACCACGACCGCCAAGCCGCCCGCCAATCGACCCGGCGGGATCAATTCCGGCAGCAAATGGACCTGGACCTCCCTGTCGCCAGGCATGGATGAATTCCCCAACGGCCCCGCACTCGATCGCACCACGGATCTTAACTGCCGCCATTGTCCACCAAGCGGACTGCCGTCACAAGATCGGTAAGCTCCGCCATGGCGCCCATTCCGAGATCCCCACAAGCCAACCGCTTCTCCTGGGGAGCGACGATCCGCAGCCGGGGACAATGGGCGTTGATCCAGGCGACGAGCGCTTGCCGATCGAACCCATCGGGAACGGGACCGACTCCTGTATCCGTGGCCAGCTGGCGGAGATGGCGGGCGGTGAGCGGATGTTCCCACATGAGCGTATTCATGGCCGGCGCCAGGACCGCGGGCCGGTTCGGATCCCAGGCACGCCACACGGACGTCAGGCCATTGTCGGCCAGCCCGTTGGCCAGCTTGGCCAGCGTGTTGGCATCGAGCGGGGCAATGAGCAGGACGCTGGCCCAGCGGCGCAGCTCGATGTGCAAGACCGGATCACCCCGCTGATACCGCCGTCCCGCGGACCGTCCCGGCCATTCATCTTCATCGAGAACGACAACCGCTGGGTTCCGTTGTGGCCGGACCGGGTCGGTGGGATCGAGGGCGGCAGGGTCAAAGAAATACAAGGCTGCTTGCGTGGCCACGACTTTGACTTGATGCCCGGCCTGCCGCATCGCTTCATACAGTTCCGGAGTGCGGATGGCGGCCACCGATCCCGTGACGCCCAGGAGAACATTAGCCACCGCCGCGCTCCTTGTGCAACAGCTCGATGGCGTCGAGCAGACGCGGGGCCAGATCATCTCGGCTGACCCGCTGGTATTGCCCTTGGAGAGGACCCACGAACGCCCAGGATGACGCTTCTTCCAGGGTATTGGCAACCATGAGATCGGCGTGGGATTGACGCCGCGCTTGTTCCGCAACGTCGAGCAGATGCTCGTCACTGACGCCGACTTCCAGCTTGAACTTGACCAAGATCCCGCGAAAGCCCCATTCCGTCCGGACGAGATCGATGAGTTTCGGCGTTCGCACCAGGCGGAGCCAAATCTCCGGCTCATCGCTCTTGATCTTGCCCGCCGAGCGGTCCAGGAGTGCCGGCGCGTGCGGTCCGGAACCCTGCCAGCGAGCATCCTCGGGACGGAAGCGGGTGTGCGGGTCCGGGGCGTAGACGCCGGCCGCCTCGTAATCGCTCACGGCGGCACAATGAATAAGCACATCGAATCCCGCAGACGAAAGGACATTCGAGAGCAGAGCGCGCAGGTCTGTGAAGGTGCGATACGGCTCCAGTGTCCAGAGTTGCTGGGGCGGTTCATTCCCATGAAGCAGGGCCACTAGCTCGGGATGGGAGGTGAGCAATGTCACGCGGTGGCCTCGCTGATGGCAATGCAGGGCGATGGTGGTTCCGGTGCGGCCGGTAAAAACGTTGGTGAGGCAGCGCACTCGGTCAATCGGGACCAGCGTGTTTCCAGACGTGACCAGGATGTTCATGAATGCTCAATCATCCATCCGTCGCCTAGCCGAGGCGAACCCTCCTGATTGTAACGCAGAGTCCGCCGTTCAGCTACCGTTGGCTGCGGGTACGGAAGGTCGATTGCTGTCCAGTTTGGCGAGATGCTGGCAGAGCGCTGCCTCCATCTCCGGGAAGACGGTGGCGACGCGCGGCTGCAAGGGACCGGGATTGCTGGTGACGCGCAATTGCTGCAAGTACTGGGTCAGGACCGCCTTGGCCTCCGGTTTGTCGCGGAGCAAGAGATGAACCCAGGCCCACGCTTCCCGATACTCTGCCGGCGTCATTTGCCGAACCTGGCTGAGCTCTTCCAGGTGGGCCAAATTCGGTCGGAACGAAGCGCTGGACGCTAACTGAATCTGCTCGAGGTGGTGCACGTTGAGTCCCTGAGCATCGGGCGGCACTTCAAAGTATTCCGCCAGTCCTTCGTCCAACCAGAGCGGGACATCTTTGAGAACGCTATGGAGCAGGGCATGGGTCAGCTCATGCCGCAAATCTTGGCGAACGCGCTCCCCCCAGAAAGTGTAGACGAGGAGGTCTTCGGGTCCGCCGACGCTATGGGGTTGGGCCACGAAGAAGGCACGCCGTTTGGGCAGATCCGGATAGCGAGCCTGCATGAAGGTTTCATAGCGAGGACGATCTTCGAAGATGTAGACCTGGATCAGGGTGTTGGCGCTGGGGAGCTGGAGTTCCTTTTGAACCTGATCGCGCAAGTCGGCCAATTCGCGAAACAACGCCGGGTCGCGTTTCAGCTCGAAATCCGCCAGGAAAAGATATTGCGAGAGCCGCATCTGGTACTTCGCCGGCGCGACGGCGATCGGATCCCGATCGGTTTTCTCCGGCTTGTCCAGGACTGGCTGCGTGAACTTCAAGGAATGGCAGCCCAGCACGCCGGCCAAGACCAAGAGCAGGACCGACGCAAGAGAACCAGGATCGCTCTTGGGCCGCCGGATCATCGTTTGCGCTCCCCTCTTGGTTTCCGGGTCGATTGCGGGACCGTCGGTTCCGGTCATGCCAGAGGCCGGCCGTTGCGTGCGTTGTGCCTGATCTTGGCCTTCGTCGCCCCGCAGACCTCGTGCCACCAGCGTTTCCAACCTTCGCGGCCAAGCAGTCCCCAGCGCAAGTAGACGCGCAGAAAACGCAGCTTATCGGTGCGCGTCAGGAGCGGACTGTCATGAAAACTGGCGTGGAGCCGGGCGAGGTTTTGTACGCGCCGCCGCCGCCGAAGTTTCCGATACCGTGTGACGCCGACGAGATCGATCAGCCACACCGACTCGCGGTTCACCAGCACATTGCTCGCTTTCAGATCGCGATGAGAGAGTTGGCGGCGGTGCAGCTCGCTGACGAGGCGAGCCACCTGTTCGATGCGTCGGCGAAGCGTCCGCAGCCGCTCCTCTTCGTTCAACTCGTCTAACTGGGCGACGAAGCGGTGGAGGTCCACGGCTTCGGGAATCTTTTCCGTGAGAAGGTAGCCCTCGTAGGCCAGCAGGCCGTGCCGCCGGTGAAACACTGCCAGCGGACGGGCTGTCGGCAGACAGCGCTCGCGCAAACCGTGGCCATTGATCCAGGAACGCAGGGCCGGCGAACGCCGCAGCAAGGCCAGCCACGGGTCGCTCCAGGCGGTGACCCGAAACCGTTTGTAAATCACCCGGCGAACCGTCCCGGCCACGGTCAAATCAAATTCGGCGACGGTGGTACTCCGCGAGTCCTTCAAGAGGATGGCCCCCGGCTGCTGAAACGGAGCGTCGGGGTCGGCCAGCAGGCTCGCCATGGCCCCCCGGTCGAGATCGCAAACGGCACATCCCACCACGGCTTCGGATTGGAGACGGTAATAATACCGATTCGTGACCAGGCACCGGCGGTCCCGATGGCGCCAAAAGCGAAGGTTCGACCACCAGGTCCGTTGCTCCAAATGGCGAGCTCCGTCCTGGAACGCCAGCCGGTTCGCCGCGGTAAGGCCGGCATCATAACGGGCACGCCCCGGCCAGCCTCCGCGCATGTGCTGCCGTGCACAGCAATAGGCCCGCCAGAACCGATACCGATCCGGCCGGCTGGCGCGCAGGGCGAACCAACGATTGAGCATCACCAGGTTGTCCCGGCTCACGCGCCAGGTCAGGGCCCGGCGAAGGCAGACATCGTGCAGGTCGATCAAATACAGGCTTGGCTGGTCGTCGGGTCCCAATCGGATGAGAAGGTTGGCGGCGTGCAGGTCTTTGTGGACGATGCCCGCATCATGTAGCCGGGCGACGAATTCGCCCAGGGCCGTCGCGAGCAGCATGTGCAGCCGGGTTCGCCGGTGAGGCTGCAACCGCGGGAGTGTTTTTTCGATGAAGTCGCTGAGCGACTCCGTGTCTTCGAGACCTTGCGTGATCAGAAAACTTTCGCTCGGACCCGATGTTGTACCGCATTCCCCAAGGGCAACAGGCGAAATGGTCGGCACGTGCAGGGCAGCAACCGCCAAGGCACGCTCGAACTCCATGCGCGCCTTGGCCGGACGCACCAGCTGCCGCAGCCAGGCACGGAGGTCGGGAAGGCGATGATGTTTCAGATAAAAGCACAGGCCCGGCAGCGCAACCCGGTACACGGTGCGATGGGGACCATTCTTGACCACGTGGGCCAGCCCGCTGCGCAGCCAATCCTCGAGGCGGAATCCATTAGGCCCGAACAGCACGTGCCGCCATTCCGGGAGCACCTGCCAGCGTACGCCGCTGCTCGTCAATTCGGTGAGTTGGAGCGTTTCTTTGTTCACGCCGCTTGTCTCCGCAGTTTGAGCCCGTCCAGCAGCGTCCGCCAGCACTCTGCTCCCGCCGCCACGCTAAACGCCCTCTCCACACATTGGCGTCCCGCCTGACCCATGCGGCGGCGGAGCTGGGGATCGTGGGTCAATCGACCGATCGCTTCCAGCCATTGTTCCGGAGTCTCGGCCAGGAACCCGGTCTCGCCGTGCCGCACCAGCTCGGTTTGAATGCCGACGGGGTTCGCCACCACCGGCAGTCCGGCGACCATGTATTGCAAGATCTTCAGGCCACACTTCCCCCGGCTCCAAAAGTCGTCGGGAAGCCAGCTGATGCCGATGTCTGCATCTGCCAGGGCCCCGGCTTCGCCCTCCTGCGTCCAGGGGCAGCGCACCACCGAGAGATGCTGTAAGGTCCAGAAGCGGTCGCACACCAGTTTCAGGCGTAGCCCCGGAACCTGCGCTCCCAGCTTTTCCAGCAGCGGCCGGATCGATGCCAAGCCGGTCAGCGTGCTGGACGAGCCAATCCACACCAGTTTCACGCCCTCCCCGGCGCGACGGTGTTCGGCCAGCGGGTAGGACGCAGGATCGACGCAGGTGGGGATGACGCGGATCCGGTCATCCGACTGCCAACGGCGCGCCTGGTCGCGCAGATAGGAATTGCCGGCCACCACGAGATCGGCGGTTTCTACGGTCGCAGCAAAGCGCTGCAGCCGGCGGGGGCTGTGCAGTCCCTTGGGCGAATAGGAGTCGCGCAAAAAAATGGCATCGTCGAAATCAAAGACGAGAACCCGAGCGGCACGTCGCAGGAGATAGAGACACCAGCTGGGCAAGAGTTTGCGCTGCAAAACAACCACATCCGCGTGCCGTAGCGATCGCTCCAGGCGTAGCCAGGAACAGCAGCGCCGCGGCCAAGGACGGAGATTCAGGTGGTGGCCTGCTTGTTCCAGGTATGGCCGAAACGCTGCCAAACGATACCGGCAGCAGACGTGGTCGAGGCTATCAACCAAGGCGGTCAAACGCACCGAAGGTCCTCCATGACCAAGCGGCATTCTACGAACGCCGGCTAAACGACTTCTTCCTTTCCGAGTAGGCACGGCGAATATCGCGCTGGGCATCCGCTTTCTTCATCGCCTCGCGTTTATCATGCATCTGTTTGCCGCGAGCGATGGCCAGCTCGACCTTGGCCAGGCCTTCCTTGAAATACATGCGGAGCGGCACCAACGTGTAGCCACGCTCCGATGCCTTGCCGGCAAACTTGGCGATCTCCCGGCGGTGCAGCAACAGCTTCCGCGGCCGCTTCGGCTTGTGATTCATCCGATGCGCCATCGAGTATTCGGGAATGTCGCTGCCCAGTAGCCACACTTCTCCATTTTCGATCTTGGCGTAAGCATCTTCCAAACTGGCGCTTCCATCGCGGAGACTCTTGACCTCCGTGCCCGTCAGGACGATGCCACATTCCAGTCGATCACCGATGGCGTACTCATGGAAGGCACGCTTGTTCCGGCAAATCAGCTTGATCCCTTCTTCCTCGCCGTGCTTCTTGTGGTTGCGCGCCATGGCAGTATCTCCCGGGAGGAATGGTAGCAAAAGTGCCGTCGGCGGGAAACAGGAGAAGCAGCCGCCAACGAAACCTCTTCGATGGTTTGTATGGGAAGGACCCGCGCTTAGCTACTTGCTGCATCTTGCCCGATCGCACACAGATCTGGCCAATCGCTCTTGACACGGACGGGGTAGGTCGTTATTCCCCTCCCCCAACCAACACCTCATTATCTCTCAAGCGGCCCAAAGTGGGCCAGGATCGGTCCCATGCAGGAAATCGACCAGGCAGCGTTGCGCGCTGCTCCGCTGGTTCGGGAACCGTTCGAGTACCTCATCGTGCCGGGTTTCATTCGGCCGTGGGCCCGCGCCGCCATCAACCATGATTTCCCCGAAGTCGCCAAGCCCGGCAGCTTTCCCATCGCCGAGTTGACCTACGGCCCGGCCTTCGCCAACTTCCTGGATACGTTGACCAGCGATGCGTTCCGGGTGGCCTTCGAGGAGAAGTTCGGCTTATCGCTGCAAGGGCGGGCGACGATGGTGACGGTGCGTGGCCAGTGTGGCCTGCGCGACGGCAATATTCACACCGATTCCGTCAGCAAGATCATCACCGTGCTTCTTTATCTGAATTCGCACTGGGAAGGCACCGGCGGTTGCCTACGGCTCCTGCGCTCGGCCCATGATATGGAGGACGTGATCACAGAAATTCCCCCGCTGGACGGCACCCTGGTTGCCTTCCGCCGCAGTGAGAGCTCCTTCCACGGGCACAAACCGTTCATCGGTCCCCGCCGGGTCATTCAGCTCAACTGGGTTCGTGGCCAGGGCGTCAAGGTGTTTGAGACGTTGCGCCACCGGGCAACCGCTTGGCTGAAGAGGCTCAACCTTTGGTCTGGCGACCGCGCCGCTTGATCGAGGAGTCACTGGTGGCGGTGCGGTTTCTTCTTCGCCGGGAGCCCTGATTGTGGACGTAGCCGAGCTTCGTGAAAGGTCGTTCCACCGCATCCTCCTCATCAAGCCGTCGGCCGTCGGCGATGTTATCCATACCATCCCTATCCTGGTCCGGCTCCGCCGCCGCTATCCCCAAGCCCAGCTCGATTGGCTGCTCACGCCGCGGATTGCCGAGTTGATTCGCCATCACCCTGCGTTATCCAACGTCCTCCTGTTCGACCGCGCCACCTTTGCCCGCTTTGGCCGTAGCTGGACCGCCACGCGGGGACTGGTCCGCTTTCTGTGGGATCTGTGGCGGATCCACTATGATCTGGTCATTGACTTGCATGGTCAGTTTCGCTCGGCTCTGCTCAGCTTGGTGAGCCGTGCTCCCGTTCGCATCGGCTTTGACCGTCCGCGGCGGCCGGCACAAGGTGAGGAACCGCAGCGGCTGGTGAAGGAGGCATATCTCCACGGCTGGACCGGCGCCCGCGAAGGAGCCTGGATCGCCTACACGCACCGGATGCCCATCCGCACTCTCGATATTCACGCCGTCGATCGTTATCTGTGGTTGGCACCGTTGCTGGGCCTGGAAGAGGGGCCGGTGGATTTTCAAATTCCGCTTCCCGAAGCCGCGGCAGCGCGCACCGCCGAAATGCTCGCGCGCCATGGCATTCGTGGCCAGCCTTACACGGTGTTGGTGCCCGGCACGACCTGGGAAACGAAGCATTGGCATTCCGAAGGATTTGCTGCTGTCGGTCGTTACCTGGTCCAGGCCGACTGCCGCGTCGTCCTGGCCGGCTCGGACACGGAACGGCCGCGTTGCCGGGCAGTTGCCGCCGCTTGCCCAGAGGCGGTGGATCTGTGCGGTCAGACGAGCCTTACGGAGCTGGCAGTCCTCTTGCGCGGGGCCTCACTCTGCGTCACCAACGACTCCGGCTCGATGCACTTGGCCGTGGCCCTGGGCCGGCCGGTGGTCAGCATTTTCGGTCCCACCGACCCGGTGTGGATCGGGCCCTATAACCGGCCGGGAGCTGTGGTGCAGGCGGAAGGGATTGCCTGTGCCCCATGTTACTTGCGGAAGTTGAGCCACTGCCGGCATGGCCATGCGTGCATGGACGAAGTGACGCCGGCAATGGTCATCGAACGGATTCAGCGCCTGCGATTGCTGCCGGCTCAGTGTGCGTAGCCACGGGTTGCGGAATCGACCGCCGGCCGCCCCGGCGGCTGTGCCGGCGATAAGTCCACGCCTTCAGGCGAATCAACGGCCGGAGCCAGCTCAGCGTGCATGCCTGGGGATTGGCTTTCCGGTAGGCGTGCCAGAAAAAGGCTCGGTCGCGCCCATTCACTCCGTGGATTTCCGACGAATACCACAACTGCCCCAGATCCTTTGCCAGACACCACGGCCAGATCCACGGGTGGTGACCCAGGCGGTGCAAATCAATGAGCCAGACCCGGCCCGACCAGGTCACGGGACGGACGGTGTCTTCCGCAGCCACGTAGAAGTGGCAGAGGTAAAAATCCTTGTGGAAGCGGTGGCGCCGGTGAAGCTCGGCGGCCAGGCGAGCCATTTCGATAGCAAGCCCGCGCTTCCAGCGATCAAAGTCGGCGGGCGCTAGCTGCGTCGCCGCCGCGGGGATGGCCTGGTGCAGCGGCAGCATGCTAGTCAGTTCCTTGATCGCCAGGAAGCTTTGCAGCCGTCCCCACGGTCCGATGAACTCGCCGCCCCCCACCACATCGGGAACCGGCAATCCCTGGCTCTGTGCCCAGCGCAAATGGTCCCACTCCTGAAAAGCCGGGGACCACCCCGTGCCCGGCCGCAGCAACGCCAGGAGCCCATGCCGCCAGGGGAGACGATAATGGCGCTTGAGGTAGACAACCAGGGATGGGCGGCCCGATTCGAGGACAAGCCGGCCGATCGACCGGCCCTGTTTGACATGCAGCCGATCGGTGACCGGCATGGCCATGATCCGGTCGGCCCAATCCGGGCCGATCGATTGCTCCAGCTCCCGGCTCGGAGGGACGCTGCGCACGCCGCGAACCAGCCGTTGCCAAAAAGTCGCTTCCATGCTTGGCCCTTTCCTTGCGCACGGTCACCGTGGCATTGTGAGGGGGATTCTAATCGAAGGAAGAGATTGGGGCAACGCGGGGAGCGATTCAATCCACCGCTTGCTTCGCATCCACGCCGAGTCCCATCACGAGGATGGCCACCAACACGTGCTTGGCGGTGACCACGGCAATGATCGCCGGAATGGGACCGAGGGTGATCAGCCAGACCGTGATGAGGACCGTCAGCACCGTCAGCCACAATTGCCGTAGCCGTAGCTGGACGCGCTCGAAGCCATCGCGATCGCCCAAGGCAACGGGTGGCGGAACGGGCGGAGGAGCCATGTCAATTTGAGCCATGCTGAGGTCCTCTTCACGGGCGTTTATCAGCGGCGGGAGCAATTTCGAAAGCTCCAGGGGGAGAACGAAATCTCTTCTCCAGCTATTGAGCAGCCTACCGCGCGGCTCCGGACTCGGCAAGCAGAAGGAAGATCAACCAGGAGGGAATCAAGGATTCCAGACCACGCGGCCGCCCACACCTTACGCTCTCCTTCTGCACGGCGTTGGCAGCCTGATCTTGTTGAGGTGGCAAGGAGCATGCGGCCGGAAATCCGTAAGTCCATGCTACAAGCCTGAAGTTCCAGCGAAGCACTGCACCATCCGTCGCGCGTTTCCGGCTCGTACGCTGCGGGATCCGGCATGATCATGGAGCAATGGGTCGTGTAACGCTTCCGCGTTATCATCCATGCGGTAGCGATATGGCTAAACTGGAAGCCGGCCAATGAACATGCGGTCGCCAGGCTCTGTCTTGTTCGTCTCGTGTTATGAATTGGGCCATCAACCGCTTGGGGTTGCCCTCCCCCTGGCGTTTCTGGAACGTGCGGGTTTTGTGCCGGATGTGCTGGATATCGCCGTCGAACCGTTCGACCCCGACAAGGCGGCCCACGCACACCTTGTCGCCATCTCGGTCCCGATGCATACGGCGTTGCGCCTGGGCGTCCGGGTCGCGGACCGGGTCCATGAGATCAACCCGGCGGCCCGCATCTGCTTTTATGGGCTGTACGCAGCTCTAAATGCGGATTACCTACTGAACCACGGGGCCGATTTTTGCATCGGCGGGGAATGCGAAGCTCCGCTGCTGGCCCTGGCCGAAGCGCTGGCATCCGGAAGCGGCACGGCCATCGAGGGAGTCTTCCAGCGCGGCAGGGCTTCCCGGCCGTTCCTCCAACGCCTGCCCTTTGCCGTGCCGGCCCGCCATGCCTTGCCGGTCCTGGAAAAGTACGCCCATTTGGAACACAATGGGGAACGGCATGTGGCCGGCTACGTCGAGGCGAGCCGCGGCTGCCTGCATCTTTGCACCCACTGTCCGATCCCGCCGGTCTATGGCGGCCGGTTCTTCATCATTCCGCCCAAGATCGTCCTGGAAGATGTTCGCTGTCAGGTGCAGGCCGGGGCCACGCACATTACGTTTGGCGATCCAGATTTCCTGAATGGCCCAGGGCACGCTCTCCAGGTCGTCCGGGCGCTGCACGCGGAGTTCCCGGAGCTGACATTCGACTTCACTGCCAAGGTAGAGCATATCCTGGAGCGCCGCGAGCTATTCCCGGAGTTGGGGCGTTCGGGCTGCCTGTTTGTCATCTCGGCGGTCGAGTCGCTCAGCGAGACGGTGCTCACGATCCTGGAGAAAGGCCATACCCGTGCCGATGTCGCCCAGGCGCTCGAGGTCGTCCGTGCGGCCGGCATCGCGCTCCGTCCCACCTGGGTGGCGTTTACTCCGTGGACCACACGGGACGACTATCGAGACGTGCTGACTTTCATCGAGGAACACGGTCTGGTGGACCATGTCGATCCGGTGCAGTATACGATTCGATTGCTGGTCCCGCCCGGTTCCTATTTGCTCGATCGTCCCGCCCTCAAGCCGTACCTGGGAGGGCTGGATCAGGCCTCGTTCAGTTATCGCTGGACCCATCCCGACGCGGCCATGGATCAGTTGCAGCGCGATGTCGCCGTCCTGGTGGAAAAGGATACGCAAGCCGGCGTCGATCCCGCCTGGACGTTTTACCGCGTGAACGCGCTCGCGGGGGGCCAGGATCCGGCCAGGGTCTGTCCGCCGTCGCTGCCCGATCGGCGGCGGGCGCCCCGTTTGAGCGAACCCTGGTTTTGCTGAGCGGAACCGACCGAGGGTCAGTTGGACCCGCTGCAAAAAAGGCAAAGCCTGTTACCCGCGGTTTGAGCACTACCCGGGCCCGAAGCGGAGCCGAAATTCAGTTGGGAAAAGCATCCGACGGCATTACATGATTGGCAGCGAGGTGGACTGTGACGTTGGCACAGGCAACAAAACAGCTCATGGACCTTCTCCAGCTTCCGAGGGCTCCGGTCGCGGTCGCGTTCCAGGCTACGCCGCCAGCCGGTATTTCTCGTGTTACTTCGCCGGGGCCTTCCGGGTGCACGTATTGGAAGCTCGCTGCGGACGGCGGGACGTTTTACACAGAAGCTGCCGATCATTATCCTTGTCCCATCGGGGCCCATACGCATGGGGTCCCGTTGCCGCCGGCCCAGGTGCAGGAGCTCGAAGGGGTCGTGGGGACGATGATCGGCCTCGGGTATCTCCGTCCGGAGGAAGTGGTTGGCATTCCGCAGCGGCAAGGTCCGTTCGGCGTTGTCCTGTACGCGCCGCTTGCCGAGGGGGCCTGGGAGCCAGACGTGATCCTCCTGTGTGGCAACGCCAAGCAGATCATGCTGCTGGCCGAAGCTGCCCAGGCTGCGGGAGCCGCGGCCGAGTCGGGATTGATGGGCCGGCCTACCTGTGCGGCCATCCCCCATGTGATGCAGACCGGAGGGAGTGCCGCCAGTCTGGGCTGCATTGGCAATCGGGTCTACACCGGCTTGGCGGACGATCAGCTGTATTTCGCCCTGGCGGGTGCGCAGTTGGGCAAGGTCACGGAGAAATTGGCGACGATTGTGCATGCCAACCAGGAACTGGAGAAATATCATCGCGCCCGCCAGGCGGCCAACCCGCTCGGCCGGCGGCAAATCCAGGATCCAACCCCAAAGGAGGTGACTGTCAATGTTTCCTAAACCATTCTGTTTGACCCTCGTGTTGGCTCTCGTGGTTGTGCTCCCGGCCAGGGCGGAAATCATCAAGGCCGTCATGGGAGTTCGGGGCGCGGAGATGAACTGATGAGGGGGGGTGGCGCGGGACGCCATCTCACGTCAGTATGACGTGGACAAGAGTTCGGTGAAATTGGTAATCGAAAAGGCGACCGGAGACTATTGGCCGGGAACCATCTCTTTCCATGCCAAGAACGGCAAATCGATCAACCTCGATCTGATCCGCGAGTCGATCCAGGCGACACGACTCTCCGGAGGTACCCAGATGCGGGTGACCTATCTGGAAGTGACAGCCACCGGACAGATCACCGCAGGCCAACTGGAGGCAGGGTTCCGCGTAACCGGTACAGGCCAGGAGTTTATCCTGGCACAGGACCCCACCGCAGCGCCCAAGGGTGGGCAAACCGCTTTCCAACGGTTGCAGGCTGCGCTGGGCCGGGGTGAAAAGGTAACGAGCATCACCGGACGGGTGGAAGGCTGGAATGGCCGATTCCCGGATGTCCTCCGTGCTCTGGAAGCGGAGTCGAAATCTCCGGGCAAGCGGCCGCGGCTAATGGTGACGGACTTCGCAACCGCCCCGTAGCGGGGGAATCGAGGTCTCGCGGTGGAATGGAAGCGATGAAAGAGAAATGGTTGACCCTGCTGAGCCCGCTGCTGGCGGTCGCCGGCTTGGCCCCAACATGAACGACGGCCGGCGTCTTGTCCCTGCTCGGGTTAGCGGGGAGCGCATCGGCGGGTCTCGCCGCCCGCTGGCTGTCGCCGTTGCTGCTCGGCGTTTCCGTGCTGCTCTTGGGGCGATCGTTTTACATTCTCTACGTCCACCGGCGGGGGAACCGAACCAGCACGCGTCTCACCTGGCTGGCGGCAGCGTTCGTGGCCGGTTTCTGGACCTGGCGGCTAGTCTAATGAGAGGGGGCTGGGATGACGGGTCGAGTCCTGCTTGGTCTGTCGGCGCTCGCAATGGGCAGTATGTTGGCAGCCGGGGATCGAGATGCCATGATTACCAACGCCATCGGGATGAAGCTTGCCCTCATCCCTGCGGGCCGGTTTTCGATGGGCTCTCCTGCCGATGAGGCCGAGCGCGATACGGATGAAGCCCAACATGAGATCGTGATCACGACACCATTCTACATGGGTGTCCATGAAGTGACCCAGCGCGAATACGAACGGGTCATGGGGAAAAACCCTTCGTTCTTCCATGCCAAGAACGGCGGCAGTCCGGACCACCCGGTTGACCAGGTCCTGTGGGGAGAGGCGGTAGAATTTTGCACCAAGCTCTCCGCGCTGCCCGAGGAAAAGAAGGTGGGCCGGCGGTACCGCTTACCGACCGAAGCCGAGTGGGAGTATGCTTGCCGGGCCGCGACCAAGACAGCGTTTCATTTTGGCAACACGCTCAGCTCCCGTCAGGCGAACTTCAACGGCCACTTTCCCTACGGCATGGCAGAGGGAGGAGGGACCTACCTCCAGAAAACCGCCAAGGTGGGCTCCTACCAACCCAACGCCTTTGGCCTATCTGACATGCATGGCAACGTGGCGGAGTGGTGTTCGGATTGGTACGACCCCGAGTATTATCGGCACAGCCCCAAAGAAGATCCGCGCGGTCCTGCCCAGGGCGTCGTGGACACCGGATTCGGTGGCTTCTACCATGTCGTCCGCGGCGGGAGTTGGCTCGACGAAGGCCGAGGTTGTCGGGCCGCCTATCGCTTCCGTTTCATGCCGAGCGATCGCTACCGTCTGGTGGGCTTCCGCGTGGTTGGCACGCCCATCGGCCCAGGGAAAGAGAACAAACCGGAGGAGCAGCGATGAAAGAGAAGCTGTGGAGTTTGTGTGCCATCGTCGCGGCTATCGGGGCCTTGGTGCCGCCGTGATGAATGCTGACCATCGTCTTAGCCCTGCTCGGGTCAGCGGGGAGTGCCGCGGCAACCTGGGTAACCGGTTGGTTGACGCCGATCCTGGTCGGCGCTTCCATCTTGTTCCTGGGGCGAGCGTTCTACGCCCTGTACGTGAAGCGAAATGGAACGCGGGCCACGAAAATCATCACTTGGTTCTCCTTCACCTTTGTTGTCGTGTTCTGGATGTGGCGGCTCTTTTTGGTTTGAAACGTGAACACTCTGGAACTCTCCAATCAAAGTTCCAGACACCTTGGGGTTCGTGGTTCTTTGCAACTCATAACGGGGGCTGTCCCCGTGCGGGAGATTCCTTTCATGCGTAGGCTGTTCCGATCGGTGGTGGCCTTGGCAGCATTGGCTATGGGCTTGCCGGGTTGTGGAAAGCCGGCGGAGGATGGCCGGCCTGCACCGTCGTCTTCCCCGGACCGGACCACGGACGGGGAGGCCGCTTCCTTGTCGAAAGTAACTTTTCTCGTGCCAGGAATGACCTGAGCGGTCGGCTGACCGACCCGGGTGCGCAACGCACTGGGAACTCTACCGTGGGTAGAGCAAGACACGATCCAGATGGATTTCGATGGCCGGGAAGTGACGTTCGGCATCAAGGATAAGAGCCACTTCGACGCCGCCGCCGTCCTGGACGCGCTGCAACGCCAGGGATTCCCGAATGCCAGCGTCAAGACTCCGCCTTCGTGATCTCAGGGAGAGCGAACCCATGTCCTCCTGCGTCTCCAGCGACCCGACGACCGCGGAGCCAAACGCTCTGGACCAATCGGTTGCACCGGTGGAAGCTCCAATGCAGACGCTCTGGGCGGCAGCCCAGCGGTATGGGACCCCTCTGTATGCCTATGATCTCGGCCGCATCCGCACGCAGATTGCGAAGCTCCAAGCACATCTGCCGGCCGCGGTTGGGATCCTCTATTCCTTGAAGGCGAATCCCTCACTCGGGCTCTGCGGCCTCTTGGCCGAGGCTGGGCTGGGCGCGGATGTCGCATCGGCCGGCGAGCTGGTCACCGCGCTGGAGGCCGATTTTCCGCCGCGGCGAATCGTTGTCACCGGGCCCGACAAATCCCCTGCCCTGCTTGCGCAGTTGCCATCCGCACCTGAAGCTTTGCTCTCCATCGATTCGGCCAGCGAGCTGCAACTGCTCGCCGGCCGAAGGTTGCCGCACCGCGCTCTGCTGCGCCTGCGTCCCGATTTCCCTTCCTTGGCAGCATGTGCTGCCGGGGCCGATGCCCGCTTCGGCGTCCCGTTCGAGGACCTGGCCCGTTGCCGGGATCATCTGCGTGCTGGGGATTTTCGGGTCGTCGGCTTCCATGTGTTCGCCGGTTCGCAGGTACTGGATGCCGCGGCCATCGTCCACCACTTGCGTAGTGCGTTGCATCTCTGCTGCCGTGCCGCCGACGTGTTAGGAATGGCACCCGCGGTCATCGATTTGGGCGGCGGCTTCGGCGTTCCCTATGGACCGGGAGATCAGGAGCTGGACTTGGCCGTGGTTGCCAAGGAGCTGGGCACGCTGCTCGAACAGGCGGCTCCGGCGCGGATCTTTCTGGAACTAGGAAGGTACCTGGTTGCCCAGGCCGGGTGGTACCTGACAAGCGTGATCGCACAGCAAACGCACCGCGGCCGGGAAGCCGTCGTCGTCGATGGCGGCGTCCATCAGCGTGGCGATCTCTGCGGACTGGGGCTGCGCTCCAAAGCCTTCGCACCGGTTGTGTTGAACGGCTCCGCGGCCCGGTCTTTTGAGGAGCCGCACCCCCTGGCTCCGAGAGATGTGTTGGGCTGCCTGAGCTTGCCGTCGGATATCTTGGCCGAGGCCCGTCTGCTGCCTCCGATTTCGGTGGGCGATGTGCTGGCATTTCCGAATGCGGGAGCGTATGGTCTGATGGCGTCGCCGGCGCTTTTTCATGGCCATTCGGTTCCTGCTGAGGTCGCCTTTGAAGGAGAGAACCTGACGCCGCTCCGGTTGCGTCAACCTGTCCGAAGTATCCTGGAGGGGCAGATGCGTCGTGTTCCGATCCGAACTTCTACACGTCCCGGTTGAGCGTATCCGTTGTGGTTTAAGCCGGCAGGATCGCGCCGAATCCAGCAGAGATCCCGAAGGCCATCCGTATCGGAACCACGCCAGAGCTGCGGTTCTTTGCTCGTGCCGATGAGGCAATTGCCAGCGCGCAAACCATCGCGCATGCTGAAGAACTCAAATTCACACTGCCAGACTCATCCGGTAAGGAGCGCACATTGGCCTGCAAAATGGTGGGTTGCATCACCGGACTCAAAGCGCAGCCATCGTCTTCCGCATATTCGTTCCATGCTCGGCACCAATGAAACCTTGCCGGCTTGCTTGGTGGTCTCGCGGCACATTGTTTGCTTACTCACCAGAGAGAAATCGCCTGCCGTAGAAGCTGCTCGAGTGGTGAATGTCCTTGTTGTTGAGAGCACGCTCCTGCCCAGGCGTTCATGAAACAAGTCGAAAGAGGTTGGGAATTAGCGGAACACTTACACCGACCAATCACGAAAACAACGCTGCCAACTGAAGGAAGACTGCACTGCAAGGGCGCATGCAGCCTTGGGCGTTCGTTTTTTTCCGTGCGTCAGTTTCTGTAAAAGGAGTCCGAGCATGTCCTTCATCACGAAATGCTCCTGCTGGCTCGCCCGACGAGGTCAACGGCGTCGTTTATCGATGGCGCCCCGGCGATCTTCGTCCCGAATCAGCTTGGAAGCGCTCGAGAGCAGGAACCTGTTGAGCACGCTGGTGGTCACGAAACCCACGGACACCGCGCCGAGCGGGGTGCCGGGAGAACTACGTAGCGATATCGCCGCCGCGTCTGACGGCGACAAAATCGTCTTCGCGGAAGGGATCACGACAATCACCTTGAACCCGACGCTCGGCCCCTTGGTCGTAAACAAGAACCTCACCATCGGCGGTCGGGCTGGCGGCGAGGGTAACGGCGGAGATGATGAGGACGGCGGAGACAACTCGAATAACGTGACGATCAGCGGCGGCGGTGCCACGGAAGTCTTCGCGTTCGGCACTACCCGCAACGTCACGGATACCCTCCAGGACTTGAACATCGCTCACGGCGTTGTCCATGGCTCTTCAGGTAGCGGGGGCGGAATCTTCAACCGAGCAAACCTGACCATCGACCACAGCGTCGTATTCGATAACCATGCGGAGAACGGTTTCGCTGGTGGCGGGATCTACAACGCGGGCTCGTTACGCCTTGATCACAGTACCGTGAACGCCAACAGCGCGAACAACAGTCAGAACGGCGGCGGCGGCATTTATAGCAATGCAACCCTGATAATCGATCAGAGCACTCTCTCCAATAACGCGGCCGACGGCACGGCTGGCGGTGGCCTGGATAATGTTGGTGGCAAGGTGACGATCGACCATAGCACGATCTCCGGCAACCATGCCGATAACGGGAGTAACGCTGCCGGTGGCGGAATCTTTAATGCCGACAACGGGACCGTGACCATCGATCACACCGAGATCACCGGCAACCACGCCAACAACGGTCAAGGTGGTGGCGGCATCTTGAATGGAGGGAGGATGACGATTGACCACAGCACCATCTCCAACAACCACGCCGATGGGGGCGCGGGCGGCGGTGTCTATAACGGCAACACGATGACCATCGACCACAGCACCATAACCGATAACACAGCCCTGGGTGGCTACGGCGGCGGGATCTTCAACCTTGGTGGGTACAAGAATGGCACCGTGATGGTTCCCGGCATGCTGACGCTGAGCCACAGCACCGTCCGCGACAACGAGGCCGCTTTTGGGCCCGACATTTACAACATTGGCAAGATCGACGTTGATCACAGCGATGTGGGCAATAGTGTGGGTACGTAACAATCAGGTTCGACACATCCAGCGAGCAAGCCCCAGGAGGGAAGCCCCCTCTTGGGGTTTGTGTCTGCTTCATTCCAGTCTCCCACGCGGTTGAATTCTTGAAATAGTGGCTGGTGCCAAGCAAACGTGTGTGCTATGATTCCGGCTCCATGACCGTAGACAGTAGGTACTTCCCAAAGCACTCGGCAAAGACGCGGGCCATAAGGCTAACTGGTATCAGGGGGCGACCGAGCGGGAGCCTGCATCCGGGGAATTGCAGGACCGTGGTTTGGCAGAGAATGCGCTCGCAACGTTCTTGGGCAATGGCACACTGGAGAGCCGACTTCCGCCCTGGATGCTGGCAGCCAACCATCGGGAACGGGTGCTGCGCAGCTTGCGGTCGCTACGGAGCATGATGGCTGTTTGAGGCGCTAACCAAATACCCCGTGAACGGGTTGCCCAACAGACGGACAATCCGTACCATATGGCCCTCCGTAGGTCTTGCCGAAGTCTAACCCCAGCAATAATTTAAGGCCATAGATGCTTCGGGACGGTGGAACCTCGCTGCATCAACGCGGGCGACCTGCGGCCCTCGGACCCCCATGACCCTGTAACCCCCTAACCACCCTGGCGATGGCACTTCACGTTCAGCAGCTCTGTAAGGATTACCCGAGCCGAATTGGGCCGATCTCCGTCTTGCGGGGGATCAGCTTTCAGCTCCAGCGTGGCGAAGCCCTGGCTATCATGGGGCCGTCCGGTTCTGGCAAGAGCACATTGCTCCATATCCTGGGCACGCTGGATGGGCCCACCTCGGGGACGGTCCAGCTCGAAGGGAAATCGCCCTTCGCTCTCCGGGAGCGTGAGCTGGCCGATTTTCGCAATCGCCATATCGGCTTCGTGTTTCAGGACCACCATTTGTTGCCGCAGTGCTCGGTGCTGGAAAATGTCCTCATCCCCACGCTGGTCGGCTCTGATCAACAAGCCGAGAAGGAAGCGTGGGCGCGGCAATTGCTCGAGCGCGTGGGGCTGTCCAGCCGGCTCGATCATCGGCCGGCGGAATTGTCGGGAGGCGAACGGCAACGGGTCGCGGTGGCGCGGGCCCTGATCAATCATCCCCTCTTGCTGCTGGCCGACGAGCCGACCGGCAACCTCGATCGCCATGCCGCCCAGGCCGTCGGACAACTCCTTCTCGAGCTGCACCGGCAGGAGCAAACAATCCTCGTCGTCGTGACCCACAGCGCGGAGCTGGCCCGAAACTTTCCCCAGCAAATGGAAATGGCCGATGGCAATCTGCAAGCGGTAAGGGGATGAAATGACGTTTGGCCGATTGCTCCGGCAGAATCTGTTTTACCACTGGCGCGGCAATATCGCCGTTCTCCTGGGCGTTGCGGTCGGGACCGCTGTATTGACCGGGGCGCTCCTCGTCGGCGATTCACTCCGTGGCAGCTTGCGCGATCTGGTGGGCGAGCAATTGGGATGGGTGGACCATGCCCTGGTGGCCGGCCGATTCTTCCGCCAGGACTTGGCCGTCGAGCTCGGCGCCGGCCAGGTGAGTCCCGCCATCCTAATTCAGGGGACGGCCAGCCATGCAGCCGCTGCGTCGGATGACACCGGCCGGCGACGAGTCCAGCAGAGCGGGCGGGTCATGATCCTGGGCGTGGATGGTCGGTTTTGGGCGAACGGGGCCGCGCCATCGAAATCGGAAGAGCTGTGGCAGTCGGCGCGGGACGAAGTCGTGCTGAACGCTGCCTTAGCCGCAGAACTGGGCGTGGCCAGGGGAGACAAGGTAACCCTCCATTTGCAGAAAGTGAGCGCGATTCCTCGCGAATCGCTGCTGGGTCAGCGCGACGCTGCCGACGTAGTCGATGAGCTGCCGCTGGTCGTCCATGAGGTGATTCCCAACGAAGGACTGGGCCGGTTTAATGTGCATCCCAGCCCGGCCGTGCCGCGCAATGCTTATGTGCCGATGGGGCTGCTCCAAGCCAAGCTCGGCCAACCACGCCGCATCAACGCCCTGTTCATCGGCGGTGGGGAAACCGCGGCCTGGCAACAGGAGCTCAAACGCCATCTGACCCTGGAAGATTGGGGCCTGATCCTGCATTCGCCCGGGAGCCGTACCCAAAACCTCTTTGATAAGCTGGACCGCAATCACGACGGCAAGCTGACCCGCAATGAATGGCGTGGCCGGGTCGCCGAGACCTTTGCCCAGGCGGTCCGTGATTCGGACGATGTCCTGGAACGATCCAGAATCGAGGCGTTTTATCGCTCCCATCACAACTATCTCAGCCTGGAAAGCCGGCAGATGCTGCTGGAATCTGCCGTGGCGGAGTCGGCACAGCGAGCGGCCAAGGACGCCGGCTTGACGACAGCAGCCACCCTCGTTTACCTGGCCAATACCATCTCCGATGGGAAACACGAGATCCCGTATTCGATCGTGGCTGCGCTTGAACCCGGTTTGCCGCCGCCTTTGGGACCGTTTCTGCCGAGTGGCGTGGATCATTTGGAGAAGGGCGATATCGTGCTGGCGGATTGGAAGGAATCGCCGTTGCACCTGGAGCCGGGGCAGAAGGTTCAGCTGCGTTATTTCGAGCCCGAACAAGAGGGCCGTTTGCAGGAAACGACCGCGACCTTCCGCTTTCGTGGCCTGGTGCCGTTGCAAGGTGCTGCCAATGATCCTGACTTGACGCCGGAGTTTCCCGGCATCACGGATAAGCTCGGGATCCGCGATTGGAACCCCCCCTTCCCTTATGACAACCGGCGCGTTCAGCGGCGCGATGAGACATACTGGGAACAGTTCCGGACGACTCCCAAGGCGTATGTGCTGCTCGCCGATGGGCAACGGCTTTGGGGCAGCCGGTTCGGACATCTCACATCGATCCGCCTGGCTGTGGACACTGTCCAAAATGGTGGGACTTCAGCCGATCTGATGGCCGCGGCGAATACGTTCCGCCAGGCCCTGCCCCGCTATCTCGACCCCGAGCAAGGCGGGCTCGTGTTCGATGCGGTCCGGCGGCGCGGCCTGGATGAGAGTCTCGGATCCACCGACTTTGGTGGGTTGTTCCTGTGCTTTAGCTGTTTCCTCATCGCGGCGGCCCTGCTCTTGGTCGGCCTGCTCTTTCGGCTAAACTTGGATCGCCGGGCGCGCGAGCTGGGGCTGCTCGTGGCGACGGGCTATGCCCGTCGCACGGTACGGCGTCTCCTGCTGGCCGAGGGAGCCGTCCTCGCCATCCTCGGCGGATTTCTTGGCCTGGCCGGCGCCCTGTTGTATGCGGAGCGAATGCTGGCGTTTCTCACTTCGTTATGGCCCGGTTTCTTGCGCTTGCATACGACCGCAGGGAGCTTTGGCATTGGCTATGGGGCGGCCTTGGTCGTCAGCGTTTTGACGATTGCCTGGGCGGTCCGCGTGTTGGGCAAGGTTTCGCCCCGTGCACTCTTGAGCGGTGAAACCGCGGAAGCATCTGGCTCCGCCGTGGAACGCCGGCCGGTGCGCTGGAGTCGCTGGCTGAGCATGGTGACGGCTGTGCTCGGTCTGGCTTGTCTCGGTTTGGGTCCCCTGGTGCGCGACAACAAGATGCAGGCCATGTCGTTCTTCGGCTGTGGAGCCTTCCTGCTGACCGCCAGCTTGGGAATGACATGGACGTGGTTGCGCAGCGCACGCCACGGTTCATTGCGCCGGCAGAGTGGGCTGGGCTTGGCGCATCTCGGCATCCGTAACGCGGCCCGGCATCCGGTGCGGAGCCTGTTGACGGCCGGGTTAGTGGCTTCGGCGACGTTCCTCATCGTGGCCGTCGAATCGTTCCACCGCGCTCCGGGACAAGATTTTTTCGAATGGGGCTCCGGCAGCGGCGGGTTTTCGCTCCTGGCCGAGTCCGATGTACCGATCTTCCAGGACTTGAACAGTCCCCGAGGGCGTGAGGAGCTGAACCTTTCGCCGGATGCCGATCGCACCTTGAGCGGGATTACCGTTTTCCCCTTGCGGGTTCGGGCCGGAGAGGACGTGAGCTGTTTGAATCTCTATCAACCGCGTCGGCCGCGCTTGCTCGGTGTGCCCCCACGACTCGTGGAACGGGGCGGCTTCCAATTCAAGGAGAGCGAAGCCAGTCCGAGGAAACGCGCTCCAACCCGTGGCTTCTGCTGCACGAGCCTGCCCCAGACGGCGCTATCCCGGTCTTCGGCGAGGCGAACACGGTAGAGTGGATCCTGCACAAGGGGATGGGCCAGGAACTCACCGTGCCGGACGAACGCGGCCAGGCGGTTCGGCTACGGATTGTCGGCTTGCTTCAGGACAGCGTATTCCAGAGTGAGCTGCTGATGTCCGAAGCGAACTTCCTCAAGCTCTATCCGCGTCAGGAGGGCTATGGCTTCTTCCTGATCGATGCCCCGGCCGAGCGGACCGGCGCGGTACGAAGTTTGCTGGAGACCGACCTGGCGAATTACGGCTTCACGGTGACGCCGGCGGCGCAACGGCTACAAGCATACTTGGCCGTGGAGAATACGTACCTGTCCACGTTTCAGGCGCTCGGTGGTCTGGGCCTCCTCCTGGGCGCGTTCGGGTTGGCGGTCGTCCTCATGCGGAGCGTTTGGGAACGGCGCGGCGAGTTGGCGTTGTTGCGCGCCCTGGGATATCGGCAAACGGCCCTGGGTTGGCTGATGTTGGCGGAGAACGGCTTTTTGTTGGTGCTGGGCCTGGGGATCGGAGCCGTCACGGCGTTCTTGGCGGTGGCTCCCCATCTGCTCGCGGGGAGCGGTGAGGTGCCTCTGCTCCGCCTGCTTGGTCTGCTCGTCTTGGTGCTGATGATTGGGTTGACGGCCGGGGCGGCAGCGGTGGCGGCCACGGTGCGTGCCCCGCTCCTGGCGGCGTTGCGGCGGGAGTAAGCAACACGAAAAAAAGGCATCTGGAACTTTGATTGGAGAGTTCCAGCTACCCTTGGGTTCGTGGTTCTTAACAACAGCAAACGGGTTCCCGAGCCTGGCTGGGCCGGGAAGCGTTGCGTTTCTAACGAGGAGAGAGAAATGGAGCTAAAACTCTGGCAAGCATTTGTTCTGGGCACGGTCTTGGCCTGGGGCGTTTATGTACCGGTGTTGCATGAAGGACAGAAGGAATTGGGAAACGGCTCGCCGGGTGCAGGCTCGGTGCGCGCCTTTCTGTGCGTCGGCTTGGCTTATTTCTTCACGGCCGTGATCATTCCCTTGGCCCTGTTTGCGCTCAACCTTGCCGGAGGCGAACCCTTGGAATTCACCCGGGACGGCGTCTTCAACTCGCGAGGGATTACATTTGCCATACTCGGCGGCATGGCCGGCGCCGCCGGGGCCCTGGGCATTATCCTCGCGCTCAAGGCCGGCGGAAGGCCGCTCTACATCGTTCCGCTGGTTTTTGCCGGCGCGCCCATCGTCAGCAGCATCGTCAGTTTGCTTTGGCACCCTCCGGCCGAAGGTACTCCCGATTGGAAGTTTTTCACCGGCATCGTACTCGCCGCCGTAGGCGCAGGGATGGTGCTCTATTCCAAGAGCCAGCTCGATATGAAGAAATCCAAGACCGAACTGCACGCCCACAAGCAGATGGTCTCACCGGTGCAATCCCGAGCCGAGGAATTTGAATCGTGAGCGCCGGAGCGGTGCTGGACTTGCTCCGCTCCAAACCGCGCTTTCTCAGCGACGGTACACGATCTTGCAGCATACAAGCCTGATGCGCCAGCGAAGCGTGGCGCCTTCCTTCGCTGGCGCATCAGGCTTGTGTACTACCGGCTTACACACGGTGTACGCAGAGGGCCAGGCTTCAGCGGCGGCGGATCCATTCGGGGCGGAGATATTTCTCCGCGACCAGTTGCCGAACGCGATCGCGGGGCCAGGCAACCTGATCCGTCTCTGCTTCCCAGGCCGACCGGAGCCGCCGCCGCAATTTGGCCGCATCCGCCGGCAAATTCATCAAGAACTCCGCATGATCCCGGCCGCCCCGGTAGTCCGGCTGACGTGCCGGCATGCGGAGATAGTGTGCCATTTGTTGGAAATCGAACCGATACAAGAGGGTACCGTGGTGGAGCAAATACATCCGCTTGCGCTGCTGTGAATTGCCGGAGAACTTTCGGCCATCGATGGCCAGATCGCTGGTGCCGGCACAGGCGATTCCCGGCGCGATGTCGGACAAGGCTGCGCGAATCCGTTCCAGGATGAAACCATACGTAGACCGGATTCCGGCCAACGCTGGGGAACGTGCATAGGGAAGCACGAGACTGTAGCACAGGCAACCCGTCGCCAGCAGGACGGTGCCGCCGCCGCTGGACCGCCGCAAGATCGGCACGCCACCGGCAAGGCAAGCCGCCTCGTCCGCATCCTCGGCCAAGGGACATCCCGACCCGAGGACGACGGCTGCCTCCAGCCATTCCCACAAGCGCAGCACCTCGCCGCCCTGGCCAATCTCGGCTTCCACGAGCAGGGCCTCGTCCAGTGCCAAATTCTCCGCAACGGTTGGCAGGGTGAGATCAAGAAACTGCATGGATGTTTCGTCGGGTCGTTGACATCGACCGCAATGTCAGCTATGCCATGAGTAAGAAACCCTAACAACCAGGTGTCTGGAACCTTGATTGTAGAGTTCTAGACACCTGGTTGTTAGGGTTCTTGGTCTCTTTATCTGACCGCGCGAGCGCCAAGATGATCCTTCCTTCCCTGATCGAATCGGACCCGTCCATCTACGACGTGCAAACCACCGCCGCCGGACCATCCGGCTCGTTGCCGCTCACCGAGGAGTTGCTGCTGCACGCTCCAAGCGGGGACCTGTTCGGCTGGAGCCAGGATGTCGGCATGGGCTGGAATCCCGCCGAACTCCAGCGCAAGGAATTCCTGCTCCTCAGCACCCAGGGAGGTATGCGGGCACCGGACGGCAGCCCCATTGCCCTGGGCTACCACACTGGCCATTGGGAAGTGGGATTGCTGGTGAAGGCGGCGGCGGAGGAACTTCGGGCCTTGAAGGCTCTTCCCTTTGCCGGGTTCGTGACCGATCCCTGCGATGGCCGGACCCAGGGCACGCCCGGCATGATGGACAGCCTCCCCTACCGCAATGATGCAGCGCAAGTGTTCCGCCGCCTCATCCGTTCGCTGCCGACCCGGCGCGGTGTGCTCGGCGTGGCCACGTGTGACAAGGGGCTCCCGGCGATGATGATGGCGTTGGCGGCCATGCACGATCTGCCCTGCGTCTTGGTCCCCGGCGGGGTCACGCTGCCGCCGGCCGCCGGTGAAGATGCCGGAAAGATTCAAACCATCGGCGCCCGCTTCGCCCACGGCCAGATCACCCTTCAGGAAGCAGCCGACCTCGGCTGCCGAGCCTGTGCCAGTCCGGGCGGCGGTTGCCAGTTCTTGGGTACCGCCGCCACATCCCAGGTCGTTGGGGAAGCGCTTGGTTTGGCGCTCGTCCATTCAGCCTTGAGTCCATCTGGGCAACCCATCTGGCTCGACCTGGCCCGCCGATCGGCTCGCGCTTTGGTTCACCTGGCCGAGCTGGGGAACACGGTGCGCGACCTGGTCACCGAGGCCGCCCTGCACAATGCCATGGTTGTTCATGCGGCGTTCGGCGGCTCGACCAACCTGCTTTTGCACATTCCGGCTATCGCTCACGCGGCCGGGTTGCGGCGGCCATCGGTCGACGATTGGAGCGCAATCAACCGCAAGGTTCCCCGCCTGGTCGATGTCTTGCCCAACGGACCGGTCGGCCATCCGACGGTTCGCGTCTTCCTGGCCGGCGGCGTGCCGGAGGTGATGCTCCATTTGCGCGGCTTGGGTTTGTTGGAAGAAGGTTGCCTGACTGCCAGTGGCGAACCACTCGGCCCTATGCTCGAGTGGTGGGAGAAGTCGGAGCGTCGGCGGCGTCTTCGGGACCTGCTGGCGGACAAGGACGGCGTCGATCCTGATACGGTGATCCTGAGTCCGGAGCGAGCCCGTTCTTGCGGGCTGACTTCGACTGTGACATTTCCGCGTGGCAACCTGGCGCCGGAAGGGAGCGTGATCAAGAGCACGGCCATCGATCCGAGCGTCGTCGATGCGGATGGCGTCTACCGGAAGATTGGGCCGGCTCGGGTGTTTACGAGTGAACAGTCAGCGATCGCGGCCATCAAGAGTCGCGGACCGGACCGCATTCAGCAGGGAGACGTGCTGGTGTTGATCGGCCGCGGACCCATGGGAGCTGGGATGGAGGAGATTTACCAGATCACTTCCGCCCTCAAGCACCTCCGCTTTGGCAAGCACGTGGCCGTGTTGACGGATGCGCGGTTCTCGGGAGTTTCCACCGGTGCCTGCATCGGACACATCGGACCCGAAGCACTGGCGGGGGGCCCGATTGGAAAGCTCCGCGATGGGGACCGGATCGCGATCGTCATCGACCGCAATCAGCTGGAAGGAACGGTGGATCTGGTGGGGGAAGGTGAAACGATGTTTGGGCCGGAGGAGGGTCGCCGGGTTCTGTCTCGCCGGCCGTTTCGACCCGACTTGGCCCCCGACCCCGACCTCCCGCCCGATACGCGGCTCTGGGCGGCCTTGCAGCGTGTCAGCGGGGGCACATGGGGCGGCTGTGTGTTCGATGTCGAGGCGATCGAGGCCAAGCTCCGACAGATAGACTAGCCGCGCCCAGACCAGCCAGGCGGCGGTTCTCGATGGCTTTGGCCTGGCAGCATTGGTTCGGATGTCCGTGGGCAACACCGGCCCGCTTGCAGGCGCTGGCGATGGCGGATCGTACGAGACGAGGGTGTACCACCTGTTAGGCCGCACCGTCCGATGGGCGGGTCCACGGAAGACATATTCCCCAAAAGGCGGATCACTACTACGCCCGGAGGGACTCGAACCCCCAACCTATGGTTCCGAAGACCATTGCTCTGTCCAGTTGAGCTACGGGCGCACCGATCAAAGCCCATCTCGTTTATTTGTACCGGTTCGGCCTCCGGGAACAAGCTTCTCACCCAGCCAAGCGAAATTTCAAGCGAGTTACTTCGGTGGCTGAGGACCGCCTCAGATGCTCCATGAGTAGCCTGGTTCGGCAGCGCTGTTACGGCAGTGCCGGTGAAGTGTAATCGGCTCGAGAAGAGGGGGCTTTCGGCTGACGATGGACCCGCGCTGTTTTTCCCACTGGCCGCTACATTGAAGCCATGTTGCGAGCGTTTGCGCCTTGCCGGTAACGTGCTTCCCCATGTCGGCCGACCGCAACCTGCTCTTCGGCATTGTACTACACCTGGTCACGCTGCAGTGCTAGTCAATCCTGCCCAAGCACGGATCCTCTTCCCACCCCAGTCGAATGTGGGTACATTGCACAACAGAGGAGCAGAGAGCCATGTCCCAGATCGACCTCCGTGTAAAACACAATCGGACGCGCGAGCAAGCCCGAGCCCAGCTGGAGACGGCGGTCCGCGAAGTACAGAACCGATTCGGTTCGATGGTGCAGCGCGTCACGTGGTCTGCTGATCGGGATATGGTCAAGCTGGAGGGGACGGGCGTGGAGGTGCACATGCGCGTCGATGACCAGGAGCTCCATGTGGCTGCCGATCTCCCGTTCTTGGGAGCACTCCTGGGCAGTCCACTCATGGCGGGCTTGAAGCGAATTGTTCAGCAGACCTTTCACAAGCAGTTAAAGTGACATCCATTTGACACCCCCTGGGTCGAGGGTCCTGTCGGGATGGACGATCGTCGCGTCTTGGAATGGCCATCTGCCTGTCAAAACGAAGGATGTATCGGACCATCCGCCCGCGCGCTTAATCTACTTCTTCACTCGCTTAAAAAGAAGCCGTGGGGGAATCGCAGGGTAGTTGGTCACTTTGCTGCCCGTCGCGATGGCTGTCCGTGCGGCTGCCGGCACGACAATGCCCACGTATTCCCATCCCTCCTCAGTCGTCCGTGCTAATGCGTTGTTTGCTTCATCGTCCCCGTCCGCGAGAGTGAACACCTTGTACTCCCATGTTGGTTGGGCCATCGCCTTTTCGCGCTGTTCCATATTTTTGAGCTTCTGATCGTGGTCGGCGGCCAAGGCCCGAAGCTCGGCCCGAAGCCCCTGCGTCTGTTCATCGACCGCGGCCTTCTGAGCTTGCAATTCCCCGATTTTGTCGAGAAGTTCGGCTTGTTGGATTTCCAACGGCGGCTGCCGGTCGGCATTCGGCCGGTCCTGTCCACGAACGATCTGTCGCCTTGCGACCACAAGCCCCATTGCGACCATCAGCCCGATCATCATGAGTGCACCAAACCAGGCTTTCATATCAATCTCCTCCAACGTGAGTTGAATATTTCTCCCATACCCTGCCGTCCCTGGCCGTTCGGCGATCCGAATCGCATGTCCTCCCGAATTCTTCCGCACTCGTTGACTGTCGCCCGGAAAGCTTACCATACGGGCTGCTGACGCTGACCTTTCTCTCCCCCCTTCGATGACTTCCACCGGTTTACGCTGCACGAACAACCCTCCAATTCTCCGGAATTATCTGGGAGCCGTTTGAGGTCCCGGGAGAATTTTAAGAGAGGTAAACGGGGGTGTGGAAACGCATAGCCCCGTGGCCCGGTGACGCGCGCAAGCACACATGGACTGCATGAAGAACGGCTTGTCGCATACAAACTCCGCCAAGGTCTCCGGCCCACATGGACCAGTGGCCCCCTGTTCCCGCCCGTTCCTGTCACCTCTCTCGCCGGGCTTTTATGAGCGTGCCACTCTTTCCAGCCGACACCTCTCCCCTTAGAATCGACAGCACGGTGGCAGGATGTCCGCGGCCGCGCCGGATCTCTGCAGCCGCTCAATGAACACCCTTCGCTGAGGCGACCCGAACCCATGGAGATGCAATCATGAACGTCGGATTCGATCGGCCTTTGTACATCCTGCCCTTTGATCATCGTGGCTCGTTCCAGACGAAGATGTTCGGCTGGAAAGGAACGCTCACTGACGCCCAGACCGCAGAGATCGCCGCCACCAAACAGGTGATCTACGATGGCTTCAAACAGGCCGTGGCCGCCGGCGTACCGAAGGAGAAGGCCGGCATCCTCGTCGATGAACAATTTGGCGCCGCCATTCTCCGCGACGCCGCCAAGCATGGTTACTCCACTTCGTGCCCCGCGGAAAAGAGCGGGCAGGACGAATTCGATTTCGAATACGGCGAACAATTCGCGCAGCACATCGAGGCGTTCAACCCTACCTTTTGCAAGGTCCTCGTCCGTTACAACCCGGAGGGCGAAAAGACACTCAACCAGCGCCAGGCCGGTCGCCTCAAACGGCTGTCGGATTATCTGCACAAGCACGGGCGCAGCCAATTCATGTTCGAGCTATTGGTCCCCGCGGAAAAGGCACAGCTCGATCGGGTTCATGGCGACAAACATGCCTATGACCTGGAGATGCGTCCCGGGCTCATGGTGCGAGCCATTCAGGAGCTACAGGATGCGGGCATCGAGCCGGATGTCTGGAAAATTGAGGGACTCGATCGCCGCGAGGATTGCGTTAAGGTAGTCGCAGCCGCACGCCGCGGCGGCCGGAACAAGGTGGGCTGCATCGTCCTGGGCCGCGGCGAAGACGACAAGAAAGTGCGCGAATGGCTCCAAACCGCGGCTCATGTCCCGGGGTTCATCGGCTTTGCCGTCGGCCGGACCAGCTTCTGGGATCCACTCATCAGCTGGCGCGAAAAAAAGACGAGCCGTGAGGCGGCCGCCACCGAGATCGCACGCCGCTATCGTGAATGGGTGGATATTTTCGATAAGGCCGTCGCATCGTGAATTCCGGGGATAGGGCCGGGCCGTTGCTCATGATCGTGCGGGAAGCCGGTGCACAAGCCTGACGCGCCCGCAAAGGATCTTCGCGGGCGCGTCAGGCTTGTCGGCTGCATTTAGCCCCGTTCGCTTTCCACGCTCTTGAGCAGCTCCTCCCCCGTCATGCGGTGGGCGGCATCGTGGGGACAGGCGTAAACGCAGCTGGGCTGGCCGTCCAGCTCGGCGCACAAGTCGCAGCTCGTCGCCTTCTGCTGGATGACGGCAATCTGCCTTCCCGGATTCAAGGGGTCCGCTCGGAACTCCTCGAAGGGATGCATGTTGATGTTGCCGTAGGGACAATTGTCCGCACACTTCCCGCAGCCGATGCACCAGTCTTCAATGATAATTTCACGCGAATTGCGACGGCGAATGGAGCCAACCGGGCATCCCACCATGCAGTACGGGTCGAGGCACGACCGGCACGAGCTGGCCACCAGGTATTTATCGAACCGAAGTCCTTCGCGGATGAGCCGGGTCACGCCATCATGGGCATCCGCACACGCTTTGGTGCATTCATCGCAGCGCGTACATTTTTCCAGATCGAGTACCAGGAGACTTTGGGCGTTCATCAAACCCTGCCGCAGGAAATCTCCCAGCGGAACGTTGTTGACCTGTTGAAATGCCTTGGCATTCTCACGCAAATGGTCAATCGCGATTTTGACCAGACGCTGCCGAACCTGAGGGAATTGGTCCAGGATCTCTTGGAAATCCTCCCCCTTGATCCGCACCAAATCGACGTGATCGATGGCGCTACACGTGGCCGTGCGCACGCCGGGCGGCGCTAGCTCATGAATCTCGGGGATGTGCGACATCAGACCGATTTCGCCGAAATAGCCGCCCGGCCCAATGTAGGTCAGGACCTGTTCCCCGCCTGGTCCGTTCTGGGCCACTTTGACAAAGCCGATGCGGACCAGGTAAAAGTGATCGGCCAAATCCCCCTGACGGAACACGACTTCGCCGGGATTCAACCGCAACAGCTCGACCCGCTGTCGGATGAAATTGACGAGACGGGCAAAGTCGGTTTCATTTTCCAACATTTGCGAAAAAATCCGCACGCTTCGCAAGTGGCTCTCGACCGCTCGTTGCCGATACATCGCTTCCAGCTTGGCCCGCGAAGACTTGCTCCGCTGCAAAATGTAAAGCACGTTGCGGAGCATTTCGAGCACCGTGCAATCCTCCGCGGCTTGCACCGTGGCCGAACGCGGATACGAGCTCATGCACGTCATTTCGCCGAAGAGATCCCCCGCACCCAGGGTCGCCACGGGATTGTCGTAGTCGAGCGAAACAGGAGCATCGATGTGGATAAAGCGTGAGTTGCTTTCCTCGTCGCGGGTGTCCTGGTCGCGCCGCTCCAGGCTGCTGGTGAAACGGCGAATCAGGCCGAGCGGACCCCAGTTGACGCGATCGCGCTTTCCCTTGTGCCCTTTGACGTGCTTGATCGGCGCCTGGATGAAAACCTTCACCGACCCCTTTTCAATGTAGAAGGCGGTCGCCCCGAAATCGCCTTCGCGGCAAATGATGTCCCCTCGTTTGAATTGGCGCCGAACCACGGCCCCCTTGTTCCAGTGCAAGAACGGTAACGAGACTCCCTGGAACAACTCGAGCGTGGCCAGCTTCTCGGCCGACACCGGCTCGGCAGGCGGCCGGGCATCTTTCCAGGCATCGGGTTGGACATAGCTGCGGTTGGTAAGGGCTCCCGTGGGACACGACACCATGCACTCCCCACAAGAGACGCAGGTGGAACTGCCCATCGGGCTGTCCAGGTCGAAGGCGATGCCGGCTTTGTAGCCCTTGCCGCGCCGGCCGAGGACTTCGTTGCTGCGGATTTCGTTGCAGCCGCGGATACAGCGATCGCAAAGAATACAGGCATTATGGTCCACGGCAATGACGACCGAGGAATCGTCATGCTTGCGGTGGGCCGGCGACTGCGGAAAGCGCGAGGCCGTGATCTCGAAGACGCGGGCGTACTTTTCCAGCTCGCAGTCGCCGTGCTCCTTCTCCTTCGCACAGGGACTCGGATGGTCGGCCATCAACAGCTCGGTCACGATCTTGACCGACGACTGCACCCGCGGACTGGTATGGTGTGTGAAGATGATCATCCCCGCTTCGACGGGACGATAGCAAGCGGGGGCCAGCCGCCATTCCTTGCGGCCATCCTTGAATTTCACTTCGACCGAGCAGATCCGGCACACGCCGACCGGAGTCATGTATTCACGGTGGCACAGGGTGGGGATTTCGATGTTTGCCTTGGCGGCGGCATCGTAAATGGTGGTGAGACGGGGCACGGCCCGCCCCGTGGGGTCATAGCTGACCGATACGCGGGGGACCGAAACTGTTTTGCCGTCTATCTCTACCTCAAGGGGTGCCTGGTTCAGTAATTCGGCCGTCGAACGCAGCGTCGTGATCATCTGCCCTTCGACCGTTACCTGCACCGACTCATTGGTGTTACTCATGGGTCGCCTTCCTCTCCGCAAGGTGCAATTAAGCACGGGCTCTGCCGTCAAGGTATTTATCCAGATCTTCGCGGAAGTGTTTAATTACGGTCGTAATGGGGTTGGCGGCCACTTGCCCGAGCCCGCAAATCGAGGTGGTGCCCATCGTATCCGCCAGCTCACTGATCAGGTTCAGATCCTTGCGGGAACATCGTCCGTGGAGCAGCGCATGAATGATCTCGACGAGTTTTTGCGAGCCCATTCGGCAGGGAACACATTTGCCACACGACTCATTGCGGTAGAACTCCACACAGTTGAGTGCCATCTCGACGATATTGGCCCGGTCGCCTACCACGACGCAGGCGGCTCCGAGCATCCCCCCCATCGCTGACACGGTATTCAGGCCCAGGGGGAGATCGAGGAGGTCGTAGGCCGCGACATCGGCCGCCAGCTTGCGCTCCTTGACCAGGCGATCGACGAATGGCTTGGGCAAGTTCTCGATTTTGATCTTTGCCGGTAGGAAGCCGCCGGAAGGACCCGAAAGTGCGATCGCCTTGAGCCGTTGTCCGCCACTCATGCCTCCGGCAGTATCGAAGACCAGCTCCCGAACGGTCTGACCAAACGGCACTTCATAAACACCCGGCCGATTCACGTCGCCGCTGATCGACACGAACCGCAGACCGGTCTCACCGTTGGTGCCTGCATCGCGATACCACTCGCCGCCCCGTAACACGATGGCCGGCACCCATGAAAGGGTCTCCACATTGTTGATCACGGTCGGCTTGCCGTAGAGGCCGTTGAAGACGGGAAACGGCGGCTTATTGCGCGGTTCGCCACGCCGGTCTTCCATCGCTTCCAGCAGGGCACTCTCCTCGCCCTGGATGTAGCCCCCTGGACTGATGTACGTCTCCAGCGAAAACGCGCGCCCCGAACCCTTGACGTTTGGGCCGCAGATCCCGGCTTCGCGGGCATGGGCCAGCGCCTCCTTCACGGCTTCAATTTCTTCTTCGTACTCATGGCGAATATAGATGTAGCCCTGGGTAGCCCCGGTCACGAGGCCGGCCAACACCATGCCTTCGATCACCAAGTAGGGCGTGCGGCGGAGAAGTTCCCGATCCTTGAAGGTGCCTGGCTCACTTTCGTCGGCATTGCAGACGACATATTTGACATCCCCCGGAGCCGCACGGACGGTCGACCACTTGAGATGGGTCCGGAACCCGGCCCCGCCCATGCCGCGCAAGTCGGCCGTCTCGAGAGCGGCGAGGATACTGTCGACGTCCGTCTTTTTCAGGAAGCGATCCAGGGCTTCGTAGCGTGGCTGGCCGGCGTAGGGATCGATCTTCCAGCCGAGGGGTGCACACTCGGCCTTCTGCTCGGGCAAGGATTCTTTCGCAGCCGCGGACAGGATCCGGGTCCGCAGTTCCGTATCGGACAACCCGCGGTAAACGTGATCGTTGATCGAAACGGCTACCGGACAATCGCATTGGCCCAAGCAGGAAACACCACCCACAGCGACTTGTCCGTTGCCCAGCTCGTTGGCCACGGCTTCCAGATTGTCCTGCACGCGCGGGGCGCCGCGCAGGTGGCAGGACATATCGCGACAGACCTTGACGTCCACCACCGGCGGCGGCTGGAGACGGTAAAGGGGATAGAAGCTGGCCACTTCATGGATTCGGTGCAGGGGCACCGCGAGCCGCTGGGAAAGGGCACGCAGCTCCTCCGGCGGAAGATAACCGCAGCGTTCCTGAATATGGTGCAATTCTTGGACAATCATGATCATCTTCCCCACATCCGGGTCCCCAGCATCTGCCGAGGATTCGCTTCACGAACACCTCAGGGTCTTCCTTGCAAAAACTCCTCGATGTTCCGCTTCACAGTCACTCCGCGCTTGACCGTGCCAATGCCCTGAAGCGGATTTTCTCCGTGATGGTAGCGATGACACTCCGTGCAGTCGAACCGCGCCCCACCTTGAATCTTACCATCCCGGCGAGTTTGTGGACTGTGGCACTGCAAGCAGGTATCCATATTGGGGAGCAGAACATCGGCACTGACGGCCGAGGTTTTCGCCTGTGCATGGCAAGCCAGGCAGTCCAGAGCCCGATGGGCGGCATGATCGAACACCGCGTGTTTGAACCAGACCTCGGGGACTTGCGGCGGCACGATCCGATTGGGGACGATCTGGGCCCCGCTACGTTCGGAAACATGGCACTCGCCACACGTTTGCTTGCCCAGGAACACCTTCCTGTCTGCATCCTCAACTTTGTCCCGATACAGGAACGCTTCCATTTTGCCAGCCAGCTTGGCGTCAATTTCTTTCCGCATGCCGGGCGGTGCTTCCGTCGCATTCATGCCTGGTAGGGGACGCCGCATCGGCTTGGGCAGGTCACGCTCTTGCTTCCCAAGCTCCTCCTCAGCATAGGCTCCCCACAGAAAATCATGTACCTGGCGCGGCTGGAGGCCATGAGGAATGGTCAGGTCCGGCGACTTTGGATCAAACGTCAAGGGGTGACAGGCGCGGCAATGATTCTCGTAGCGGATCGGCAGCATGAGATCCCCGGCAGCGCGCGCCGGCAAGCTGGTGACGGCCATGCTCTTCGTGGCAAGATCAGCTCGGTCCAGAACGTGGCACGAGGTGCAAGTGAGCTGGACGAGCGCGGCATCGTCCTTTTGGCCCGCCGGCTGCTGCTGCCGATAGCGCTCGCGCTCCTGAGGATCGCGGATGTCGCCCAGCTTCCACTTGGCTCCTGCCATCCCGTTGGCCAGGTGCATTTGATGGTTGAATTTGAGTTTTCCCGGATCTTTGTCAACGTGGATCGCCGGGTGATGACCTTTCTCGAAACGAGTGACTGCTGCCTCGTACTGCGGCTTTCCATCCATGTGTGCGGCCAAGTTGGCATGGCAGTTGGTACAGTCGCTGTCGGGCAGATGAACGAGCGACGCATCACGGCCCTGGTGATCATGATGACATCCGCCGCAGGTGGGGGTGTCGCTCTGCTTCTGGCTGGCATGGTGAACGGGCCCGGCATGGCACTGCTCACAACGGGATTTGCTTTCCTGGAGATTGCCGACCAGGGCCGTGGACCAATGGGTACCGTTGATTGGAGCAAAGGGAACGTGGCAGCTCTCGCAATTGGCTTCCCAAGTAGCGTGGGCCGCCGCCACCGGTCCACGGGAGTAGCGGAGCCGGCCCTCATCGCTCATCCCGAAACCGATCGCCCACCAGCCGAGGGCGAGCACCAACGCCAGCACCGTCAGCCCCAGCTTCCACCGGGTTAGAGCGTCCGCCTGCTTGAAGTAATTGAGAGGAATCCGAACGGCTCGCTGTTTGGCGGTTTCCGGCGGCCGGCGGGGGTCTGGAGGGGCCATGCTAGCTCCAGTTACCAGTACTTGATGGCAACCCAACCATGGACAAACATCAACGCGACCAGTGCGATCGAAAGAGATAGGTGGATCGAGAGCCAGCTGTGCAGCCAAAAATGCATCCGCGCTTGTCGATCTAACTGGCGGCGCTGCTCACAGAGGCTCTCCAGCGTATTAACCGTTTCGTGGGTTTCCGGAGGCAGTTTGGTCTTGAGGTCGAGGAACATCGCGGCGGCACGGCCAGGATTCCCTAGCGGCGAACCGGAACCGCTTCCCTTGTCCAGGAAGGGAGCGATGCTCGCTTGGAAAAAGTGGCGTAACGGTTCCGCCTCCGGTATGGGTTCGCTCGGCACCCGTGTTTGCAAAACCTTTCCCTGGACTCTTCCCGCCGACCGGACAACTCCCACGGTCAGGTAACCAACCGCGCGCAGCTCGGCGGCTTCCTGCTCTTTTTTCGGGGCGGCCGCGGCGTCCTCCGGGGCGCCGCACGTTGCAAGGACAAGCCGTTCCGCTTCCTTGGCGAGCTGACCGACCACGCGGTCAATCTGGCTGTAGATTGTTTCGGCCGGTACTTCGTTGAGCATCATCTGGGGAATGATCTGCTGAAAAATCAGGCCCACGATTCCGCTGCCAATGACGATCAGCAACAGGATCATGAGCACGCTGCTGAGAGTGCCCCCCATGCGAAACCCACTGTGGTAAATCAGCAAGGGCAAGCAGAGCAATCCGAGCCAGATGTGGGCGCGCATCCACACTTTGGCACGGCCTATCCGCCAGGTGCGAACTTTCTTCCGCCACCAAAGGAGAACTTCAAAAAGGATGATTACCCCGCCCACGACACCAAACGTGAAGCCGGGGAGGCTGCTTCCACCAGGCCACCGGGGTGCACCGACCCCTACCAGAAAAAACCAGACACTCGCTGCTGCGGTGGCCAGGACGACGAACAGGATCCAGGGCACGTGTTCAGCGAGGGTTCTACGATCGATCAGCACAGGGGGCTCCTCCGTGACAGAGGCGCGCTCAGGACGTAAACCCGCGCACTATGGCAACGGGGCCTGCGAATACCGATACTCTCCTCGTAAACTTCAGAATTTCTAGCAACCCATCTGGACGTTGTCAACAAACACGTTATCCTTTCTCCAGAATTGCAGAAAAATTTTTCATCTTGTCCGGACGCTTTGCTTGCATTGGCGTCGGATCGGGGTTATGTTACACGCACTCTTCCCTCTCCGAGTCTAAGTAGGTGCCCCGATGAATGCGTGGGCGTGGCTTCGGCTCTTGGCAGTGATCGGCTTGGCGGTGACGCTGCGAGGCGCGCTCAGCTCCCGCGAGCCTCGTGCAAGCGAGGCGGAACCCGCGCCCGTCTCGGTCCCAGCGACGGCTGACCAGCCACGGGCGATGGGGACTTCCTCCTGTTCCGGACGCGCTTGCCACGGAAGCCTGGAACCGACGGGAAACGAGCTGGTCCGGCGCAACGAATACACGAAATGGCTCCTCCATGACAAGCACGCTCAGGCGTACCTGGTGCTCTGGGGCGAACGCTCGGAAACCATTGCCAAGAATTTGGGTCTCAAGGCCGCCCACACGGCGGAACAGTGTCTGGCGTGCCATCAATATCCCACGGCGTCGGCCCTTGTGAATCAGCACCGTGAGAGCGAGGAGCTCGGCTTCGGCGTCGGTTGCGAGGCATGTCATGGTGGGGCCAAGAACTGGCTGGAATCCCACACCCAAAAACTTTCTCCCAAGCAGAAGGCGGAAGATGGGATGATCGACGTGGGCCAACCTGCGCAGTTGGCCAAGACGTGTGTCGGCTGCCATGTGGGTTCGCCGGCCGCTCCTGGTTTTCCCGGCGTGCGCGATGTGAATCATGACCTGATTGCGGCCGGACACCCGCGCCTGAATTTTGAGTTTGCAGCATATCTCATCAACGTGCCGCCCCACTGGAACGAAAAGAAGGAAACTCGCTCCCCCGAATCGGCATCGGGCACCTGGGCCGTGGGCCAAGCAATCACGGCCAAGGCAGCCCTGGAGTTGCTCGTTCACCGGGCCAGCCCGGCCAAGGCTGACGCTCGGCAACTTCCCTGGCCCGAGTTCGCCGAATACGATTGTTTCGCCTGTCATCACGATTTGCAGGCTACGAGCTGGCGGCAAGAGGCGGGGCATGTGAGCCGGCCGCCGGGTTTACTCCGTCCGAGCGTGTGGTATTACACTATGCCCCGGATGCTTGCCGAACCGCGCTACGCGAATGTTCCCGATCTGGTGAAGGCGTTCGATGATCTTGAAGGATTGCTGCGGATGCCTTACCCCAATGCCAACCGGGTCGCTGACACAGCCCGAAAGGCGAGCCGGCAAATCGACACTCCCTTGCTGGAAAAACTGGCGAGCCTGCGTACCGATGCCAGGTCCTTGGCGCTGGCCTACCGAAAAGATCTGGAGAATGGCCCGCGTATCGCGGCCCGGGATAATTGGGACGCTGCATCGCAGCTGTAC
>Ga0070734_10001099_pt1 | contig 42932 bp, 35 predicted proteins | sample Coa_R1_8_FD_66444 | JGI IMG/M metagenome (GOLD analysis project Ga0070734, IMG submission 66444) | Surface soil microbial communities from Centralia Pennsylvania, which are recovering from an underground coalmine fire - Coalmine... | ecosystem: Environmental > Terrestrial > Soil > Unclassified ...
ATCCTCACCGAGGAACCCGATACTCACGCCTTAATGACCATGGCCCTGTGCTTCCGCGCCAACGCCCAGGACTTCCTCAACCTCAGCATGTACCTCCAGCGCACCTACCGCGCCATCGAAAAAAACAGGAAGGAGTTGAAGCAGCTCCAGAAGGAGCGCAAAGCCCAGGAGCAGGCCGCCCTGGAGGAAGCCGCAAAACTCCACAAGCTCCACAAAATGCAAAAGTTACCTTACGATCCCAGACAGGATAAGTTCGTTTTTTCGAGTGCCGTAGTCGAGCGGGAAGTCGTCCGCCGCGAGCGCCTGGAAGACGCCCGCATCGCCCAAATCGTCGCCTACGACCGCCGCGAATTCCACTCCCGCCGTGGCGAAATCCACCAATACCCGAAGGAGGAAGCCATCGCGTAGCGCCCAAACCAGTGAAGGAAAGCGGATCCGTCAGGCGAGGTGTACCCAATCACTTTTGCCTTTTGACTTGTGCCCTTTGCCTTTTGACTTTTCGTTTTGTTCTTTGTCCCCTGGATTTGGCGCTCTTTCCGCTCGACACCGCCTCCCGAAAGGCATATAATGCCTCCGTTTCCCAAGCCTATCCTTCGAGATGAGGTGATTCAATGGCAGACATGAATTCTCCGGACGCCCCGCCGCGGGGAGTTACCCGGCGCGACGTCATCAAGGGAGTCATCGCCGCGGGCGCCGTGTCCTCGGCTGGATACCTGTTCCGCGGCCGCTCCGTCGGCGCGCAGGGGTCCGCCCCCGGCTCCGTCGAGCGGCTCATCACGTTAACCGTCAATGGCCAGCAGCGGCGCGTAGACGTCATGAAGCAGGAGACCCTGGCCACCACGCTGCGCTACAAGCTCGGACTTACCGGCACCAAGCTCGGCTGCGACCGCTCCGAATGCGGCGCTTGCACCGTGCTCCTCGACGATGTGCCGCACTACTCGTGCTCCATCCTCACCCACACCGCGCGCGGCAAAAAGATTACGACCATCGAAGGGCTCGCCGCCGCCGATGGCACGCTCCACCCCGTGCAGCAGGGCGTCATCGACGAACAGGGCTTCCAGTGCGCCTTCTGCATGTCCGGTTTCATCATGGCCACCGTCGGCTACCTGAAGACCAATCCCAATCCGTCGCGCGCCGAACTGGCGCACGGCATCTCCGGCAATCTATGCCGGTGCCAGGATTACGACAAAATCCTCACTGCAATGATGAAAGGTGCTGAGCACCTGAGGAAGGCATAATATGGCTGCCAAAGTCGATACTTCTCTCCCCACCCATCCTCCGTACAAGCTGATCGGCAAGGATTACACTACTCCCGATCTCTACGCAAAAGTCACTGGCCGAGCCAAGTACGCCGAAGACTACCGCGCCGATGGCATGCTTTTCGCCAAGCTCCTGCTGAGCCCCGTGCCGCACGGCCACATCAACAGCATCGATACCAGCGAGGCCATGAAGATCCCCGGTGTCAAGGCCATCCTTACGGTCGATGACATGCCGAAGCCCGCCGACGCTATGACCGACCTCGGCCAGCGCATTCCCGCCAACCCCCTTGGCGAGCGCGGCCTCACCAATGACCCCGTCTATCAGGGCGAGCCCATCCTGGCTGTCTGCGCGGTCGATGAATACACCGCCGCCGAGGCCATAGAGAAGATCAAGCTCGATATCGATCGATTGCCCCACGTCGTGGATCCGCTCGTGAGCCTGCGGCCCGGGAGCCCCAACGCGCGCGTCGAAGGCAACGTCTGGACCCGCCCCGCTGCCCCGCCGGCCGCGCCGGGAAAGCCTGCTAATCCGGCCCCGCCGCCCCTGATCAAGGAACTCAAGTGGACGGACGAAGATTTCGCCGACTACGACCAGGGCAAGCTGCCCATCCCCAAAAACCTCGATCAGTGGGTCAAAGAGAACGACGGCAGCCCCGCTACCGGCGGTGTCTGGTCCTACGGCGATTGGGAAGGCGGCTTGAAAAATGCCGCCCTGGTATTGGATGAGACCTTCGTCACTCCTAACACCAGCCATCAGACGCTCGAAACCCGGACTGCCATGGCTTACTGGCAGAACGGCAAAGTCTACGTGCACTGCTCCACCCAGAGCACCGCGCAGACGGCCCCGGCCATCGCTCGCTGGCTCGGCCTGCTCTTGCCCAACGGCCAACCCGATGTGAGTAAGGTCGTGGTCATCAGCGAATACACCGGCGGCGGCTTCGGCAGCAAGATCACCAGCGCCATTTCGGCGATCATCCCCGCGATCCTTTCTCGCAAGACCGGTGCTCCCGTCATGATGCGCATCAGCCGTGAAGAAGAACACTTCATCGGCCGCGCCCGCCCCAGTCTCCACGGCCGCCTCAAGGTCGGCTTCACCAAGGAAGGCCGCATCACCGCGATCGACATGTTCGTCGTCTGCGACAACGGTCCCTATGATCCGCAGGGCGATACGCGTCAATCCGGCAACATGATTTCGCTCATGTACCAGCCCCCCGCCATGCGCTGGCGTGGGCTCACGGTCCTCACCAACACGCCGCCGCGTCTCTCCCAAAGCCAGCCCGGCGGTTTCCAAGGGATTGCGCTCATGGAGCCGGTCCTCGCCAAAGCCTCGCGCAAGCTCGGCATCGACCAGGTGGCCCTCCATCGTCTGAATGCCCCTGAGGGCAAGGCTCCCATTGGCCCTCCAGGCGCCAATGGCAAGCGCAACTACGTCACCAGCGCTTATATAAAGGAAGCACTCGACCGCGGCGCCGAGCAGTTCGATTGGGAAAAGCGCAAAGCCGGGCCCAAGCGCATCGGCACCAAGGTCCGCGGCATCGGCGTAGCTACCAGTTGCTTCGTCGGCGGCTCCATCGGTTTCGATGGTCTCTGCATTCTCAAACCGGATGGCAAGCTTTACATCCAGTCCGGCATCGGCAACCTGGGAACGGGTTCCGTCAGCGATTGCCATCGCGTCACCGCCGAAATTTTGGGCATCCCGTGGGAAAAATGCGAGATCACCTGGGGCAGCACGGCCAAGAATCTGCCGTGGAGCTGTCCTTCGGGCGGCAGCCAGACCACGCATGCCCACACGCGCGCCGCCTACGCCGTCGCCATGGACGCCAAGAAGAAGCTGCAGGAGATCGCGGCCAAGGATCACGGCGGCAAACCGGAGGATTACGACGTCGGCAATGAGCGCGTCTTCCGCAAAGGCGGAGGCGCGAGCATGACCTACGCGCAAGCGGCCAAACGAGCCATCGAGCTCGGCGGCGCTTACGACGGTCACGAAGTCCCCAACGGCGTCAACGGCATCACCAAAACCTCCGTCGCAGCGTTCGCCGGCCAAGGCCTTGTGGCCGTTGCCCGAGATACCATGCCGCGCGACGGCGCCACCCATTCCTACGTCGCTGGCTTCGCTGAAGTGGAAGTCGATGTCGAGACCGGCAAATATCGCATCCTCGACTACCTCGCGGTAGCCGACGTGGGCACTATCATCCACCCGCGCGCTCTGGGCGGCCAGATCCTCGGCCGTTCGATGCTTGGCATCGGCCACGCCATCGGCCAGAAGTGGGTCTACGACCAGCACTATGGCATTCCGCTGGCCAAGCGCTTCCATCACAACAAGCCGCCCACCATTCTCGACGCCCCTGAAAAAATGGAATGGGCCGCGCTCGATATTCCCGATCCCGAAACCCCCATCGGCGCGCGCGGCATCGGCGAGCCGCCTGTCGGCGCCGGTTGTATGGCAATCGTCAACGCTCTATCGGACGCCCTCGGCGACGAAGTCTTCCGCCGCGCGCCCGTCACCGCCGACGTGATTCTCGCTTCCCTCGAAGCGGGCAAACCAGCCACCGAGGGCCTCACGGCTCACATATAGGAACTATGCACCGCCGAGACACAATGGACACGCGGCGGAAGCCGCGTCTTGCCCGCCTTCACGGTGAGAAAGGATTCTAGTATGGCGATCATTCGTGACATCATGCCGGCATTCGAACTCTTTCAGCCGGCCAATACCGCAGACGCAATCGCGCTGCTCGATAAATACAGCCAGGACGCTTGGGTCATAGGCGGCGGCCTCGACACCTTCGACTGGCTTAAGGACCGCATCAAGCGCCCCAAGGTCGTGGTCGACCTGAGCCAGATCCAGGAACTTACCGGCATCCGTCCCATGGGCGGCGGCCTGGAGATCGGCGCCATGACCACTTTGACTGAGGTAGTGCGCCATCCCGTCGTGAAGGAGAAATTCAGCATCCTCTCCACTGGCGCAGAAGCTGCCGCTTCCCCGCAGATCCGGAACCAAGGCACCATCGGTGGCAACGTCTCTCAGGACACCCGCTGCTGGTATTACCGCGGTGGCTGGCACTGCTACCGCGCGGGCGGCAATATCTGCTTCGCCGATACACCGTCCGCCATAAACCGCGAGCACGCCATCATGGGCGCAGACCGCTGTGTTGCCGTCAATCCGTCCGACACCGCACCGGCCCTCATCGCGCTCGACGCCCAGATGGTCATCCGCAACACCAAGGGCGAGCGCGTCGTCAATGCCGAGGACTATTTCATCGGACCCGGCATCGACATCACCCGCATGAACGTGCTTCGTCCCGGCGACCTGCTCACCGCGATCCGCATCCCGGATACCTGGGCCGGCAGCCATTTCTATTTCGAGAAGGTCCGCGACCGCCAGGTCTGGGACTTCCCGCTGGTCAATGTGGCCTCGGCTGCTGTCTTCACCGGCGATCGCATCGACCGCATCCGCATCGCGGTCAATGGCGTGGCCGCACACCCCATGCGCCTCAAAAACGTAGAGGACGCCGTCACCGGCAAGCCGCGCAACGCCGCCACAGCCGATATGGCCGGACAGTTGGCCGTCCAGGGCGCAGCACCCTTGCGCTACAACGGCTACAAAGTCCCGCTCATGCGGAACCTGGTGAAGCGGGCGATTCGAGGAGTCCAGGAGGCAACGTGGGTATCGTAGAGTGGGCGACTAATCCTTGGGGCCAGAACGTCCCCATCCACATAGCGTTTTACCTGATCTGGGTCGCGGCCATCGGCGGTCTGGCCTTCTTCATCGTCCACGCCATCTGGGCCAAGTTTTTCGCCGGCGCTGATGAGTACGCCGAGACTACCGACGCATCTATCGCCGCACGCATCCCGGAGAAAGTCCAACGGCACTCCCTTGCCGCGCGCCTCTTTCACTGGGTCATGGCTGCGGCCATGTTCGCTTTGCTGATCACCGCGTTCCTTCCGCGCATAGGTGTTCAGTTTCCCTGGGTGACGTATCACTGGATCGCGGGCCTGGTGCTCACGGCGTCGATCCTGTTCCACATCGTCCACGCCACGGTCTATATGGACTTTTGGTCCATCTGGCCTGACAAGATCGATATGGAAGATGCCAAACGCCGCTGGAGCCGTGCCACTGGAAAGCAAGCGCCTGCTCCGCGCCGTTTCGCCAAGTACCCGCTCGAAAATAAGATGTATCACGGCGTCATCGTGCTGGCTGGGCTGTCAGTCATGCTCACCGGCGTGTTCATGCTCTTCCGCGTGCGCACCCCATTCCTGCCGCGCAACCCGTATCTGTTCGGCGACATGACTTGGGGCCTGATGTACGTCCTGCACGGCCTCGCCGGCGTCGGCCTGATCGCGTTGATTATGGTTCACGTTTACTTCGCAGTGCGACCCGAGAAACTGGTGATCACCAAGTCCATGATCGTCGGCACGCTCGATCGCGATCACTACCTGGAGCACCACGATCCGAGCCGCTGGGCTCCCGAGGGGATCCAGCAACAGGCAAAGGCGGCTGGCGACTGACGCATGCCGCTTAGCCTGGAGGATCGCTGTAACGCCATCGAAGAGTGTTACGAGTTCATGCTGGCGTACGCCGCGCAGGGTCTGCCCGGCGACGCCGGCACCCAATCCGGCAGTCAGCTTCGCGACTTCCTGCGCCGCGCCATCGAAGCCCTGACCGGCTTGGCCGCAGCGTATCAAGAGGCCGTGGCCGAAAAAATGCTCGAACCAGCCGACCGCTATCGAGCATTTCTCGCCGTGTTGAATCGGGACGCCAGCGACTCACTGGCCGCCCTGCAACTCGTTGAGGCCCAGCCCGCCCTCAGTTCGCAACTGATCGACAATCTGAACGCCTCCATCCATCTCCGCGCCCTGTTAACCGACCTCTTCCTGATCGACGAGATCCTCAAGCCCGCCGCGAGTAAGATATCAGTATGAGCACCACCACTCTGCTCACGTGGGAACAGTTCCTCGAACTGGAAGAGACCCCGGGAAAGCAGGAACTACTCGATGGAGAACTGATTAGCTTGCCCCCGGCAAAGTTAAACCACACCGATATCGCGCTCGCGATATTTCGTCTCTTGGACGCGGCCTCTCATGGCTACCGTGTTCGGATTGAAGCCGGATTTCGTCTGCGCCGCGGCTGGCTACAGCCTGACGTGAGCGTCTGCCGGAGTGACCAGGAAGTGAAAGATGGGTGGCTCCAAGGTGCTCCTGTAATTCCCATCGAGGTCGTATCGCCCTCCAATCGCCCCGCACACATCGACAAAAAGATCGACGTATACCTTGAAGAAGGAGCTGTCGAGGTCTGGGTAGTCTACCCAGAGAACCGCAGCATGAAGGTCTTTCGCAAAGAGAATTGGGAGCGCGTCACCGAAACCTACACCTGCGCCCTGCTGAACCTCACGATTGATCTGCGGAAGATCATGTCCGCCGCCGAACCGGCCGAGTAACTGTTTGCGAGTCGCACTCCTCATCTGCGCCATACTTGGCGCCGTCCAGGCCCAGAATACGCCCCCCGTCCGCGATGCCCTGATCAACGCGCCCGTCGTATTGACTCCGCCGGAAGTCGTGACCGCGATGCTCAAACTCGCCGGCGTGAAGAGTAGCGACACGGTTTACGACCTCGGCTGCGGCGATGGGCGAATCGTCATTGCAGCCGCGCAAGAATTCGGCGCGCACGGAGTGGGCGTCGATCTCGATTCAGGCCTGATCCGCCGGGCAAGAGCTGCCGCTCATGATGCCGGAGTAGAGCAGCTTGTCCGGTTCGACGTGCAGGACCTCTTCGACACCGATCTCCGCGAGGCCACTGTAGTCACGCTCTACCTGCTGCCCGATCTGAACCGGCGGCTCATTCCCAAACTCCGAGCCGAGCTCAGACCGGGCACGCGCGTCGTCTCGCACGACTTCGATATGGGCGCATGGAAACCGGACAAAGAGGAAACCCTAGGCGGTAGCCACATCTATCTGTGGACGATTCCCGCCAAGTAATCAGTCCGGCAGCCGGAAGGCCAGCAACTCACCGGAATAGCCTCCGCCACTGATCGAGAGCACGATGTACTGCTTGCCGTTGAGCATGTAAGTCATGGGCGTGCCGCTTTGTGGGGCCGGCATGTAGACCGCGCCCGCGTCCCTGCCAGTATCCTTGTCATAGGCGCGCAGCATCGCGCCGCGCTGTCCCGATGGCGTGGTAAAGAAGCCGCTCTCCCCGGCGATTACCAGGCTTTTGGTGACGAGCGTGCCAATGATTCCCGGCCGCCCGGTGCGTGGAATCTTGAGACCCTTCAGTGCGGGGTGATTGCGGATATTATCCGGCGTCTCCCCATGCGGAACCTGCCACAGGATGTCGCCCTTGTCGAGGTCGATTGCGGTAATGCGGCCATACGGCGGCTTGATGAGCGGCAAGCCCTGAACGGTGAGGGCGCCTCCACCGCCACCTTCCGCTGCCGGAGGCGCTGCCGCCGCGGGCGAATCTGCTCCAGCCGTACCGCCCGCACCCGCGGTCCTCCGCGCACCTTCCGTGGCGGTGCCCTGGATGTAGTTCATGTCCGACATACCGGCTGGCGGCGGCACAAGGCCCAAAGCAGTCAGCGAGCTTTGGGAATACACATAGATGCGGTGCTTTTCCGGATCGTAAGATCCGCCGGCCCAGTTGGAGCCGCCACCCGCCGTGGCGAGCGAAAGCGTTGCCAACGGGCCTTCCATCTTGCTGACCACCGGAGGCGTGAACATCGGCCCCAGCTTGTAGCGCGAGACGATCTTCTCCGCTGCGGCATGCAACTCCGGTGTGAAGTCGATCAGATCGTCGAGTGAGGTGCTCTGCCGGTCGTAAGCCGGGGGCTTGGTGGGAAACGGTTGAGTCGGTGAATACCATTCACCGGGCACATCGCCCTTGGGCGCCGGCCGCTCTTCGATGGGCCAGACCGGTTCTCCGGTGACGCGGTCGAAAACATACAGGAACGCCTGTTTGGTGGGCTGGGCAACTCCCTGGATCGTCCGGCCGTTCACCGTAATATCCGCCAGAATCGGTGCGCACGGAATATCCATGTCCCAGATGCCATGGTGCACCAGTTGGTAATGCCACTTGCGTTGTCCGGTGTGCAGATCCACCGCCACAAGGCTTTCGCCAAACAGGCCGTTACCCGGGCGATGGCCGCCGTAATAATCCCCCGTGGGCAGTTCCACCGGCAAGTAGACCGTATTCAGATCTTCGTCCACCGAGATCTGGCCCCACACCCCAGCGTTTCCGGTATAAGACCAGGAATCCTTCTCCCAGGTATCCAATCCGAATTCGCCCGGCTTCGGAATGGTATGGAAAATCCACAGGCGCTTGCCGGTCCGCACATCGAATCCGCGGACGTAGCCCTTCACATTGCCTTTGCTCTTGGGCACGCCGCCCGATTTATGCGCCGCGCCGACGATCACCACATCCTTGGCCACGACAGGAGTAGCGTGCAGGCCAACCTCGCCGGTGATCGGGTCGATCTCCTGGTCGTCATCCTGCTTCAGATCGACTACGCCATCCTTGCCGAAGCCGGGCACCGGCAAGCCGGTTTTCGCATTCAGCGCGATAAGCCGGTAGCCGGGAGTGACGTAAAGGATGCGCTCTTCGCGCCCATCGGTCCAATAAGCCAAGCCGCGTCCGGAAAGCTGCCGAGGCGCGTTCGCGCCGCGCGGGCCCTCTCGCTCGCCGTGTACCCAAAGCAGTTCACCAGTGGCGCCGTCTAGCGCGATGACGTCACGCCGCGTGCCGGCGGTCGCGTATACAATGCCATTGGCCATCAGGGGCGTGCCTTCCAATTGATACTCGGGCCGCGGCCCCAGCTTATCGGTCTTGAAGCGCCAGGCGATCTCCAGCTTGTTAAAGTTGCTGCCGTTGATCTGGTCGAGCGCCGAATAGTGGGTGTTGCCGAGGTCGCCCCCGTAAGTGGGCCACTCACCATTTTTCGCGCCGGTCTGGGCAATGGCGCAAACCGCCGCTACAAAATGAACGATAAGAATGATCCGCATTTCTCACCGCCTCTCGTATATTTAGGGCAGCGCGTAAACCATCAGCGCTTGGTTGTTGCCCCGCGCCGCGCCGCCGGCCGCGACAATCGCTACATATTGCTTCCCGCTCTTGCCCTGATACGTGACTGGCACCGCTGTCCCAGTGTATTCGAGCTTGGTCTCCCACAGTTGCTTGCCGGTCTTTGAATCGAACGCGCGGAAACGGTTGTCATTGGTAGCGCCAATGAAAACCAGGCCTCCTGCAGTCGCGATCGGGCCCGCAAACGCGCCCGAGCGGCCGGTGTTGCGCTTGCCTTCCGGCAGCCCTTCCGTGATTCCCAGCGGCACTTGCCAGGCGATCTCGCCGGTGTTCCCGTTTACCGCGAACAGCCGCTCCCATGGCGGCTTCACGCATGGCAGATTACCGGCCGGGTTTCCATTGGCATCTTTCGCGGGGGCAGCAAAGCTGAAAAATCCCGGCGCTTTGTCGTAAGCCAGTTGGCCCTCCTGGCCGGCATTAGGGTTCTTGCGGATCCAGCCGGTGCCCGGGCTATCTTGCGAGTTAACGAAGACGTAGCCCATTTTGGTGTCGGCGGCCGCGCCACCCCAGTTGGTGCCGCCTGTCGGCCCAGGGAAACTGATGGTTGCGTGCGCGGGCGTGCCTTCGGCTTGGTACGCCCACGGAGTAAATGGCCCGGAATCCTCGAATCCGTTCTTGACCCAGAGGTCCTGGCATGCCTTGGCGTGTTCCGGCGTAGTATCGTCCGCAGTCACGATGTCAGCCTTCGTGACACTCACCCTGGCCAGCGGTGGCGGTTTCAACGGGAAAGGCTGCGTCGGCGAATAGAACTCGCCCGGCACGTTGCCTTGAGGCACGGGACGCTCTTCCACACCGAAAACAGGCTTGCCCGTGACACGGTCGAGGATGAACATGTAACCCGATTTGCCGGTCTGCACCAGCGCCGGAATCTTCTTCCCATCCACCGTGATATCGAGCAGCACCGGATCGGGGGGCAGATCGTAGTCCCAAAGTTCGTGATGTACGGTTTGGAAATACCACTTCATTTTCCCGGTGTTCGCATCCACCGCCACCACGGAGTTCGCGAACAGGTTATTGCCCTTGCGGTCCCCGCCGTAATAGTTAGCCGCGGGGCCTCCCATGGGCATGTACACGATGCCGCGCTGCTCATCCACAGTGAGCGAATAAGACCACATATTGTTCCCGCCATGGCCTTTCCAGGCGTCTTCCGGCCATGTCTCGTAGCCCACTTCGCCGCGATGCGGAATGGCATGAAAGTCCCACAGCTTCTTTCCCGTGCGGGCGTCGTACGCGCGCGAGTCACCGATTAAACCTCCGGGAACTTCGTCCTGCGGATGCGGATTGGGCTCTCCGGGGCCGAAGACATTCATGCCCACGAAGATTAGGTTCTTGAAAACCAGCGGCACGCCCGCGTAGGGCACATCCATGGTCATTTCACCTTCCTGCCCGAAGCCGGGATCGAGTTTGCCGGTGTTGGCATTGAGCGCCACCATTTTGTGCCCCGTGGTGAACAGAATGCGCGGCGGATTATTGTGGTCGCCCGGCCACCACGCGACGCCGCGTTGCGAAGCCGTGCCGCTCTTCAACTCGTAACCCCAGATCTCTTTCCCGGTGTCGCCATCCAGCGCCAGCACGCGATTTCCCGCGGACAGGTAGATGACGCCGTTCACCACGATTGGCGTGACCTGGTTCATCGTGCTCGCGGCCGGACTAGTGGCATCAGGCCGCATGCGGTACGACCAAGCTTGCGCCATTTTCGCTACGTTTCCGCTATTGATTTCCGCCAGCGGCGAGAAACGCGTGCTCGCGAAATCGCGGTTGTACGTGGGCCAATCGCCGGCCGGCGTTTTCGCCGTCTGTGCGACGAGAGCCGGAAGCACTGCGATCGAAGCGAGTAAAGCTACGGAATTCGACCTCATAGTGCGCACAGTATATCAACGTATCCAATCCCACACGCACTAGTTGGCATTTCGCCTTTTCGGAGCGACCAATAGGAGTAGGAGGGTGCATGGCAACCGGGCTGGAAACCCCTACCGCTCGAATGACAGAGGCGCGCGCGCCATTCGTGAAGATCGGCACGCAACCGGGCGATATCGATTTGAAGTTGTTAGCCACGGCTTTGCGCGAGAAGCTGCGCGGCGAAGTTCGTTTCGATGCAACGAGCCGTGCACTATACGCCACGGACGGCTCCAACTATCGGCAGACGCCGCTCGGCGTGGTGGTTCCTCGCGATGAAGATGATGTGATTCACACCGTTCACATCTGCCGCGACTTCGGCGCGCCCGTTTTGAATCGCGGAGGCGCTACCAGCCTCGCGGGGCAATGCTGCAACGCGGCGGTGGTGATCGATTTCACCAAATACATGCACAACATCATCGAGCTGAACCCCGATGAAAAGTACGCGTGGGTGCAGCCTGGGATCATCAATGACAGTTTGCGCGATCCCGCGAATCAGTACGGACTCACGTTCGGCCCCGACCCGGCCACGCATAACCGCTGCACCGTCGGCGGCATGATCGGCAACAACTCCTGTGGTGTTCATGCACTGATGAACGGGAAAACTTCGGAAAACATCGAGGAACTGGAGATCATTACCTACGAAGGGCACGTGATGCGGGTGGGCCGTACCACCGAGCCCCAACTCGAGGAGATTGTCCAAGGCTGCGACCCGCGCTCCGAAATCTACCGCAAATTGAAAGCTCTGCGCGACAAGTACGCGGATGAGGTCCGCAGCCGCTATCCAAAAATTCCACGGCGCGTTTCCGGGTACAACCTGGACAAACTTCTACCCGAGGCAGGTTTTCAAGTAGCCCAGGCGCTGGTTGGGTCGGAATCCACGTTAGTGACCGTGCTGGCTGCCAAGACGTTGCTGATTCACAATCCGGCGCACCGCAGTCTGCTGGTCTTGGGATACCCGGATATCTATCATGCCGCGGAGCATTTGATGGAGTGCCTGGCGCACGCGCCGGTCGGACTGGAAGGGCTGGACGCAAAATTCATCCACGACATGAAGCTGAAAGGCCTGCACCCGCACGACCTGGAATTGATGCCCGAAGGCGGCGGGTGGCTGCTGGTGGAATTCGGCGGCGATACGCGCGACGAGGCCGACGAGAAGGCGCACAAGCTGATGGAAGAGGTGAAGAAGGCCCCCAATCGCCCGTCGATCAAGCTCTATTCCAATCCCGAGAAGGAACATCTGATCTGGAAAGTGCGAGAGTCCGGGTTGGGCGCGACGGCGTATGTGCCTGGGCAGAAGCAGGATTGGGAAGGTTGGGAAGATTCGGCGGTGCCGCCGGCCAATGTGAGTAGCTACCTGCACGACTTGCGCGACCTGTTCGACAAATACGGATATCACGGTGCACTCTACGGGCATTTCGGCGACGGCTGCGTACACACGCGGATCGATTTCGACCTGAAGACGCGGGACGGCGTGCGGCAGTTCCGGTCCTTCCTTTCCGAAGCGGTGGATACAGTTCTGGCGCACGGCGGCTCGCTGAGCGGCGAGCATGGTGACGGGCAATCGCGCGCGGAGTTCCTGCCGAGGATGTTCGGCGATCAGATCATACGGGCGTTCGAGGAATACAAGACCATCTGGGATCCGCGATGGAAGATGAATCCGGGAAAGGTCGTGTGGCCGTACCGTGTGGATGAGAACCTGCGCTACGGGCCGAAATACAATCCACCTCAGCCGCAGACCCACTTTGCGTTTTCAAGCGACGACCACAGCTTTGCTTCCGCTACGGAGCGCTGCGTGGGCGTGGGCGAGTGCCGCCGGTTGGGTGGGGGCACCATGTGCCCCAGCTACATGGCTACGCGTGAGGAGATGCATTCCACGCGTGGGCGGGCGCGCCTGCTATTCGAAATGATGCGCGGCGATCCTCTGGAGGGCGGATGGAAGAACGATGGCGTAAGAGAGGCGCTCGATCTGTGCCTGTCGTGCAAAGGGTGCAAAGGGGATTGTCCGGTAAATGTCGACATGGCGCTGTACAAGTCGGAGTTCCTCTCGCACTACTATGAGGGGCGCGTGCGGCCGCGCAGCATGTATGCCTCAGGCCTGATCTTTCTATGGGCGCGGCTGGCGTCGCGCACGCCCGCGCTGGCGAACCTGTTCACGCACGCGCCGGTTCTGGCGCCGATCTCGAAGTTTCTGGCCGGCTACGCGCAGCAGCGGCAGATCCCGTACTTTGCGCAAGAGACATTCCAGCAATGGTGGCGCCGGCGGCCGGTACGCCGATCGAGTACCAAGGTGCTGCTGTGGGCCGATACATTCTCGAACCACTTCGAGCCCGAGGTAGCCAAGGCCGCTGTCGAAGTGCTGGAAGATGCCGGGTTCCAAGTCGAAGTGCCGCTCCAGAATCTCTGTTGCGGCCGGCCGCTCTATGACTATGGCATGCTCGATCAGGCCAAGCGGCAACTGCTGCACATCATCTCGGCACTGAAACCGCACATCGAGCAGGAGACCCCGATCGTCGTATTAGAGCCGAGCTGCGCCACGGTATTCCGGGACGAAATGGTGGAACTGCTCTGGGGCAACATGGAAGCTTCGCGGCTCAAAGGGCAAGTCTTCTTGTTGAGCGAATTTCTGGAGAAGAAAGTGCCGGATTACCGGCCGCCGCGGCTGCACCGAAAGGTTTACGTCCACGGACATTGCCACCATAAGGCAGTAATGAAGCTCACCGACGAGAAGAACGTACTCGACAAAATGGGCGTGGAGCAGCAGCAGATCGATTCGGGCTGCTGCGGAATGGCTGGGGCGTTCGGATATGAGGCGGAGCACTATGATGTTTCGATCGCTTGCGGCGAGCGCGAACTGCTCCCCGCGGTGCGGAAGGCCGAGCCGGACGCGTTAATTCTGACCGACGGCTTCAGTTGCCGCTCGCAGATCGAACAGGAAACCGGCCGCAAAGCTCTACATTTGGCGCAGGTGATGCAGATGGCGTTGCCGAATCGCGTGACGGAGCCGGAGGCGCCACCAGCGCGAAAGTACCGTGCGGCGGTGACTGTGGGGATCGCGGCGGCCGCGGCCCTGGGAGCGTTCTGGATTTCCCGGCCGCGCGCCAGCCGTTAAAAGGAGCCAGCCATGCCCCGCGATGCGGAACGCCTCGATCGTCTGCAATGCGCTATGAAGGAAGCCGGGTTAGATGCGATCGCCTGTGCGCTTCCGATAAACGTGCTGCTGCTGACCGGTTATTTCCCGGTGGTCGGCAAGTCCGTCGCCATAGTGACTCGGGATCGGGAGGTCGCGCTCATCGTACCTGAGGACGAGCGCGAACTGGCGGACTGCGACACCGTAGATCACCTGGTTGCGTTCCACGATAAACCCGGGGAAGCGATTCGCGAGGCATGCGATCGATTGCGCCTCAGCGGCTCGGTGGTCGGCTATGAGTGCGGAGAGGCACTGGAGCCCGCCTCCTACGCGGCCATGCATCTGTACAACTCGTCAATCACGGGCCTGCTGGATGGCGCGGTGCTGAGGCCTGCTTCTGAGTTGCTGGCGCGTATGAAAGCAGTGCTAACGCCCATTGAGCTCGACCGATTGGGGCGCGCGTGCCGGATTGCGGAAATCGCTTTCGAGGAAGGGTCCGCCAAGCTCGGCATCGGATTGAAAGAGACGGAAGCGGCCGCCTGCTTCCGCGCCCCTCTGGTAACCATAGGAACCGGCTTCGAAGGGGTGAGCCGCGCGGAAGGATTCGTGTTCTGTATGTCGGGACGCAACTCCGGGCGAGCGTACGGCGCATATGCGCGATCGCGGGCGAAAGAGATTTGCGTCACCGATCTCGTGCTCACGCATTGCAACTCACACGCCGACGGGTATTGGACCGATATCACGCGGACGTATGGGATGGGTCCGATGAGCGAGCGGCAAGCGGAAATCTATGACGCGATCTTCGCCGCACGAATGGCTGCTCTCGAGGAGATCCGGCCCGGAGTAGAGGCGGCGGCGGTGGACCGTGCTGCCCGCGACGTGCTGCGCTCGCGCGGATTCGGCGATCAGTTCAAGCATTCCACTGGGCATGGCGTTGGGTTTGCCGCGATCGATCACAATGCCCGGCCGCGCATCGCGCCAGACTCCACCGACCGCCTGGAGGCCGGAATGGTCTTCAATGTAGAGCCCGGCATTTATTTCGAGGATTTCGGAGGCGTGCGCCACTGCGATGTCGTGGCGGTGACGGAGACCGGAACGGAAGTTCTGACGGACTTCCAGACTCGGATGGAGGATCTGATCCGATGATTCAACACATGCCTTTTCCTCGGCGAGAACTGCCGTCGATGACGCGTATCCGGCGTAAGGTGCCCAGCGAACGGGTGGCGGACCCGCGGAGCGAAGTGCGGCAACAATTGCTGGACCGAGGACTCCAGGAGCGAGTAAAGCCGGGGGCGCGAATCGGGATTACCGCGGGGAGCCGGGACATGGGCGGATTCGTGCCGCTGCTGGCCGGGATCGCGGACGCGGTGAAGACGGCGGGTGGGGTGCCATTTATCCTGCCCACCATGGGCAGCCATGGTGGCGCTACGCCGCAGGGGCAAACGGAGATCCTGCGGCGGCTGGGCGTCACGGATGAAGCTGTCGGGGCGCCGGTCTGCGCCACCATGGACACCGTGGAACTGGGAACTGCGAAAAACGGCGCGCGCGCCCACCTGGACCGGATTGCGCATGACTCGGATGGGATCATCGTGCTCGGACGGACGCAATTGCATCCGCAATCGGCCGAGGGGCTGGCTTCGGGGCTGCTCAAGATGACGGTGATCGGATTGGGCAAGCAAGCCGGCGCTCAGCAGGCGCACAATCACGGGCTGTGGGACTCCGTGCGGCACGTTCCGGAAGTGGTCATCCCGCAAGCGAAGATCTTGTTCGGGGTGACGGAAGTTGAGAATGGGTACCGCGACACGATGGTCCTGGAAACGGTGCCGGGCCGCTACGACGCGTTTCTGGAAACCGACGAACGCCTGCTGAAAGTCTCCCAAAAATATTTCGTGAGGCTGCCGTTCGATCATCTGGATTTGCTGATCGTGGATGAGAGCGGCAAAAACATCTCCGGCTCGGGGATGGACACGAACGTGATCGGGACGTACCGGGCTACGGGCAAGGGACCGCACGAGCCGGACATCAAGCGGATCGTCGTGCTTTCGTTGACCAAGGCGTCGCTGGGGAACGGGCTCGGCATCGGGCTGGCCGACTTCACCACGCGCCGGTTCCTGGATGAGTACGACCCGGGTACGACATACGCCAATTTGCTGACCGCCACTGAGCCGGAAAGCACCACGCGCGAGGCGCCCATGCCGCTGGCGCTCGATTCCGACCGGGAGGCCATCGAAATAGCGCTCTATACGTCGCTGGCCAGCGGCGCGCCGCGTGTCTGCCGCATCCGGAACACCGGCCGGCTAGATGAGATGTGGATCTCGGAGGCGCTGCTGGAGGAAGCGCGCCGGGATTCTTCGATCACGGTTGAGCCGGGCGAGATGCGTTTCGACGCTCACGGCAACCTCTTCTAGTTCTAGATGAAGGTGGGGCAAGGCTCTGCCTTGCCCAGCGCGCAAGGCAGAGCCTCGAGCCACAAACTCCATATTTTTTCGTCACAAAACCAGTGGTTTGCACGTTATAGAGGTGTGCAGCCCGAAGAACTGGCTTTAAGCCCGGCGGGGGCCCATCTCGGCGAACGTTACGCCGGCGAGTGGTTCGAAGCGCTTTTTCGCGATCATTACCCGCGCCTGGTGGGGCTCCTTACGCGGCTTACGGGCGATCGCGGGCGGGCGGAGGAGATCGCAGCGGATGCCTTTTCCAAGCTGGCCAACCGATCGGCACATTTGGCTAGCCGCGAGGATGTCACGGCCTGGGTGTATCGAGTCGCGTCTAACGCGGGGCTGGATGCGCTCCGTGCCGCGGCGCGGCGGCGCCGGAAGGAAGAAGCGGCTACGGCGGAACGGCTGCGAATGGCCAGCGAGACCGGCGCGCTGGAGGTTCTGTTGCAGGAAGAACGCGGCGCGCGGGTTCGCACAATCTTAGCGGGCATGAAAGCGCGCGATGCCCAATTGCTTTTGCTGCGTACGGGCGGCATGTCGTACCGCGAGATCGCCCAGGCGCTGGGCGTGCAGGCGTCTTCGGTGGGAACGCTGCTGGCGCGCGCTGAGCGCGAATTCGAGCGCAAATTCCGCGCTGCGTATGGAGACAATGTATGACGCAATGTTGGTCGGAGGGTGAGTTGCGCGCCTGGCTGGATGGTGAGTTGCCGGCGCGCGACATGGAGTGCGTGGCGGTGCACCTGAAGGAATGCGCGGCGTGCGAAGCGCTGCGCGCGGGATTGGAGGGCCGGGCGGCCCGTGTCGGAACGCTGTTGGCGGCACTTCCCAAGCCGGAGCCGGTGACGCGTTTACCGCGGCTGACGCCACGCTCCCAATCATACTGGCCTTGGGCGGCAGTGGCCGTAGCCGCGGCGATGGCCATAGCGTTCCTCCTGCTGCCGAAAAGGGCGGAAAAAGTGGTCGTAGTGAGGCCCTCGCAGGCGTCTGCGAAACCAGCCCCAAACGTCTCGCCGCCTCCACCGGCTGTGAAGCCGGCGATCATCCGGCGCCAGCTTCCGGTGACACCGAAAGCGCAGCCACAGTATTACGTGGCATTGGACGATGAACCGATCGAAACCGGCGTGGTCGTGCGAGTGTCGTTGGACGACGGCCAGGTTCCGGCCGATGTGATTGTGGGCCCGGATGGCCGGCCGCGCGCCATCCGGCTGGTGAGTGATATTCCAGGAGAAAGATGATGAAACGAATTTATGCGATGACGGTAATTCTTGGCGCGCTCGGTTGGACGGCCGCGGCGCAGGACACTAATGCACAACAAGTGGAGCTGAAGCGCGCGGAAGCCGATATGGCAAAACGCTTGGTGGAGCTTACGAAAACGGCCTTCGTGAGCGCCGGCGTGATGGGGCAAACCGTGAAGGGAGCGGCCTATTCCGGTGTCGAGATCACAGAAACGACGCAAGTGCTGGGCGACGGCACGCGCATTCACAACGAGCGCCAGACCATGGTGTACCGCGACAGCGAGGGGCGTGTACGGCGGGAGACTCCGAACGAGATTACGATCTGGGATCCTGTCGCCAATACGAGTTATGTTCTCAACCCGAAGCAACAGACCGCCCGCCAAATGCCCTTGGGAAGGCCGAACCTCATCAGGACAGGCGAGCCCGCGCGAATCCAGACCTTTGCGTTAACCGGCGACGGATTGCAACCGGCCGAAAAGCTGGTTGTTCTGGCAGGCCGAGGCGGTCGCGGTGGGTTCCAATCTGCCGATGCCAAGCCGCAATCGCTCGGCCATCAGGTGATGGAAGGCGTCGATGCCGTAGGCGAGCGCATCACTTCCACGATTGCGGCTGGAGCGATCGGCAATGATCGGCCCATCGAAATGGTCTCGGAGCACTGGGACTCGCCCGATCTGCAAACCACCATCAAAAACGTTCACAGCGACCCGCGTACGGGCGAGGAAACCTTCCGGTTGACGAATATCAGCCGCGTGGAACCGGCGCCATACCTGTTCCAAATCCCTGCGGGTTACCAGGTGATTGAGCGGAAGTAAGCTCAGCCGATGCCGAGGTCGTCGACGCGCTCCAGCGGCGTGCCACAGACCCGGCAGATTACGGCGCGGCAATCGCCGCAGACCAGCGGGTCGGCCACCGGCTTGGCGCAAGTGGGGCAGTAGAGTTCGGCGGTATGCTCGGGATCGGGCATACCGCCATTATCGTCTCTGCTACTTGGCGGCGGCGATCTTGTCGACCTTGATGACGCCGTTTTTGGCGTCGAGGGTGCCGGTCACAGTCACTTTCTTGGCCGCGAACTGTTCGGGGGTCTTCTGATCGCTGAGTTCGTAGGCCTGCTTGCCATCCCAAAGCACGTATTTCGCGCCGTGCGCCTTGACACAGGCTTTCACGCACTGCTCGTCGGTTCCCATGTTCATGGCCTTGTGGCTGCCGGCGCAACCGCTGTCGCTGATCACGCCGGTGTAGGTTGCCGCGAACATCGTACCCGCCGCTGCGAACGTGACTGCCAATATTTTCTTCATTGAATTCTCCCGTTTTTCTTCTGGATGTCGAGCCAGATCTGATTATATCTGGACTCGCTGAGCGCTTCTTTCAATTCGAAGTTGAATCCCTTCTCGATGGTCGTAATCGTCAACTGAAACTGCCCGGAACTGCTGATGCTGTCAATATCGCTGTAACGCCACGTTCGCGATTCGCCGGGCGCTTCGGTAGCGTACTCGATAGAATCGGCGCCGAATTCGAGAGTGCCTTGCGACCCCACGATGCTTTTGAGATGTTTCACCGGTATAGCGAAATCGTCATCGGGCGATTCGGCGAGGGCGGCCACGAAGCGCTGGTCCAGGCGATCTTTCCAGAACGCATATAACTCCTGCGCGGGGATGTTGCCCGTGAATTCGAATCGCCGGTCTGCGCCGAGTTTCCGCTTATTGTCCTCGTACGTGAGAATGCGGATGCGCTGGGCTCCAGGCGAAGTTCCTGAATGTCCTGATATCCCCAGAACCAGGAGTGCGATTTGCCGCCGGTGAAACGTATGCCGGTTTCGTCGGCGGTCACCGTACCGTCGCAGCCTTTGCGTACATGTTCGTGGCGCACGTTGAATTGCGCGGCCCATAGACTGCCCGTGAAGATCAGGCAAGCTGCCGTTTTAGCGAAAACCATTTCCATACTGCTGGTCTGGACCGGCCGCTGGCGCGCGGCTTGCGTACTTTTTTTGCGCGGCCAGAATTTCGCGATTGTTGCGGAGCGCCTCCTCGACCAGCGAATTCAAAGGCTGAGCGCCCGCGGGCAGCACGGCGGCCGCCAGGTATAAATAATAAAGATGATTCATTTGGTTTTCGGCAGTGACAACCGCTCCTTGGCGGTCGCGGCTCGGTAAGGCACGCCGGTGGGGCTAGATACGGAGAGAGAGGGGCGCGGGAGGATCGCTTTCAACAGTCACTGGCTTTGGCGAGGCAGCCGAAGCGGTGACAACGAGCGGCGGTGTTTCCAGTATTCGCGAAGCGGCCGGCGCGGCGGATGAAGTCGTGCCGGCCTTCACGAAGCTTTTCAGATTTTGCTGCTGGCACGCTGCCTTCGGCGTCTTCGTGTGATGGCAGCACTGATGCGCCTGCGCCGCGAGCATCTGCGGGCAGGAGAAACAATTTCCCCAGAACAGGGCCGCCACTATCAGCACGGCCATGATCGAATTGGAGAATACCCGCATCGGAAATTGATCATAGCGGGTATCGTTTAAAAATACAATAGGGTCTTAATAGCTACCTAGACGGAGCGAGACGCGGCTGCCGCCGCGTGTCCAAACCCTAAAAAACGAACTTCGCGGCTAGCTGCATGACGCGCGGGCCGCCGCCGCCGGAAATCGCGTAGCCGGAATTGTAAACCGAAGTAATTTGCCCGAAGGTGGCGGCACTTAGAGCCGTTCCAGGATTGCCTCGCAGGAAGAAGTTCGGAAGATTGTAGGCTTCGCCGCGAATCTCAAGCGTCTTGCGCTCGTGAATCGGGAACACTCGCGAAAGGGCGGCATCCACCTCAAATAAACCTGGTCCGAAAACGTTAAAGGTGCCCATGTTGCCCAAGGTGCCTATGGCCGGTTGGGCGAAAGCCGCAGGATTTAAATAGCCAAGGAAAGTGTTGCCATAGGGGTTGGGTAGGACCTGGTTGGGCCGCTGGGTGGCGGTGTTGTCATCCAGCGCCCGGTCCACACCGGTGACAATCGTCAACGGCGCGCCGGTGAGGTAGCGGAAGATGGGCGAAATACGCCAACCAGTAGCGAGCATGCGCGCGATGTGGTTATTGAAACTCTGGATCTCGTACGCGCCGGAGATGTTCAGGTTCCCGCGGCGGTCAAACAAACAGTTGCCGCGATCGAAGCGGCGGTTGTTGGGGACCTGATAACCGGTGCCCGGATTCGGAGTGGTATTCCCCACGTACGCATCGCCGATGCAATGCGACCAGGTGTAATTGCCGTTCAAAGTCAGACCCTTGCTGAAGCGGTGCTGGACCGAAAGAACGAGGCCGTTATAGCTTTGCGTGCCGCCTGGATCGTAAATATCGACGTAGCCTAGGTTCGCCGACTTCACCGGGTCAGCCAGGCTTAGGACACGGCGCTGGTCGTAATTCGTAGCGCTGGAACAGGGCCCGGGGGCGACCAAGCCGTATTGTCCCGCGGCGCAGTTTCCGGGAATGTACACCGGCGGATTCAACTGCGTGGAATCCCACAAGTGCTCGGTTTCGTTGCCGACATAGCTTGCCGAAACGACCCAGTTGGCGGAAATCTGCCGCTGGATGCTCAAGTTCCAGGAGTGCATTTCCGTGGTGGGCATGTTGTATCCCGCGACGGTGATGTAGGGCGCATGCGGCGTAAATAAATTATGCGAGCTGATCGGGTACGGATTGCCGCCGGGGAAATTCAGCCATGGGTTATCGAAGCCCCCCACGGGGCTGTTGTTCTTGATCTCATCGCCGAACGGCGGCGCCACAGTGGTGTTGAACCAGATCTGGCTGTTGGCAAAATCGTAAAAGAGGCCATAGGAGGCCCGGATGGAGGTTTTGCCGCTGCCGGTGGGATCCCAGGCAAGTCCAATCCGGGGTTCGAAATCTTTGAATTTCTTGTTCTGCCCCGAAAGGCCGGGGAAGCCCGGATCGCCGGCGAAATACAATCCCGGAGGCGCATTGGGATACACGCGGCTTACAATGTTCTGGTTATAGCGGTCGAGGCTAAAATTATAGATCGCGCCATTGGCGGCAGCCGTTGGAAACCAGGGCTCCCAGCGAAGGCCGTAATTCAGGGTCAAGTGGCGCGTGACCTTCCAGGTGTCCTGCGCGTACAATCCGAGGAACCACTGCCGGACGAAGACGGTATTGGGCGTGGCTTGGTCCAACAGGGTCAGCTTGCCGGTCATGAAGTCTGCCAATCCCATCCCGGTGGCGATGCCGCTAAAGGAAAAGTTGGGCGACGAGCGCACGTTGGCATACGAGTTCGAAACGAAGAAAGAGCCGTAACCGCCGAAGGCGATTTGATGCGCTCCTTTCACCCAGCTCACATCGTCGCCGAGTTCATACGTCGTGGTCGCGTAGCGCGATTCGATCTCGATGCCGCTGCCGATGCTGAACCCGCCCGTGATCGCTACGATCAGGTCTTTGGGCACGTAATCAAACACGTTGATTCCTACGTCGTTGGGGGAAAGGAAGGGCGCATTGGTGCGGTGGATGCCGGTGCGATTGACGGCGGCCCGGAACGAGTTGACCATGCTGGTGTTGATTAGATACGTGTCGCCCAGAGTGAAGGTCTGGGCCAGGTTGTCGCGGCCGCCCACCGTGGTGGCAAGCAGGTTATTCTGCAGTTCGAACGGGGGAATTTGCTGATAGGTGGTGCGGATATACCGCCCGAAGAGCGAATTCTTAGCGCTCTTCTGGAAATCGACCTTGCCCACAAGCTGATATTCGTTATCGTGCAAAGGCTGCACGAAGCTGTATCTGCCACAAGGATCGCTGGTCTGCGGAAGGAGGCTGACAATCTTTAATGCCGCTGGATCGAACTGTGAAGGCAAAATGTGATTATTGACAAACGGAGCCCCGAGATTAATCTGGCGGCCACCGTTGCAGGCCGGAGAAGTAATGGCGGTCCAATCGCCGCTGAGCATCTGCGCCGTCGGAATGAAGCTCAGGTTGGCGGCGGGCTGCTGCCGCGTCAGCGTCTCCTGCCATCCGCCGAAAAAGAACAGCTTGTTCTTCATGATGGGACCGCCAACTGTGCCGCCGAACTGGTTGCGTTTCAGGCCGTCGGTGAGCCGCTTGCCATCCGGACCGGTGGCGGCGAACGGATTCGTGGCGTTAAACACGTTGTTGCGGACGAATTCGAATAAGTCGCCATGGTATTCATTGGTGCCGGACTTGGTAACAGCGTTCACGGTAGCGCCACCATGAATGCCGTTCTGCGCGGTTAACGCGCTGGTCTCGAGCTTGAATTCCTGCAAGGCATCGGGAAACGGCAGCGGCAGGTTGAGTCCGTCGAAGGGGTTATTGTGAATCGCGCCATCCAGCAGGTAAGCGGTTCCGGATGTCTGGCCGCCGGCAACCGCGTAGCCTTCGCCGCCGGACTGGCCCTGGAAACTCCGGCTGGAAGCATTGAATGCAGCGCCCGGGGCGACGGCGGCGCCGGCCAGTTGGATCAGGTCGGCAGGATTGCGTCCATTGAGCGGCAGGTCCAGAATGCGCTGGTTCTCCATTACGTTGCCGACGCCGGTGGCCTGCGTTTCCACCATGGCCGCATTGGCTTCGACCGAGACCTGTTCTGTCACCTGGCCGACTTTGAGGGGGATGTCGATGGTGGGATTGCTCCCGACTTGGAGAACGATGCCCGTTTGCACGTACTTCGAAAAGCCCGTCTTGCTGACTTCGAGGGAGTACGGCCCCACCGGCAGATTGGGCAGCACATAACCGCCATCGGCGCCGGTGACCGCCGTGCGCGAGACTCCGGTCTCGGTCTCGGTGGCTTTCACCTCGGCGCCGGGCACGGCCAGCCCCGACTGGTCTTGCACGGTCCCTTGAATCTGCGATGTGGAAACGGCCTGCGCCCACGCCACGGCGCACACGGCCAGGAAACTGCAAACACGCGGAATCGACCCCAAACCCCTCATGAAATGTCTCCTTGCTAAGTCAGACTTGTAAAGTCCGTCCCTGAAAACAACACTCTGTAGCGGCGATTATTTCGCGTTATGGAGGGGATGTCAAGTCGAGGCGAAGGCTCAAAAAACGAACTGGCCGGCACCGGGCCGCGAGAGTTTGGACGAGCGAACCCGAGAGGCTGGCGGCCACCGGCACGGGAGGGGGATTTTGAAAAAACGAACTGGAGCAGCTTGCGGGCATGGCCCCGGGGAACGAGATTGAAAGCGGCCTGCGGACGCGGCTTTCGCCGCGTATCCCGAAGCAGAGTGATGTGGATGGAAGACACTACGGGTGACATATCGGTTGGAATTTGCGAAAAGGGGCGGAATTTGCTAGGTTCCGCCCCGCTCGCCGTGTGAATCCGAATCGTTCAGGTTTTTGGTCAACTGTTATGGAGCGAAGCGCTCGCCAGGCGCTCACCGCCACTTCATTCGACTGTATTGCCTGCCTTTCCGCAATTCTTTTCGGACATCGATGCCCGCCCGCGGCAATCGCCGGGCTCTTACTCCGACGACTGCACGGAACACCTCTCAGAGAAACTTCACCGGCCGGTGACTGATTGCCTCTCTGATTTGATATTACCGCGAGGCGAAAAACAACCAGGGAGTCAGACCCTGCTAAATTGCTGGAAAATAAAGCGATTGTCGGTGCTGCAAGTTCGGTGACCGCTTCCGCGCGACCCGGCAACGAATTAAGAGAGCATGAGGTGGTAAAGCGGCGCCTGCTTACACTTCGGGACGATTCCCTTTGCTATTGCATCGGTCGTAACCTCCTGGGAACCGTCGCCTCATCTCCGCTGAGGTAAGCGTTCACCTCAGCAATGCGGTGCGGAAAGCCCTATCACGCTGCGCCCACCCGTAAGCTGTCTCGCGAAATGCCTAGTCAAGGCCATCGGCCCTCCGTTTATGGGGAGGTGGTAGTTGCTACTGCCAGGAGCTCTTGCCCCGCTTCAGCGATAGACGCCCTTGATCGAAAGTTCCGACCAACGCAGTCTTGGTAGCGGTTCCGTCGAAATTGAGAATACGGTCTGGGGCGCGGTTCCCGCACGAATCGATCAAGCGCTGTGTGATCACAAATGTAACGTGTTGACCCGAGACAACCGCCGGCACGGCGACCGGCGGGTCCGGTTCGCCTCCAGCCAACTGCACCGTTGCCCAATAACTGCCCCTGGCATAGACAATCCATAACTCCATCCCAACCACATCACCGGCACCCTCAATGTAGTGCATATCGCTGAACATGCCGGTCACCGGTACTCTGCCCTGCGCTGGGGCGCCTGTAAGTAAGAGAAGGATGAACACAAGGGCAATTGCATCCCGTATCGCCATACTCAATTGTCTTAGTGCCAATACTGCGAGCACTACGGTCATAAACTGTTATCGGCAGTTTCCCTTTCAGGGCCACTCTGAACCGCGCCGCCCCTTAGTTTCCGTCTACCGAGAAGGCCAGGAGCACGTTGCCGGGGGTGCCGCCGGCGAAACCGTAACCGCTGTTGAGGAGCACCATGCCGTGGGCGATCGCCGGGCCGCCGCCATCGAAAGAGCCGCCTTTGGCGGGGACCTGATTCACCGTGTCGAAATCGCGGCGGGCATCGAAATCCCAGAGGATCTCACCGGTCTTCGAGGCATATGCGCGCAGGTGGCCGCCGAAGGAAGCAGAGAAGACCGCGCCCGGCATTGCCGAGACTGCCGCGGCTTGCGCGGGATTCCCTGCGGCTTGCGGGGCGGGCGTGCTCCACACCTTCTCGCCGGTGTCGATGCGAAGAGCATATAGTCCGGGCGTGCCCTCCTTCACGTTGTAATCGGCAACGGCGGCATAGGCGTAGGTTCCATCCACCGCCATTCCCCATCCAATGCCACCGAGGAGTCCGGAACCTTTGCCGAGGCGGGTTTGCCAAAGCACCTTCCCGCGCTGGTCGGGATCGAGACCATACACGACTCCGGATTTCTGCGAAGCCAGCAGAATCTGCTTGCCGCCGGCGGTCGTGCGCAGGATCGGCGAACTACCGAAATCCAGGTCTTCGCCGGGATTTTCGGGACAGTTGACAGATTTTGGGCATCCCGGAATCCAGTTGTCGTGCGGCGTTACCTGGCTTACCCAGAGCAGGCTGCCGCTCTCCATATCGAAAGCCACAATGGAGTCGCTGGACGGAATATCCACCCCCGTATAGGAATTGCCGGTTCCGGCGTAGATGCGTTTGCGCTTTTTGTCGATGGTGGGCGACGACCAGATACCCGCGCCGGCGGGGCCGTAAAGCTGCGTGCCTTCGGAATTGGTCTTATACGGCTTGGCAGGATCGGGAACCGTGTAGGTCTTCCAAAGGATGCGCCCGGTGGCGGCGTCGAGCGCCGACATGCTGCCGCGAAACTTGCAGCATTCGTATTTGGGAAAGGATTGTAGGGTCTCTTCGCCGGATGCCACGGGGACGTACAAGCGGCCTTGGTAGTAAGTTGGCGAGCCGGTGATGCGCGCGGCCGGATGATCATCCACCTGGGTCTTCCACACCAGTTTTCCCGTCTCGGCCTCCACCGCAAACGCCGTGCCGCGGCCATCACCAAAGTACGCGATCCATTTGCCGTTGGCGCCGCGGACGATGCTCGGCCCAGCCTTGATGAATCCGCCAGCGTCGTAGGTCCAATAGACACAGCCGGAGGATGCATCCAGGGAATACAGCGTGCCTCCGGTCGTGCCGACGAAGACGCGGCCACCCGATACTACTACTTGCGACTGCATGCGAGATTCGCCGGGAAAACCGAAAGCCCATTTGAGTTTCAGCCTGGGCACATCGGCCGCGGTGAAGCCGGGCTGCGGCTGGTAGCGGGAATTCGAGGATTCGACGCCCCAGCCGTTCCAGTCGCCCGCGCCGGGGGCGAAGGGTCGGCGAGTGCCCGCGCAATGGCCCGCGGCATCGGCGGCGAGAACGGGAAGGGCACACAAAACAGCGAGTGAAAGCAAGCGCATAGATTAGACCGCTCCCTTTCGGTCGCGACTTAGCACGCGCCGGCCGGAAGGCCGGCGGCAGCCCGGAAGGGCCGACCCCACAGGTACTTCAGGCGCCGGCGGGCTTGGTTTGCCCGGTGGTGTTCGCTTCCAGGAACGCCAGAGTCAGCGGCCAGGCGAGCGCAGCGGCCTTCGGGCTATAGCTGGCGCGCTGGTCGCAGAAGAAGCCGTGATCGGCAAAGGAGAAGACCACATTGGTGTATTCCTTGCCCGCGGCCTTCAGCGCCCCCGTGACCGCCTGGACCGATTCCTGGGGGATGTGCGTATCGAGGCCGCCCCAGAAAAACAACATGGGCGCTTTGAGATCATTGAGCCGGTTCAACAGGCCGGGATTCATCGGATTGGGCGCGATGCCGCCGCCATAATAGGAAACGCCACAGGCCAGCGGAACCGTCAACGCGGCATGGCAGGCGGTGCGGCCGCCAAAACAGTATCCGGTGGCGGCAATCTTGAGCCCTTTTGCTTCTTTTTCGAGAAATTGATAGGTGCTGCGAATGTCGGCCTCGATCCCGGGATCTCTGAGCTGCTGCATCTGCGCGAACCCCGGTCCCATATCGGTGTAGCCGCTTTCGAACCCGGGAGCGGTGCGGTGAAACAATTCGGGAGCGACCGCCAGGTACCCCTGGCGCGCAAAGCGCTCTGTAATGTCGCGAATGTGCGAATTCACGCCAAAGATCTCCTGAAAGACGATCAGGCCGGCGCGCGGCTGGGTCGCGGGGCGCGCTACATAAGCACGCATGCTTGTGCCGTCGTCGACAGAAAGGTTAACGTACTCTGTATGTAGGTCCATAGTCAGCAGGATTATCTCACACCGGAACCGATTGGTGAACCAACATCGAATCAAAGCTCTGCTGTGGATTGCGCTGATTACGGTGCTGTTCTATTGGCGCATTCTGCTGGGCCACCAGTTCTCGCTTTTGCTGGGATACGAAGGCGCGAACCAGGCCTACAGTTGGTTTCACTACTGGGTTTCTTCGATCCAGCAAGGCAGTTGGCCCCTCTGGGATCCGTTCACCTTCGGGGGGCATCCGTTCGCGGGAGAAATGCAGACGGGGGCGTTTTATCCGCTGTACCTGCTGTTTGTGCTCGTGCCGCTCCACCACGGGCTTTTCTCGCCGCAGTTGTATCACGTATTTTTTGTGGGGACTCATATTTTGGGCGCGTTCTTCCTATATTTGCTGGCGCGCGAACTGGGTCTCGAGTTCTTCGCCGCGCTGCTAGCGGGGCTGTGCTTTTCATTGGGCGGATTCGTGGCGCGGCTGAGCGCCTGGCCGCACCTGCTGGAGAGCGCGATCTGGCTCCCCTTGCTTTTTCTGTTTCTGATCCGCGCGCTGCGGGCGGCGGACAGCCTTGCCGCGCTCAGCTATGCGGCGCTGGCGGGAGTCGAGCTGGCGCTATCGGTGCTGGCGGGCGGCCTGCACATCGTGCTGCTGGAAGGTATCGCGGCGGTGACGCTGGCCGCGTTCTTCGCTGCCTCCGCCAAGCCGCCAAGAGCGCCGCATTGGCGCCGCGCCGCCGTCATCACGGCCGTAATGGCAGTTTTCGCCGCTGCGGGCGGCTCGATTCAGCTATTCGCCTCAGCCGAATACAGCCGGATGGCGATTCGATTTTTGGGGAACACGTCATTGCCGGCCAGTGGAAAAATTCCGTACGCGTATCTAAACGACGGAATGTGGGCGCACAGCATTCTGGGCATGCTGATCTCTTCGCTGCCGGCGAACGGCGGCCCCGGCGAATACATCAACCCGTACATGGGAGTCTTCCCGTTGCTGCTGGCGATCATCGGCGTGTGGAAGCGCTGGGCGAATCCGTGGGTCCGGTACTGCGCCGGGCTGGCTGCAGCCGCATTTCTGTTTGCGCTGGGCAATATGTCGTTTCTGCACGGACTGCTGTACGCGTTCACGCCGCTGCTCTGGATGGCAAGAGAGCCAGCCCGGGCTGTCTTCCTGGCGGATTTCGCCATCGCGCTGCTGGCGGGCTTCGGCGCCGAAGCGCTCTTCAGCGGGGCCAACGCGGCCGGTTGGGAGCCTTTGAATCGGATTTTTCGTTGGGTGGTGGCCGCGTGCGCCGCCGTGCTTGGCTATTACGTGCTGCTGGGGCACGGCGATTTCAATCCGTGGGTCTCGCTTTCGATCTTGCTGATCATTGCTACGTTTGGCATCTTCCGTTATACGTTGGCGGGCCGCAGCAACGCTTGGGCGCGCTTTCTCGCAATCTCGTTGATCGCCTTCGATCTTTACGCGTTCGATTGGAGTCCCGCGAACGTCCTTCAGGAACAAGCCAAAAAGACCGATCAACTGCAGCGACTGATGAGCTCTCGACCTTTAGCGGAATTTCTGAAGTCGCAAAACGGAATCTTCCGCGTGCAGGTAATGGCGGATTCCGCGCCGAATCTGGGCGATCTGTTCGGGGTCCAAACGACCATGGGGGCGGCCGTCACCTTGATGCCGGATTACGAGCGGTTCCGCCGGCATCCCGATTTGCTAAATGTGAAGTACATCATTCGCCCCGCGACGGCGCAAGAGCCGGGCGCGGTCTACCAGGATGCCTCCTGGAAAGTGTACGAAAACAAAAATGCGTTTCCACGCGCCTGGGTGGTTCACAATGCAGCCGTCGAACCGGACAAAGATAAACTATTCCAGCAGTTGGATGGCTCTTCGGTGGATTTTCACCAGACGGCGCTGTTAGGCGCGCCGCCCGATTCGCCACTGGAGCCTCTGCCAGCCGGAGCTACGGAACAGGCAGAGATCCAGCAATACCGTGCCAACCGGATGCAACTGCAGGTTCATGCAGCCTGCCGAGGGTTGGTGGTGCTGAGCGAGAATGATTATCCCGGCTGGAAGGCTTTGGTAAACGGCCGCCCCGCGCCGATCGTTAAAGTAGATGGAGAACTGCGCGCGATTGCGGTGCCGGCGGGCGATAGCACGGTGGTGCTGTACTACCAGCCGGCGTGGTTATGGCTGGGCGTAGGGCTGTGCTTATCCTCATTCGCGGGCACGGCCTTGCTGGTGCTTTGGAACTTGCGGCGGCGTAAGCTACAGGGCTAAATGCCGTGGGGCCGCCCCCTGGTCTGCGCGGGTCCCCCGGACCCGCTGTTTGCTGCCAAATCAATATTCCGGAAACCAAGCAGGCCGGCCAGGGGGCCGCCGCGGACGAGGGCGTCCGCCCCACGAGGTATGACGGTGTTCAGCTCAGGGCTTCGCCCCTACCTGGCTCCGCCGCCACGCATAATAGCCATCCAAAACCTGCAGCTTTTCCAGATTCGGGATCGGGATGGCCTTCGAAGAATCGTTCAGGTTCATCACTTGCGCGTTCGTGTTGGTGAAGGCTGGCCACTGCGGCAGCCCGTTCGCGTTCGGGTCTCCGGTTTTCGCGAAATTCGTCCAGTAGGAAATGATCTGGTCGGATAGGGTGCGGTCGGCCGGGCTGGGGCGCATAGCCTCCGGGAAATTGCCGAAAACATAGGAAAGCTCGCCGGCGTGGGCCCCGCCCCAGTTCTTGTACTGCGGCGCATCGGCGTAGGGCGGCCGATGGCTGAAGTAGTACACGAACGCTTTACCCTTGCCAGTTTTCGACTGCAGGCGCGCCCAGGTCCAGGTGGGCCAGGCGAATGCCGTGTGGCGGAAGGTGTGGCGCGACGAGCGCAAGGCTTCGGCGTCCGATCCTCCGGGATACGCGGCCAGGATTCTTGTTGCATAGTCGCCGTAGCCCGAGCGGATGCTGCCCTGATAGGCGGCAGCCGTGATCGCCGGCACAAAGAGCGCGCCCTCATCCGAGTTCGTTCCGATGAGGACGGGGGTATCGTTATAGCGCCCGGCTTCGTAGAGTTTGTATTGGTCGCCCAGGAGGACATAGGCGGTTCAAACGCGATGGCGGCGGGCCGATGCTGCCGCACGGTCTGACCATCGCGGCTTCGGGCGGCCTTCTTTTGTGGTTCGGCTGGTACGGATTCAACCCCGGCAGCACGCTCTCGGCCATGGATGTCGAGGGGATCGGCCGGGTTGCGGCGAATACCACGCTGGCGCCTTGCTCCGGAGGCCTCATCGCTATGTTGGTGGCATACATGATGAGCAAGAAATGGGACGTCAGCTTTACCGTGAACGGGTTCCTGGCCGGCTTGGTTGCCATCACCTGCCCCTGTTATTGGGTGACTCCGACCGGCTCCATTCTTCTCGGCGGAATCGCGGGCGTCGTGGTCGTCTACGGTGTGGAACTGCTGGAGTGGCTGCGGATCGACGATCCGATTGGCGCAGTCCCGGTCCACGGCTTTTGCGGGATCTGGGGAACGCTGTCATTAGGCCTGTTCGCCGCGGGCACGTATGGGTCGACGGGACCTTTCGCCGCTGACAACTCTGCTCCTTTGCGCGGCCTGTTCTACGGAGGTGGCACCACTCTCCTCACGGCGCAATTGATCGGCAGCGCGATCATCACTACCGCTACGTTCACGGTTTCGCTGGTAGTCATGTACGCGGTGAATGCGCTCGGCGTCTTGCGCGTCTCCAAGGAAGGCGAAACCTTGGGCCTCGATCTTCACGAGCACGGCATCTCGGCCTATCCGGAATACGTGATCTCATCGGTTGGACAACCTGCCCCGATCGTGTTGGATCCGATGTCCGGCAACCTGGCGGCGGAACCCGCCATGCAGAGACGAGCCATCGGCGCCAATCCGGGAGCAGCCACCACATAAGCACTGGACATGCGGCGAGAGCCGCGCCGCCTGCGCTCCATGGCGCGGCTGCCCCCGCATGTGCGACCCCTTCGATGACCTCATGAAAACAGCAATCACCGACCCCAATCCTCCCTACGGAGAAAAGAGCGCATTCCGGAAGATCACCGTTACCGTGCCGCCCGAAGTCTATGAGCGCCTCGTTCGGGAATCGGCGCGCCGCAAAATTGCGGGCGAGGCGAATCAGCTTTTGTCCTCGGTGTTGCGGGAGGCGGTCTACCACTACCTCGATCAGCTCGAATAATTCGGCGCGGGCAGCATTAGAATGATATTTGCGCCAGAGGTTACCGCAAATGAAGAAACTGCCCGCCCTTCTTTTCTATTCCGCCATGATCGCGATCGCCGTGATGGCCATGTGGCCGGACCGCTCGGCGGCCCAGAGCCGCATGAGCTACTCGATCGTGGGTGAGAACAGCGGGCATGTCAAGCTCGGCCTGGCCATTCGCAAACTGGGGGTTTCCGGCACCTTTCTGCAAGCTCCGGCGCATCCCGACGACGAAACCAACGCCCTATTTGCCTATTTCACCTATGGCATGGGTTTCCGCTCGATCGACCTGCAGAATAACCGCGGCGATGGCGGCCAGAATGAGATCGGGCCCGAACTGTTCCGCGACATCGCCGTTCTGCGCACCTCCGAACTGTTATCGGCCCACCGCATCGATGGCGCCGAACAGTACTTCACGCGGGCAATCGACTACGGCTACTCCTTCGACCCGCAGGAGGTCATCAACAAGTGGGGGCGGGAAGACATTGTCGGCGATTACGTGCGGCTGTTACGGAAGCTACGCCCGGACGTTGTGCTGACCATGAATATTCAGGGCGGAGGCGGCGACCGCGCGCATGAGGCCACTACCATCCTCTTCCGCGAAGCTTACTATGCGGCGGGCGACCCCACCAAATATCCGGAACAACTGCGTGAAGGGCTGCGGCCCTGGCACCCGAAAAAGCTGTACTTTGCCGCGCCGCCTCCGCCGCCCGGAGCCAACGGACGGGGCGGGCAGGGACAGGGACGCGGCGGCCAGGGACGTGGGGGGCAGCCAGCCGCTCCGGCGACGACGCCGCAGCAGGCGCAGACCCCAGCGGCGCCGCAGGTCAAACTCACACCGGTCAACACGAATACGTACGATCCGCTGCTGGGCCGCACGTATGCCGAAATCGGCACGGACGCCCGCAGCAATCACAAATGCCAAGGCATGACGGGCCTCCCCGCGCTCCCTGGGTTCAACGCCGGACGCGGAGGCCAAGGCCGCGGAGGGTTCGGCGGCTTCGGCGGAGCATATCAGCTCATCGACAGCACCATTGCCGGTCAGAAGGACAAGACCGAAACGTCGCTGTTCGACGGCGTCGATACCCGGCTGGAGGCGATCGCGCAATATGCCGGTACGAATCCGCCCGCGGAGCTCACCAGGGCTCTGGCCGAAATCGCTGCCGACGCCAGGCTAGCTCGAACCGCTTTCGATTCCGGCAAAGATTCCGAAACCGCGCCGCTGATCGAGGCGGGCCTCACCGGAATCCGCAATCTACGCGCCAAGCTGGGCTCCATGGGCCTCGACGATTCCGCCCGCTATGAAATCGATTTCCGCTTGCGCCTGAAAGAGCACGATTACGAAGATGCCGTACTCGCCGCGCACGAACTTTCGTTCGACGCCGTCGCCGATGACGGCTTAGTGGTTGCGGGCCAGCCCGTTAAGCTTTCGATTCTCGCCGCGAACCGGGGCGCAACTGACGTCAACGTCACCTCGGTCTCAATCAGCGGCTTCGATGCGCCGGAGAACTGCAAGCCGGGCGCGGTTAAGAAAGATGCTGTGTTCACTTGCACGGCCGAGGCCCGCGTAACCAAGGACGCCGCGCTCACCACGCCTTACTTCCACGACAATTACTGGAAGCATCCGGAAAACCAAGCCATCCAGATCTTCGACCCGAAAGTTGAATTCGGCGTTCCCTTTGCTCCGACGCCGTTCCGGGTGACCTTCCACGTCAAAGCGGGCGATGTCGAAATCGCCCGTGACGTGCCGGTCGAGTTCCGCTACGTCAAGGACGTCTATCTCGGGGACAAGCGCATGGAACTCAAGGTCGTCCCGGTTTTCTCGGTGAGCGTATCGCCGAACCTTGCGGTGATTCCGGAAGGCGCGGCGGCGGTGAAGCGCGAGATTCACGTTTCGGTGATTAACGGCGCCAAGGAGGCGGCCGACGCAGTAGCCGCCCTCGATCTCCCGGCCGGTTGGAAAGCTACGCCGGCGAGCGTCCCGCTCCATTTCTCGCATGAAGATGAAGCGCTCTCGGCCCGGTTCGAGGTCACGGCTCCGCCGCGCGCCAAGATTGGCGAGTATACTTTGCGCGCCATGGTCACTTCGCCGGCATTTCCAGGCCAAAAGTTCACCGAAGGCTACGAGGTCATTGAATACCCGCACATCCAGCGCCGGCACGTCATCAAACCCGCTGAGATCGCCCTCAAAGTGGTGGATGTGAAGATCACGCCGAACGTCAACGTCGGCTACATCACGGGCGTGGGCGACCAGGTGCCTCCCGCGCTCGAACAGCTAGGCGCGAAGGTGAACTACATCGATGAAGACGAACTCGCCTGGGGCGATCTTTCGAAGCACGATGTGATCATCACCGGTGTGCGCGCCTACGAGCGGCGCGCCGACCTGCGCGCTTACAACCGGCGGCTGCTCGATTATGTTTCGCAGGGCGGCACGGTCATCGTGCAGTACAACAAGATGGAGTTCAACGACGGCACCTACGGGCCTTACCCGGCCAAGGTCAGTGGCAATCGCGTTTCCGACGAACTCGTCCCGGTCAAGCTGCTGGCGCCTACCAATCCCGTGTTTAATTTCCCGAACAAGATCGGCCCTTCGGCTTGGGCCGGATGGGTGCAGGAGCGCGGCCTCTATTTCCTCGGCGAGAAAGACGCCAAGTACATAGACCTGATTGCCATGACGGATTCCTTCAAAGATAACCCCGGCGAAAAGCTGGGGAGCATGGTGGAAGCCAATTACGGGCGCGGGCGTTGGATTTATTTGGGATTAGGACTTTGGCGGCAGCTTCCGGCAGGTACGGATGGAGCCTATCAGTTGCTTGCCAACCTGATCAGCTTGCCTAAAGCTAGGGTGAAGACGATCGAGACGGCGGCGCGGTAAGAAGGACGCGGCTACCGCCGCGTGTCCAATTTATTTGGCGGCGGCGATGGAATCGACTTGGATCGTCTTGCTTTTTGCGTCCAGTGTGCCGGTTATCTTTACTCTCTGGCCCGCGAACTGATCCGGCGTCTTCTGGTCGCTCAGCGTGTACGCTTCCTTGCCGTCGTACAAGACGTACAGCGCCCCGTGCGCTTCCACGCAGGCCCTCGTGCACTCGGCATCGTTCGATCCCATGCGCATCCGCGAGTGATCGCCCGAAGCGCACATGCTATCGGTTATGACCCCGGTGAAGGTACGCCTGGGCTGCGCGAAGGCGGAGATCGCGATTAATAGAAGAGGGAGTGCCTTCATTGGTTGGGGGCAACGCTAGTCCGCTCCCTGGCGCTCGCGGCTCAGAAAAGCCAGAGAGCGGAATAGGCGGTCAAATCTACTAGCTACCCGGCGTCATCAGGTGCGCCGTGGTCGTTCCAGCGTTCATGATCCACACGCCGCCCTGGCGCGGGTTGTCCGGAATCCCCAGCGACTGCGCGGTAGCGTTGGGCACCGCAATGGTCACGTGCTTGCGCAGGTGGTCTTTATCCGGCCCCATCATGTGAATCCAAACTGAGCCGAACTCCGGTTTCACGCGCGTGCCGTTCTTCTCGGCATCGTCGAATGCTTTCTTTTGCGCGTCTTTATCGCTGATGGCTTCGAACTTCAGGTTCTGGGCCACGCGATCGAGGTTTGCAAGACTGGTGCATTCCACCGCGAACGGCTGCTGCCCTGGCTGGCCCGAGCGATCGTAGCAGACCAGCTTGTTGGTGCCTTTCTTCAGCGTGTCATACGTGAAATCCGACTTCCATTTGATAACTGTGGCGTCTTTTTGCATGTTGGCCGGCGCCGCGATCAACGCTTTTTCAATCTCCGCGTCCTGCGCCACCGCGATGGCGCTGGCGGCCACGAGACCGGCAACGATCGGCAATATACGTTTCATACTTTCACCTCACCATTGATACGTCGAGTTTTGGACGAATGGATATCAGTATATCGCGACACGATGCCGCAAAATTCCGGCCGGGATGGTTTTACAATTGGCCTCATGTTGATGTTGGCTGCCATTCTGGCGATTTTTGTCTATGGCATGATTGCCGCGATGCTGGGCACCATTCTCCCGCCCATATCCGCGCGCTTTCGGCTGACTCCCCGTCAGAACGGAGCCATTGCGTTCGCCCAAGCACTCGGGCTGATGATCGCTTCCTTAGCCGTGGGACCATTGCTCGACAACGAAGGCAAAAAGGCGGGTCTGGTTCTGGGACTGGCGCTCATATCGCTCGCCCTGGCCGCTCTCCCCCGGTCGGGCGGCTACGCCACCCTCGCGGCGCTCCTTTTCGTGCTCGGGATAGGCGGCGGCATCGTGGTCACCGGCGCCAATGCCCTGGTCAGTGACGTCGGCGAGGCGTACCGTGGCACCGCCCTCAACCTCGTCAATCTGTTCTTCGGTTTGGGTGGAATGACGACCCCCTTCCTCGCGGCCAACCTGCTCAAAGGGAATACGCTCAAACTTTGTTACACCGCCGGGGCGCTCGCTTTCATTGCGCTGCTGGTGCAGGTTGCCGCCCCCATTCCCGCGCCCAACGGCAACGAAAGTTTTGTCCTGGCCGATGCCGGCGCCGTGCTCGCCCGGCCCATTTTGTTTCTGCTGGGGCTCTTTCTCTTTCTATACGTGAGCTGCGAAGTAGGCATCTGGAACTGGCTGACGCGACACCTCATTGCGCAGGGAATTCCGGAAACTCGCGCACTCAATGTGCTTTCCCTCGGATTCGCGCTCGGGATTTTGGTCGGGCGAGTGGCGGTTGCCCCGGTCCTCATTCGGGTTCCGCCGACCACGATCATACTCGTCGCTGCCGCTGCCATGGCTATCACCAGTTTCCTGGTGCTGCGCGCCAGAACTGCCGGCGCGGCTTGGCCCTTGGTGTTTTTCGCCGGTGTGGCGATGGCTCCCGTCTTTCCCACAACTCTGGCGATTGTGGGCGATGCGTTTCCGAGGATGACGAGCACCGCAATTGGATTTGCGATCACTTGCGGCTGGCTCGGTCTGGCGGTGAGTTCGCGAATTATCGGAGCGATCGCCGGCGGCGATCCCAAGCGGCTAAAGAAGGCGCTCCTAGTCATCCCGGCGTTCTCCCTTGTTATGGTGGGACTGGGGGCGGCGATTCGGGCGGTCCTGCCGTAGCGCCCCTTAGATTTGGAACCGTGGGTTTGCACTGATGCATCCATAAACTATGAGGTTGGCGTGGCTTTTGCTAACGGCCCCGCTGTGGCCAACTGCACAGGCGGCGGTGTGTAATCCAGCGGATTTTTCCGGCGCCTATGGATTTCTGCTGACCGGAGACTCCAAAATCGGTTTCGGCGCCCAACCCGCGGCAGCGCTGGGCCGGCTGGTTCTGGATGACTCGGGGAAAATCAGTGGCACGGTTTCCGCCGGGTTTACGGGGCTGCTATTGGGCAACCCCGTCACCGGCGGCTACGAGGCTCATACGGATTGCTCCATCACCTGGAGCCTGCAGGACGATTCCGGCAACTTCCAGCATTTCCAAGGCACGGCCACCGAGGACGCCAAACGCATCACGTTCCGACAAACCGATCCGGGCGGCGCTCCGAACGGCACGATGCTGCGCACCAGCAGCGGCTGCGACGCCGGCGAATTTCAGGGCCGCTACAAGCTGACCCTCTCCGGGCATACCGTTAACGTCGACTCCGGGCAAGTCTCGGGCGACGTTTCTCTCAGTGGTTTTCTGGATTCCGATGACGCCGGTGGTGTCTCCTTTTCGCGCGACGCCGCCTCGCCGGCTGCTCCCGCCGGCACCTACGAGCCAGATGACGATTGCTTCGTGCACCTCACCGTCCAACTGCCGGCCGGTGGCAACGAGGCTCCCGAAATGAACTTCCGCGCCATCCTTGCCGATGGCGGCAAAGAAATGATCGGTATTCAATCCGACCCGGGCGCCGTCGTCTCTCTCCGATTGGTCTCCCAGTAACTCAGATCCGGAGCTGGTAAATGTTCAACCCCAGCGATGTCGGCGCCATCACGTAACCATTCGTCGTGGTCAGAATTCCGCTGAATCCGAACTGGGCCTGGACCGGGTAGAGCAAAATGTTCGACGGCTGCCGCGCATCCACAATCTGTAAAGAAGCCGGTCCGAAATTGTCCGTGCTCGGCGGAGCGTTCACCAGCCCGAACACTCCCGAGTTAAAAGCCTCCAGGCTCAACGTCCCGTTCACTTGAGTCGTGTAGACCGCCGTGTTGATGACCACGGGCGCCTGGGGGTTCGTCACATCCATCGTCGTGAGAGTCAAATTGCCCAGAAAATCGAAATCAGGATTGCCGGGGTTCCGCTGCCCCATCGTGTTGCCGGCGGCCAGCAAAGTCGTACCGGAAATATCCAACCGCAACAGAATGGAGGCCTGGCTCACCTGCACCTGGTTCACCTGGGTGGGAACCGTCGGGGAGGCAATGCTGATCACATCCAGCACTCCGGTACCGGCGGTGTTGGAACCGGTAGCCGTGCTGCTCGCGATGTAGGCATAGCCGCTCTGGCCAAAAACCAGGGCATACGGCGTGAGATTCTGGGCCGCCGGCTGGAGCATGCCGATGTATGACGGGCTCGCGGGATTCGTGAAATTGAAAACCAGGAATTGACCATTTTGCGCGATTACCCCGTGCCCGTTCACGTAATAGGTGAGGTAATTCGTGTTGACGAAGGCGTAATTTCCGGTGAAGTTGATGCCCACCATGTTGGGATACGACGTGTTCGCCACCACCAGCAGGTTCGGCGCGCGCGGATTGCTCAATCCGTAAATGGCAAAGGATTGCGGATTGATGGAATTGCCGAAAATCTCTACCAGGAAAGGCGTCGAAGCTGTCGCATTGATCGAGCACTGGACGCCGTAACCACCGAAGGTGCTATCGCCGAAAGAGCCAATTACCGTAGGGCTGGTAAGGCTGCTTACATCCACCATGGTGATATGGTTTGTGCCGCAGACATAGGCCACGTTGCTATAGAGGGCGATGCTGCTGATTAAGCTGTTTCCGAAGACCGCGCTACCGGTAAGCTGAAGCGGGCTGGTATACGTGCCCGAACCCGAAACCGAAATCGTGGCCGAAGCGCTGAGGTATCCGCCTACGGTGATTACGAGCGGATAGCTGCCGCTCGGTAATGTAGGCACCTGGATATTCGCTTGATCGAGTCCCGCATAACCCGGCGCTCGGCCCAGGAACTGCACGGTGGCGCTCTGCACCCCGATGGTGGCCGAAAAAGTCGCGGTGGCGGTCTCCAACGGGGAAGCGGAGGCGGGCGTGCCATCGGCCACGGCGTTATTCACCGCGCCAATGCCCGTCAGATACACACTGATCACCGATCCCGAGGCGGCCGGCGCCGAACTGCCATTGACGCTCGACTGAAAAAGTGCCGGCGCCGACGCGGTGACCGTTACAGTAAAGGACGCGCTGGCGCCGCCGGGGCCGTTCACTACCAGCGCGACGCTGCCGCTCTGTACGGAAGAGGGTACCTGAAAGTTGATTTGCGTGGGGCTGGCGTAAACGAGCGGCGCGGATATGCCTCCCATGGTCACGCTCGCGCCGTCCAGCGTGGTGGGCAGCGGAAATGCGGAAGCCGAATCGGTCCCGCTGGCCAACCCGGTGCCGAATATGGTGGCCAGCGATCCAGGCGCCACACGCGGGCCATAAGCCGCGGCGTCGGTGACTGCCTGCACCACGGGAGCCGCCGCATGGCACAACACCGGCGCCACGAAACTAAGGAAAATTAAAGGTCTCAGCGTCCTTTATTATCGCAGTTTGTCGGCCAGCTTCTGGAGCGCCGCATTGGCGCAGGCGGCATCCTTATCGCCACCCGGCGCTCCACTGACCGCCACCGCGCCGATGGTCGCATCTCCGACTTTGATGGGTACGCCGCCCTGCGCGTTAATCGTGCCGGGAATCGTCGCCGGAGGAGCGGCGGTACCGGGAGGCAGCGGTTGAGCCGGCCCCGACGGCCGGTTGTAGAGCATCGTCGCGGTGGCTTTCATTTTGGCCACTTCCGTGGTTGACGCGCTGGCGCCATCGTCGCGCAGCAACGCCTTCGGCGCATTCAACGCATCTACCACCAGGACGGTTACTTTGTATCCGTCGGCCCGGCACTTGACCATGGCTTCCTGCGCGATGGCGTGCGCCACATCCATGGTAAGCACTTTGGAAACGGGAAGCTGCGCCAGAGCGGCGCCGGCGCTGAGCAATGCCAATGCGGTGAGTTTCATTTCGGTAATCCTTTCAAGAGATTTACCCTGGATTATACGTCCTTCGGCGCCGCCAGCTCCCGGTTCGTCATCCGGCCCATCCGGCGCATTCCCACCTGCAGCAACCATTTCGGGAGGGCGCGCTGGAGCAGCACCACGGATTTGTAAATCCCGCCCGGAATGACGAACACCTTCCCTTGTTCCAAGCCCGCGAGCGACTGCTCCACCACATATTCGGCCTGCATCCACATCCACGAAGGGACGCGCTTGCGGTCCATCCCCAGCACGTCGTGGAATTCCGAATACGTGAAGCCAGGGCACAGCGCCTGCACCCGGACAGCGGAACCCACGCTCCGCAATTCCAGATCGAGGCCTTCGGTGAAGCTGTTCATCCAGGTTTTGGTCGCGCAATAACTTACGTTTCCGGGGCTCTGTCCGAAGCCAGCCACCGATGAGACATTAATTACGCCGCCTTTGCCCCGCGGCACCATCGCCCGCAGCGCTGCGTGCGTGAGCCGCAAAGTGGCTAGTATGTGCAACCGGTGCATTTGGTCCTGGCTATCGACCGGGATCTCGAAAAACCGTCCCGCGGTTCCGAATCCGGCATTATTCACCAGCAGTTCCAGATTCGGCGCGGAGGCGATGCGTTCCTCGACCCGCCGCAGGTCCGCATCCTGTGTCAGATCGGCCTGAATCCACTCGGCGCCGCCCAACTCGCGCGCCAGGGATTCCAAACGGTCGCGCCGCCGCGCCACCAGGATCAGCCCATAGCCTTTCTGCGCCAATCTACGCGCAAAGGTCACCCCAATGCCGGCCGAAGCCCCGGTCACCAGCGCCAGCGGGGAATCCGTCATGTCCCTGAACGTAGCACAGGTGGCCGCGCCAAAACACTTTGGTGGTGCGTCCGATGGGCTGCGTGAGGCCGGAAAACACGCCGGTCTACGGCCGGTTGGCCGGATGGAAATCCGGCCAGCAGGCTTGAAAGCCCGCCCCACCCAAAATCAGGGTCTGGCGCGGGGGAAGTTCCGGTCGCCTTCACTCCAATGCTGGACCATGCCGGTGACTTGCCCTCCAGCATCCTTCACGAAGTCGACAACCGTGCCTTCCATCGTAAAGCTGGTTTCCGATTGAGCAATGAGGGGGATCTTCCCCGATCCCGGATCGATCATCAGCCGTCCATTTTCCACGGACACAACCTCGGGAAACGGCGCTTTCCCGTAGGTCCCGGCGTACTGGGCGAGAGTTTCGGCAGGAACACGAAATTCTTCGCCGCTCCTGCCCACCAGGTGTGGTTTGTCGCGCTCGTTTTCGCACACGTACTCGATCAGGTCGCCCTCCGGCATCAGATTGAACTTCACGTGCTGCGTCCACGGCCGCGTGTACGTTTTGGGGTCGTCGAAGGTCACCTGGAGATCGATGTGGCCGTAATCGACGCGATGGTAACGCTCGGTCATGCGCAACGCCTCGGTATGGGGATGACCCGCTAAGTCCAGCGTCGTGCGATCGTTATAACCGACGGTGGTGACCACGAGGGTGTCGTCCTCCCACTTCCCGGTCGAATAGCCCATCCAGGTCGGGTTGGGATCGGTGGGGAGGGCCCGGCCGTCGGTGAAAATCTGCCGATAGAGGGTCTGGTACTCGTAAAGAATGGCGATCAGCCCCGGCGTCTGAAGAATTCGCAGCGGCAGATTGCCTACCCCGAAGCCGGCTTTCGGGCCGGGCGGACGGCAATTGATTCCATCCGTATCGCTACGGTAACTCTCCTCACGCTTTCTCAATAGGGCGGCGGCCCATGGCTGGATCTCCTCAGGCTTCAGATCTCCCCCGATATAGAACAAGGATCCCGAGTTCTCCACCATCCAGACGCCGCTCAGATCCGGCTTACCATCGGCAGCCCGCGGCGCCCGCGCCAGGAGATCAGGCTTTCCGTCCGGTGTTCGCGGAACGCCAGGGGTCGGATGCTTCGGCCATTGAGCCGCGAGTGAGCCACTCAACAAACAGAGCGCTGTCGCAAGCTTCAGCATGCGCTTCTCGCTTTCAGCCGGCGATTCCGGCGGCGCGTCACATTTTATCAGGGTCTTTGGTCATTTCGCCGCGTCAGATCGCGCAACTCCCGAATTTCCCGCGGCGGAACAAAACTGCCATCCAGTTCCCGGCTCTCCCAATACCGGGCCAAACGTCGACTGTCCGGCCAACGCCTTGACGTGGGTCGGATTCACCAGGATTAGCTGCGGCACCTCGCCTTCCAGAATGTTCCACACCGCTCGCCCATACTGCCCGGTGGATTCCATTACGGCTTCGGTCACCCGACAGTGCTTTAACCAACCTCGTAAACTGCGAAGGTCCCGCGTAAATGTGCGGAACTCCCGCTCTAAGGCCTTACCTCCTGGCTGCCCTTGCGGCGGCAATACGTGCACCATCACGCTCTTCTTGTGCACGTCGATCCCACAGCAACGGCGATATGCTGATTGCATATGCACCTCCGCCGCCGAGCGAAGGACGCCGGGTAAGTAGTTAGGAAAGCGACAATCCTACTCGTGTTCATCCGCTAGGCGGCGACGACGACAGTCCTGGTTCCCCATCATTCGCGTCCTGGCCATATTCACGGTCGGGCTTTACAGCACCAACGCTTTTGCGGCCTCAGTTCCGCTGAGCGGCACTCCCAGTGTGCACCCAACCACAGCCTTTTTCATCCGCTAGGATGCGAGTCCCGTAGGGCTCGCATATCCTGTTCGAGGATGTCCGCCGGATCGTTGAAACTTGCGACTCTCGCCCAGAGCCGTGATAGGCTCTGGGCATTTGCCAAATCAATGAAGGAGAGTCGCTTTGAAG
>Ga0070734_10001100_pt1 | contig 42929 bp, 37 predicted proteins | sample Coa_R1_8_FD_66444 | JGI IMG/M metagenome (GOLD analysis project Ga0070734, IMG submission 66444) | Surface soil microbial communities from Centralia Pennsylvania, which are recovering from an underground coalmine fire - Coalmine... | ecosystem: Environmental > Terrestrial > Soil > Unclassified ...
ATCATGCAGAGAAGGTCATACTTCGAAATCGGCGCGCTGGCGAGGTGATAGATGCCGCACAATTCCGGATGTAGCGCGATAATCTCCCGGATCATTCCAGCCAGGACCTGGGACGTGAAGCCGGTGTAGATCGCGTGGGTATAACCGGGTACGTCGGCTCCGGCAGGTTGGCTCAACAGCCACTCTAATAGTCCAACGCCACGCGAAAGCTCAGGCCCTATAAAGGAAGTCCGAAGAGTGAGGCACCCTGTCCCTTCCACTTCTCCAAGAAACTTCGAGCGCCCATAAAGGTCTTCAGCATCGGAGGCGTCCTCTTCCGTATACATGCCACGGCGTCCTGAAAAGACACAGTCGGTACTGATATGGATCAGGCGAATATCTCTATCGCGGCAGGCGCGTGCGAGGCGATGTGGAAACAGAGCGTTAATGGCCAATGTGGGAATCGGGTTCTTCGCTTCCGCAGACTGCTTCACAATACCAATGCAATTGACGACCACCTCGGGCTGAACCTGAGCTAACGCACTTTCTACCGTACTGAAGTCCGCCGCCTCAACTCCTTCGACCACGCGGCCCGCGTCAAGCACATCGCGGCCCGAAGACTCCTGAAAAGATCGATGTATCGCCGCCCAGGCCTCGAAACGAATCGAGCATTCCTGCCACAGTTTGTGGCCCAACATCCCAGTTCCACCAAGAATCAGTACGCGCATGCTCTCTTCAGAAGCTCAGCTTGCCATTGCGGGATGCATACGCGACTTGCGAGCTTTTCCGACGCGAGCCAGGAAAGAAAAAGTTTCCTCGGCACAGGCTCGCCAGGAGAATTTCTCGGCTAACCGATATGCCTCCGCCGCGCATGAAGCACGCAGCTCAGGGTCGTGAATCATCCGGCGCAGCTCATCGCGAAGCTGCGCCGGGCTCTCGGGATTGAAATAGGTTCCGCCGCCGCGCAGGATCTCCGGCATTGGACGCCGGTTTGAACAGACAATCGGCAGGCCCGCTCCCATGTTCTCCAGCAGAATGTTGGGCATGGTTTCGCAGGTGGATGCAAATACAGAGAGATCCGCTTCACGATAGAGGCGATGCAATTCGGTAAATGGAATTGCCCCACGGTAACGCAGGTATTCGGCCTTGGGATCGAATTTACGTAATGCCGCAAACAGACGCGTCAATGCCGGCGGATGAGCCGATCCGGCAATGTCCAGCGCAACGGGAAGCCCTTCTTTCCGCAAGTCTGCCACCGCCTCGGCAACATGCCATGGGTGCTTGTAAAACTCGATGCGAGAAACATACAGAATCCTGATCGGGCGTTGAGTGGAGTACTCTCGAACATCCTCCTGCCTCCTTGGACTCATTCGAAACCTGTCACTCAAGCCGTGCGGAATTACTGTCGACTTTCCAGGCAGCTTGCCGACACGATTTGCAATCACCGAACGCGTATGTTCGGACAGGAAGATAACGCCTTCGGCTTTGCGAAACGTTGCCGACTGCCCTGCCCGGAGGACATGCATTTTCAAGGCATGCGCGGAAAAGCCCGCGCGGCTGATTTCGGCCTCATCAAAAGGCAACAGGTTTCGAAACATGGTTACGTAAGGCCGAAACTTGCCGGCATAGTTTCCACCCGGCACAAAAAGCAGGTCGCAAGAACGGCACGCCTTCTTTTCGAGCACAACCGTTTGCCAATACAAACGAAACGGAAGGCTTTTATCGAGCATTGGCTCATGCACCAGCTTGAGCCAGCGGCGCGTAGGAAGCTGCTCGAGCGTCTCCGCTCCGCCCCAAACAATCACCTGGTTGATTCCGTACTGAAGTGGTTTTGCCTCTTGCAGAATTTCAACAAGATGCGTGATTCCGCCGCCTACCCTGAGATTGGAGGCGTCAATGCCAACCTTCATTGCCCGTGCTCCTTACCACTCTCTTCGATTCAATACTTCTTTAAGTACTTTATTTTTTGTTCTCTGTTCTCTGCGATTCGTTACTTTGCGCCTTTTGGGCGTCCCTCGTTCAGCGGCTTTCGGAATACTGCCAGGATGTTGCTCCGCAGCCCGCGAAGCCGCTCGCTGCTGTTGACGATCCTTTCGTACAGCACGCCAACCTTGAAGAGCAGCTCCGACCGTTCGAGATAGATTGGCTCTTTTTCGATCAAGGCAAATTCCTCCATCGCAAACCCGGCTTTCTCAAACTCCCGAAGCACCACGCGTTCCGTATTGCAGCGATAGAACTTAGGGAATACGTCCTCCGCCTTCCGCACGGTAAAGCGATCCAGAAGGAAGCTTTGCAGCGGATGAGAGAGAACGCTGGCCGCCAGCGGCACATAGTGCCACCTGTTCGGTGTGCGAAGTATGAAGCATGCGCCCGGTTTCAACACTCGATGGAGTTCGCGAATCGCGGCGGGCGGATCGGCGAGATGCTCGAATACATAGTCGGAGAAGGCCAGGTCAAACTCTTCTGAGGGAAATGGCATGGCCGCGGCATCGCACTGGTAGGCCTCGTCGAGATAGGGATTCGCCATCACTTCGATGGAGATATCGACACCTACAAGCCGCCGGGTTTCGCTGCGCAGATCGTGCGCATAGTTCCGGCCCGATCCCGCTCCAAGATCGAGCACCTTGGCCGATTGCGGGAGATGCGAGTGAATCATGCTCTTGAACTGGGTTGTGCCATCCTGCCAGCGTTCGCGCGAACGATAGTAGAGGTTCCTTAGGCGCTCTGATTTTGAACAAGAAGGAGACGAAGGTGAAGATGAAGACTGATTTGTGAGGACACTCATGATAATGCCACCAGAATCACGAATACATAAGATCGAAATCCGAATCCAGGCACTCCCATTGGTGATCGTTACCGCCTAAAAATTGTCTGGAGGCGGAGTCGGCTCCATAGAATGTGGAGAGAACGGTCGATCCAAGCGGGAGCCATCTGCCGGCCGCTGCGGCTACTCCGGGATCACTGGTAATCAGGACGATGTCGTCCACGTTTTGATCCATCGCCCAATGGATGATTGCACGCAAGAACCGTGAGATCCCTTGCTGATTGCGAGTGTCGTTACTTCGAACCTCGTTGTTTCGAGATTCATTGTTTTGAGATTCGTTTTCGCAGCTACCGCTTCCGCTGTTGTCTTTTATCGTGAGCAGGTGCAAACGCCGGCAGGCTCCAGAGGGCACGAACCGGGCGAGAGCCGCGTACTCGCCATCAAGGTCCAGCACAAAATACTCGGAGGCCGATGGATGCGACAGGATCCGCCAGCGAAGAAACGATTCCGTTCTGGGCACATGAAGACGATGCGTGGAATCGAACCCGACAAAGCGATTGAGACTCTCCGGGCAAACGCTCGAAACAGTCAGGTTGCGGCTAAAGTAGGTCCCACAACGCCAAGCCGCTCGAACTGCCGTCCCGGCAATGGCCCCAAGCGGAGCGAGGTATCGCGGAAAGCCAGAGGCCCGCTCGGGGCGAAGCGGCAAGCGTTTTACAGAAACGCGGGACCACGGTAGCCAGTCAAGCCTTGCCAGCATATCGACAGCTTGCTTTCTGCCGAAACCCATGAGCATGGGGTGGAGCGACATCCAAGCACGAGCCATCATGGTGCCGACACCCTGGCCGTGATACTCCGGGACAATGACAACATCGACAAACCAAAGGCTTGTGCGCTCCTCACTTCCACGGCGCAACATCACAGGGATTGCTCCCGTGTGGCCGATTACTTCCGAATCCACCACCGCCAGCATGCAGCCCGGTAAATTCGGGTACTCTTCCGTTCGATAGAGCCATTGCCAGTTACGCGTGAGAAAGTCTGCGCGGGCCGGATAAACGCGCTCATAAAAGCGCCTTAGGGCTTCGGACGGAACTTCCTTCGCAGCCCGTAACCGGACATCGCTTGCGGCTGGCTTGCAAATTGTGGATCGCCTCGGTGTCTTGTTCAAGAAGCGCTTCCTATCGGGAAGTTGGCCGCAGGCTTAAGTTCGGCCTGCGGCTTTATGACAGTTTTTTCCATCGCCAGATGCCTCTTTGCGGATTGCGCCGCAGCAGTGAGCGTTGTTGGAATTAATTCGTATCCCAAGCGGCGGACAATCGTGGAAATAGCTTCGAGATTGGCGACCGTGTTCCGCAAACCCAGAGGCGACAGGAGTTCATCCGGATGAAAGTAGGTGGTAAGAAAGTACACGCTACGATCGGCCGCGATGGACGTCATCGACAAAACAGCATCCTTAAAAGGCTTGGCCGGCGCTGTGATTCGCACGCCTTGGAAGCGCGCACTCTCCCAATCGGTGAGGCCCGCAGTCCGACTAAAACCCCATCGCAGTTTCCGTGAGCTATAGCGCAAGGCATGGAGCACAAAGTTGAGGCGCCTGACGGTGACCGGCATTTCGATCATCTGCAGCGCCTGCTCCGCTTCCGTCGCTGGACGACAGCAGTCCGCCGCTGCCGGGAAGTATGGCTGCCGTGGAGTGCCGCGCCAGTCGAAAAACCAACTTCCGTTCTGCACGACTCCTGGAATTGCCGATGCGTCCACCAGCAGGCCCGCGCGATCGAACCATTGAAACAGCGCCGGCGAGTGATAGTCCCAGCCCGTGCGGACCGACGTAATCTCCATCTCGCCGCGTAGCGCGGCCAGGCACTCATCCAGGATGCCCAGATCTTCGTTGTCTCCCAATCCGGGAATCCATTCGGTCCGGGTGGAGTCCCATTGATAGAGGTGAGGGTGCCAACCGATCTCGGAGCCAAAACGCATGCTCTCCGCCGCCCAGACTTTGTGAAACTGCCGGAAGCAGAAAGAGGCGTCGCCGTAGACCTCGAGGATCTGGCGGTCTGCGCGAAGCAGCCATGTGATTGGGAGAGGGCCGTGTTTGAAGGAAAACCAGCTTTCGGCCAACAGTCTCCTCAAAGCGGGAATGCCCTGCATCGTGCCCTGCCAAAGCTGCGATCGATCGCAGCCAGAAGGGAGAGTTCGATAGGGAAAATTCGCGTCCGGGTCGCAATCGGCCGCGACCGCAAGATAGACAATTTTTCTTGCAGCATTTGCAAATATCATGATCTTTTTCTTTGTCGGGGATTCGGAACGGCTTTCACCTATCCACTTAGGCTGTTGTGGCGTGCCAATCGCACCAGAACCACGGCGATGCCGATTGCGCAAAGTGCCTTGATCGAGCTTCCAAGTACAAGGTTCTTGCCTGGTCGAAGAGCATCCACTCTCCGGCTGCTTCTTCTCCCCAAGGCCCGGTGCTACCCAAAGGAAAGTTGTAGTCACAACGGCGCGAGATTCGTCCCAACGCCGTAAAAGGCTGCACGAGGGGAGCAAGCCAGGGAACGCTGAGCCTTCCAAAAGCCAGCGAATTCAAGCATCTTTGCCACGTATGTTGCAGGATTCCGTGCGGCACTACGGTGGCCGGCTGAAGATCGATCTGCGAGATCAACTTAAATCGCCGGTATCCAACTTCGTGGAGCAGTTGCAGCGTTTGCAGCGAGGCTTCTTCGCTTAAACGCCGGCTGTCGTCTGCGCACTCGCTCTCCACGGAGATAAACATCGGCAGCGGCCCACCCGCCAACTCCTGCACACAGAGGTGATCGCAGCCCTCGATGTCCACCTTCAAATAGAATGGCACTTCGTAGCTCTTGAGAATGCTCGAGAACCTTTGCGTGGCAATTTCGATGGCGTGATGCCGGGAGCCGTTTCGAGAGGCGATGCCCCGGTCGAAGGAGTTCCACAGCCGGTTGTCGTCGCAGATCCAAAACTCTTTCGAATTGCAATCCCCCGCCTTGCACTCTGCGGTGGGCTCCGGGGCAATGCCCACGTTGAGAATGGTTAGCTGCCCGCTGCGAACCTGTTCGGCAAACAAGACGTTCGCCTCACGCGCCAAAACCGGATCGGCCTCAATCGCCACAACCCTGTATCCCTGATGCAGGTAGTAGGCGGTGTCGTCCCCGTTATGCATGCCAACGTCATAAATCAAGTCCGGGGCGAAGCCGAGGGGCTCGGCTCTCTCGCAATTCGTTTTCTTCAAGGCGCGATTCGTCTTCTTCAAGGTATGATCCATACGTCTTTCGCTACTCCTACAACGACGCTCTATTGGCTTGCGCCCAGTGGTGCAGAACCACCAACGCCCAGATGCGAGACCAACGAAGCCCCGGCGCTCGTCTTTGAAATGCCTTCCATAGTTCGACGACCTGGTTTGAGGCAAAACCTAATTTCAAAAACAACGAGGAATCGTTCAGAGCCATATCCACCATCCGAAACAAGCGCGCCCTGAGCCAGAGTTCCCACGGGAACGTGAAACCTTGCTTGGGTCTGGCCCAAATCTCCCTGGGAAGCGAACCTTCCATCATTTCCAGCAACAATGGCTTCGGCTTGCCTCCGCGCGTCTTGCGATCGCCCGGCACGCGGGCCATGCTGTCGCACAAACGACGGTCGAGAAACGGCACACGAACTTCCAGCCCATGGGCCATACTCATGACATCGCCATCACGCAACAACATGTTCGCCAGATAGGTGCGCATTTCCAGCAGGGAGACAAGGTTGACCGGATCAAGGTGATTGCTTTCGCGCCACAGAGAGGTGAACAGGTCTTCCGGCAGGCCTTCGGGAGTGCAGCCCTCGCCGCCTGCCGGAAAAAGAGAGCGCCTGGTTGCCATCGGAAAGAGTTGCCGGGCAAGAAAATAACTACGAATCAGGTCACCGTCACCGGCGAGATATTGCGCAACCTTCCCCGGAATGGCTTTTTGGCGCTCACGGGCGAAAGCAAAAATTTGCCCCAATGCCTTGTAACTGGAGACCGGAAGCGGCAGCAGCGAGCGCAGGGTTTTTGCGAGCCGGACGTACTTGAAAGTCGGATACCCTGCAAAGAGTTCATCGCCTCCCTGCCCGGAAAGCACGACCTTCACTCCAGCCGCCCGAACTACTTTCGAGATAGCAAAAACATTGATTCCATCGATGCTCGGCTGGTCCATGGCGGCCATAGCGTCCGGCAGTTCGCGCAGCAAATCCTCTTCAGCCAGGCAGATTTCCGTGTGGTCGGTCTTATATCTCTTGGCCATGCCAAGGGAGAACTTCGACTCTGAAAACTGACTCTCCTGAAACGTGATCGAAAACGTCTTCAAACCCACGGCGCTTTGGCTGGCGGATGCCAAGATGCTGCTGGAGTCGATGCCACCGCTCAGAAAGATCCCCAGTGGCGCATCGGAAATCAGATGCTGCTTCACGGCGGCATCCAGTAGAGTCCGCATGGTTTTCGCATTGAACGCGGCTGCCTTGTCGTTCTCGCATACGGAGGAATATGGAGCCGTCCAGTAACGCGTCGGCCCCTGCATTTTGCCGCTCTGCGTCACAATCAGACATTCCGCTGGAAGCAGCGCCTTGATGCCCGCAATCATAGTGTTGGGCGCCTGCACCGCTCCATAGCTTAAGTAACTCTCCAGGGCCATCGGATCGATGCGCCTGGGAACAAGGCCGGTTTCCAGCAGGGCGCGCAGTTCCGATGCAAACAGAAATGAGCCATCTTCTCCTTGATAGTAGTAGAGCGGTTTGATGCCTTGTGGATCGACAGCCAGAACGAGGTGTTGCTTGCGGCAATCGTAGATTGCCAAAGCATACATTCCACAAAGATCGTTCAGAAAACTAGCGCCTTTCTGGCCATAGGCTTTCAGCACTACTTCTGTATCGGACTCCGAAGTAAATTCCACACCCTGGAGCTTCATTTCACGGCGCAGATCACGGAAGTTATAGGTTTCGCCGTTGTAGATCATCCAGTTGCCGGTTGCGCGATCGCACATCGGCTGGTTCCCATTGCTGGAAAGATCGAGAATGGCAAGTCTCCGATGCACCAGGAGCAAGCAGCGGCCGGAATCCTCGAACAGAAACTCCTTGCGTCCTTCTCCGTCGGGACCGCGATGCTTCAGCGCGGCACACAGCCTGTTTCCAACCTCATTCAGGTCGACGCGCCGGGGCCCCATATATCCTGCAATTCCACACATCGTTGGTAAGACCGGGAAAACCTAGGTGTGAGTTTGCGCCCATTGAATGGCTTCTTTCGCCATCCAGTCATTTGATCCTGACATCGCCCGATTCAGCAGCCAGCCCGGATGCGCCCTCAGTGACGACATTAAAGAAGAGAATGCGGGGCCGAACCGCCCCTCACTCAGAGCCAACAGCGTTTGACGGCGGTATTTGATGGCCCGGAACCAGTCGGAGTATTGGGTGGAGGCGTACCAGGCATCGAACTCCGCGAGGAACTTGTCCTTGTCTCGTTCTTCCAAAGGATCTTTCGCGTGACCGCGGCGGGAGAGCGCCGAGACCAGCGCCAGCACGCTCGACTTGAACTGCTGCCCCTGCTGATCGCTGCAGCTCACCGACTCCATCGAACAAAGCACCTTCACCAGAGGCTTGTGAATATTCGCGAGTTCGTGGCCTTCCGACAATCGCAGGTAGAGATCGTAGTCTTCCGCTTTAAAAATAATCTCCCTGTATCCGCCGCAACGCAGAATCGGATCTTTGCGGAACATGATCGCCGTATGCGCAAAAGGATTGTTGAGCACAAGAAGCCGTTCCACGATCTCTCGATGCACTACCGGAAAGACGATCTTTCGAATCACTCGCCCCCTGCTATTGATCGCCAGCGCATCCGAGCCAACGAGCGTCAACCGTGGAGAAGCCTCCAGCGCGCGAACCTGGACCTTCAGCCGGTCCGGCATGGAGAAATCGTCCACATCCTGCCGTGCTATGAACTCGCCCCGCGCCATCTCCAATCCGGTGTTCAGCGTCTTGGTCAGTCCGCAGCGCCGCAGCGGAACATGCACCAGACGAGGATCCCTCACTCGGGAAAGAATCTCTTCGGTCTCATCGGTAGAGCCGTCATTCAATGCCAGACATTCAAATTGCTCGAAGCTCTGCGCCCACAAACTATCTAGACAGCCCTTGAGGTACGGGGCGCCATTGTGGACCGGCAAGAGAATGCTTACGCGAGGCCTCGCCTTATTTGTCACGCGGCCCTCCGCATGGGCTTAGGGTTCGGAACGCAGGTTTTGACCAACGCAAACAGAACCACGTAGAGCACAAACGTGCGTTGAAGATTCATGATGACCATGTCGGGAGACGTAAAGAGCGGAAGAAATGTAGGAATCCCCACGAGGAACAACGCCAATGAGGTGAGCCACAAGGAGCGCGAAACCAGCAGAGAATTGATTACATAGAACTGCAAGGCGTTCGCGAGAACCAGGCCAATCAAGCCTAGATATCCAAATTGCCACAACGTGATCGCAGCCGGGCCAATCTGGACGTTGCCGCTCGCGGGGTCCATTCCCATGGCCGCAGCGGCCACACGTCCCGGATGCCCGCGATACGTGCCATCCATGCTCCCGGGCACGGGCTTCGACGGCAAAAGCTGACGCGGCACAAGAGCAAGGAAGGCGCCGATGTACGGCTGCCAGCCGGCTGCAGCGTATCCGTCATAGCGAATCAACAACGCGCCTGTAGACAAGCGGTCGGCCTTGGTGACCGCCTCCATCAACAACGAGGCGCCGAACTTCGACCCGAAGCCCTGCTCGCGGCTCAGGCGGATTGAGTTCAAAACCGTGGACTGCAGCGAGAGCGTGTGCTCGCCGCGCGCCCGGCCCACCTCCACCAGGGCTACTCCACCAATGGCAATGGTCAGGAACGTGACTAGACCAATACTTGCCACCATCTTGCGCATCGACCACCGTTGACTTCTTGCGTAAACAGCGAATGCCAGGAGCGGCGTAATTATCCCGAATCGGGAGCCGCTCAACAACTGCGCCACGGAGACAGCAGCCGTCCACCCGAAGACCAGGATGCGAATCAAGTGAGCGCTGAAGCCCCGCGGCCACGGATGAAGCAGGCAGGCGTATCCGAAACAAGTCAGCAGCATGCCCACCAGTTCGAAGCTACCCGCATTATTGTAGTCCGAAGTCGCCTCGGCGTTAATGGACGAAGCGTTATGCTTCGTGTAACTATCCTGGCTTGCATTTTGCACAAACGGGCCGGCGAAGCTCACTGCGATAAAGCAAAGCAGGATGCACACGGTCGCGGGCGCACTCACCGTTCTCAGGGCCCATTGGGGAGACGCGATGCGCGGGAAATAGGGCTGCGCCCTGAAAAGAAAGGCAATACTCAAAATAAAGGCGAGCGTCTCTATGACTCCGTAGTTCATTATCTGGTCATAGTCGACCACCAACCGCTCCATGATGGACTCCCGAAAGAAGGCCATGATGAGCACGGGCGCGGCATACCAGATGACTGCCAATGCCAGAAGAAACATAGAAAGGACGCGTGACACCCCTGGCCTACCCATGAGTTTTACAATCATGGCGATCAAAACGAATTGCAGGAGCGCTAACAGGAAGACCACAGAATGCGCCGATACCAGAAACTCAGGTACGCGATATCGCCAGGACGACGCCTCGGCAGCGCGGATCGAGCAATAACAACGTACCACCGCTAACCATGAAATACATTGCAGCCGCCAAGATAAGTTCTGCCGGTTTCGAGACATGGCGGGCAGCGAGTAGACCGTAGAAAATCAGTGCGGCCAGGCTGCCGGAGCATGCCGCCCACAAGTGAACTCGGGAAATTTTCCACAGGATTAGTTTTCTACCCGCGACCAGCGTACCCGCAAATAAAAGAGCGTAGGTGGCCAAGGTAGAGATGGCAGCCGCCTTAAATCCCATGCGCGGAATGTAAAAGGCGTTGAAGGCCACATTGAAAACCGCAGCCACGCCCGCCAAGGCGAGATAGTTGAGACTCTTGTCCTTCAACCAAAACGGCATGGCCGTTAAGCTGACCAATACGTTCAGGGCCAGCGCGGGCGCAACCCAAGCAACTACAGCGCTACCCGCCTCGTAACCGTGCCGCGCGAAGTGCTGCACTAGCCAGCCGCGGGCAAGAACCGTACCCGCTGTAACCGGAATCAGCAGCCAAAGCATATATCCCATGCTCTGGCCGATCAGTCTTGCGCCTTCAGCAGGGGATTCGGCGTACGCTTGATAGATCAGGGGAAAGACAAACATGCCCACCGTGGAATAGAGAAGCAAAGGAAGCAACGACGCCACCTGATACCCAGCCGTGTACACACCCGCCATTTGAATGGGCGCCAGCGCGCCAAGCAGTACGCGATCGGAAAGGCTCATGACCCAGTTGGCAAGGCCGATGCAGAAGTAAGGCGCCCCCCGCCGCACCAGAGTGAGGAGCAAGGAATGCGAAAACAATTTTGCTCTCGCCACCGCTTGCGCCCCAGGTATCGAGCGCACAAACGTACACCATCCTAGTAACGCCACGACTGCACTGTTTGCCGCGTATCCCAGGACCACAGGGGTCACGAACCTGCCCGCAAGGGCCATGAATCCACAGGCTAGCCCCAGCTTGCCCCAGCCATCGAGGAAGGAGAGCAAGGCATATCTCCGGCGCTGGCGCGCGACGTTGGTCAGAGTCATCACCGGAGATTTGACTAGTTCCATACAAAGGAAACAGCCTGCGGTGATAGCTACAGCCCTGGTCCAACCTCTTGCGGTCAGAGTAGCCGCGATCAAAATCACAACACCGGAAAGAACGGCCAAAGCTGCATAGAACACCGCCAGAGTGCCGGTAAACTCACCCACCCGAGATTCTTTCTTCCACTCATGAAGGAGCGTTGTGCCTGGGCCGCTCATCGGCACGATGGCAACCGTCGTGATTGCAACGACACAGCTCAAGAGCACCGCCAGAATCCCGTATTCACCGGGCGCGAGAAACGAGGTAAAGAGCTTGAGGCTGACGATCGATGCCAAAGGTGTTCCAGCCTGGGCAAGGGTCGTCCAGCCAATCTCCTTTGCGTGATCCGCAACATTCCCTGCAAATGCCATCTGTGTGGTTTCGTCCGTTCCCGAAGAGGATACCGCGAGCGGCGACCCGAGGCCCATGATTCGTGATCGAATTTGTGCCGCGCTCACCACGATTCGTCTCATTGCGCCGCCGACCGCAAGGCGACGACCAGCGATGCAAGCACATAAAATAAAGACGCATTGGCCGGCAGATGCAAGTTCGAGTCTGAAGAGCTGTGAATCAAGATTCCAAGGACTCCAACGAAGGCGGCACACGCCAACGCACCGCGTGTGCTACCGCGCCGCCGCATCAGCGCAGGAAGGCCGGATCGGCAGACGATCCAGATGAACCATCCTGCCAGAGCCACGCCCAAGCCTCCTGTCTCAACCAGTAGCTGGGCGTAGTCATTGTCTGCCGATTGCAGATAGAGTTTGGAGTAAAAGCTTCGATATTGCGGATATGTCAGCGAGAATGCTCCCGCTCCCCATCCGGCTACAGGACGATCCGCAAGCATCCTGAGGCTGTCTTTTGCCACGGCCACGCGAAAGCGGATGGCATCGTCCGTGAATGGCGCATGCAGAGTATTCACCCGATCCGTAAGCGAGGCGCTGCCCATCCACCAGAGAAAGCCGAGCAAACCGGCGGCCAGCACCAACGGAAGAAGTCGCGTCTTGTTGCGCAACAAGAACGCGCCCAGCACGAGCAGTTGCACGGTAAAAGCCGCCATGCCTCCGCGCGACAGCGAGAGGAATACCGTACCGCTCATCAACACCCAAGCAAAGACCAACAGAATTCTTATCGATCGGCTGAGACGCCAGGAAGCGCTCATCACGATAGGAAAGCACGCCAGCATCTCCATCAGCCCGGCATAGTGATTATGATTCACGTAAGGGCCGTACATGCGCGCGCTGGGCTGGCGAATCATCCAGTACATCATTCCGTTGGCGGCCAGGCTTTGTACGATGGCGAAGATCGCAATAGCCAAGCCCGCGACTGTCCAAAATCCCAAGAAATTCCGGCAGCGCTTTTCCGTATGGATGGTCTCAACGGCGATCACGACAAGAATTGCGTAGGTTGCGTAACGAAAGAAATCCGTGAGGGTTGCGTATCGATATGCAGTAATTCCGAGAGCCGCCTGCGCGAGAATGAGTGCTCCAAATAGAGACATCGGCCAGTAAACGGCGATGGCGCGTATGCTGAAACGCCCCTGCAACAACTTGCCCACCGACCACAACAGGCCGAGCACAGCCGTGGAAATCTGAAAAGCAAACCAAGCCCAGCCTTCCACCGCGCCAAACGCCAGTATTCCGAAGAGCTGTAAGCCGCATAGAACCCAGAAAACGATTGCCTCGACTCGTCCACCCATCGTTTCACGAAGAGTCTTTACCGCCTGAAACGGAGGTGCGGACCCGATTCGCGGCAAGGTGGATGGCAATGTCGAAAGTGGCTGCGTGGTCATCTTGCTACGAGTTGCAGGTCGTCGATCCAGAACCTGCCTTTAATAGGTGAGTCTCCGGCTTGCCGCAGGACTCTGAAGTAAAGCAAGCGGGCGTTTCCGCTGTTGACCCGCAGGCTCTCCTGCTGCCAGTTGACGGTCCCGAGAGAATCGTCGGTCCAGGCCAGAAGAGCGCCTTCCGCATTGGTAATGGCCAGCCGAGGCCCACTCCGGCTTTCAATATCTTCCGCTCGAACAAAAGCAGAAAGCTCATAGTCTGTGTGTGGCTGCACCGCCATCCGTTGTTCGATGCCGACATCATCCACGGGCAGCCCATTGAAGGCGATCAAGAGAGATCTTCGCCCCGAGTGAAAGGTAAACTCATCCAAGGCAAGCCGCGCTGCAGGCTTGGGCTGGACTCTCCAATCAAAGCCGCCGTTCAGAATCTGGTCGTCAAAACCGCCGTTCACCATCAGGTTCTCCGGCGTCATGCGATGGCCGAACGCAGGATCAAGCTGAGCCAGTTGTTTCCAGGCTCCCCATGCCTCAGATATCGATCCGCGATCCATGAGGAATTGAATATAAGGAAGCGCGAGCTGCGCCGGAGCGGATTGTTTCAATTCCTGCAGACGCAACCATACGCGCTGGGCCGCCTCCGGTTCATCGCGATCTGTGAGGAAATCCAGAAACTGGAAATACGAACCGGCATCGGAAGGAACCGCCTCGCTCAGAATCGCATCGACATCACCGCTCACCTTCCAACACAGTTCCAATGCACGATCCGTACTAGCCGGGTCGTGAGTCATTACCGTACGAAAGTGCTGCAAAGCTTTCGTGACATCGCCGGAAAGAATGGAGAAGTTAGCCGCCTCCCAGGCGACATCGGGATTGGTGGGATACGCCGCCAACGCCCGCTCCACAGCCGATTGCTGCAGGGCAACATCGCCCTTGACCTGATAGGCACCGGCGAGATCAAGCCAGTAGCGGGAAATATGAGGGTTGAGAGTCACCGCGCGGCGATAGTTCGATATGGCTTCATCCGCATCCTGACCTTGAAACAAGGCGTAGCGCCCCAACGTATGGACGTGCTCAGCGTTGAGAGGTTCAATCCGGCTGGCCTTGCGCAAGCTGGCCTCGTCTCCATTTTGATCAAGTAGATCGGCGCGGCGCGTTTGGATCGCCCACGCAATCAAGGCGGCGATCAATACCCACCACGCAGACAGTAGGACCGAAGCGGGCACAAAACGTTTAAATCTTGGATGGATGGCCGCCTCCTCCATTGCCTCGGTTGCCGCCATTCTTGCCATTACCACCGTTCAGGCCTTTGCCTCCATTTTGTCCATTGCCACCCGCTTTCCCATTTCCGTTGCCAAGGTTGGCGCCACATGAAACGCAGAAGAATATTGCGCCATCGGGCAAGGACGATTTGCACTGCCAGCAGGTGCGCTTCGCGGCAGCCTCGCGCGTGCAGTTTTCACACGCGGCTGATCCCGGCGGTATGGGTACTCCGCAATCTTCGCATTGCAATTCGGTAACGAGGGCAATACCGCCATGATGATGACCGTTTCCGTTCTGGCGCGCACCCGCGGCTTTCTTTGTTCCCGCTTTGTAGCCTTCGCCATACGTGCCGCCATAGCCCTCTTTGTAGCTATATCCATAGCCGGAAAGCTCTCGCGACTCTACGGCGTTGACGACCAGCCCCAACACGTTGGCATTCACGCCCAAGAGGCGGTCGCGGGCGTGAAGCAGAGCCCGTACAGGAGTTTGCGCGGCGCGCACCACTAGAAGCACGGCATCGGCCTCTGCCGAGAGAAGAACGGGATCGGTCGCCAGCAAAGCGGGCGGGCTATCCAACACAATGTGGTCGTACTTCTTGCGGCACTCCTCGAGCAGAGCCTTCATGGCGCGTGACCCAAGCCGTTCCGCCGGCTGGTTCAAGATCGATCCTGCAGGCATTACGTGCAGGTTCGCAATACGCGGCATAGAGACCGCGCTGTCAAGAGCGCTCTCGCCCTCAAGAACCTCGTTTAGTCCAGGCCTTGCCCCAATTCCAAGTGTTCGATGGACGCTGGGCCTCCGTAGATCGGCATCCACAAGCAACACGCGTGCACCGCCCTGTGCCAGGACCGAAGCGAGATTCAGGCTGGTCGATGTTTTGCCATCTCTTGGCAAGGCACTGGTGACCAGAATGACCTTGGGAGCAGCGCCCGCATGGGACAACAGGAGCGCTGTGCGCAATGCCCGATAGGCTTCGGCAATCACCGAGCCAGGCTGCTCCAGAGACATCAAGGCGACGCCAGCTTCCACCAATGCGGATGAAGACTGCGTCAGGCTCATCGTGTGGCGGAGACCGTTCACTTGCTTGCCATGGAATGCTGGAATGAACGCCAGCGCCGGCAGCCCCGAAGCCACCTGCGCATGCTCCGGCGTTCGGACGGTTGAATCGGCATGTTCCAAAAGGAGAGCCAATGCAATACCGCAAACCAGCCCCAACAAACCGCCCAAGCCAAGATTGGTCTTCAGCAAGGGCTGGGCCGGTTTAGCGGGTACGCGCGCTACTTCCACCACACGGGTATCGTTCGATTTCAATCCTGCGCGAACCCCTGCTTCTCTCAGCTTTTGCAGAAGCCCATCGTAGAGTTCGCGGTTGGAATCGGCATCGTGCTTGAGCAGCGTGAACTCGATGGCACTCTCGTTCAAGTGGCTCTGGTCTTTCTTCTGCTTCTCCAGGGCAGCCGTAAGCATGGCTTCGCGATGCTGCGCCGCCAGGTATTCGTTCTTGATTCGCTGCTCCGCCTTGTCCACCTCTTTGGCCAGCGAAGTATTCACCGCGTTGAGCTGGCGCTGTAACTCTTTCACTCGCGGATACGCCGGACCGAAGCGAGTTGTTTCCTGTGCATACTGACTTTGCAGCGTAATCTGATCGCCGCGTATTTTCTCGATCAGGCTCAACGGATCCAACTTGGCCGCAACCTCAGCGCCTCCAGCCTGCAAGGCGATGTAGTCGGCTTGTGCCTTGATCCGGTCGGCTTGTGCTTCGGTGAGTTCCTTGTTCAACTGGTCGAGCTTTTGCGTGACGACGTTTTGCTTTTCATCAAGGCCGTAGATGCCAACCTGCTTTTGATAGCGCACCAGTTTTTCCTGGGACGACTGCACCTTGAGCTGGAGATCGGATAGTTGCCGCGAGAGCCAATTGGTCGCGCGCGTTACGGAGTCGTACTTCGTGTTGAAGTTCTGTTCGATGTAGACATTTGCCAACGCATTGACTACGCTGGCGGCGGTTTGCGGATTTGGATGCAGGAAGCGTATCTCGATGATCTGCGTTCGAGGAATCACCAGCACGTTGAGCGATTTGTGGAAGCGCTCCAGAATGTCCGACTCTTGCGCCGCACTAAGGCCCGAGCCCTCAACCGGAACCGGGTTGGAGTCTTTTGCCTCGGCCGCCTTTATACGGGCGAGATAGGGATCGAATTGCAAGCCCAAAGCCTGAATGACTTTGAGCGCCAGCATGTCGCCCTGCAGGCTTCGGACATGCGTTTCCAGAGCAACGGTGTAGTCCCAAAAATCACCGTCATTGGTATTGCTTTCTTTAAGTCCGATCACGTCGGCGCTCTCGCGCGTGATGGCAAGCCTGCCGGTCGCTTCATACAAACGAGTCGCTTTGAGAGTAACGAGCACGGCAAGAACAAGGGCAATGGAGATGCACACGAGAATCACGGCCTTGCGCCGCCACAAGATCAGCAGATATTCGAGAAGGGCCGAAGAGCGCAGGCTGGATGTATTGAAAGCCGGCTCAATCGTGTGGGACGGATCTGCAAGCCTTGGCATGTCTGGAAGTCCAGGGGCCGATAGCGATTTCATGTCTTGCTCCTGCCGTGGGGAAGGTGGATGGAATACGAGCCGCGACGCCTCAACCGGCAAGCGCCCGGTCTTTAGAGGGCGTCGAGGAAACAACTCTCGGAACGGCCGCTCGCGCTAAGGCGTCGGCAAGCCTCGAGTGCAGACCGTCAGTAAGAAAGCCCAAGTCGATTCGCGGCGTATCGCCGTTGTAGTAGCGGAAGAGCGCGAGTGTTCCGCACTTCTCCTGATATTTTGTGACCAATTCGAGCGTCAGCTTCCAACCTGAAAAGGGGTCGCTCTTCCCTTCCACCAATACTCCGTCGCGGCGCCAGGTCAGGTTCCATCCGGTGGCATCTTTGCGCAAAGTCATGCCGATGGGATTTGCGATGGCAGTGGACGAGAACTGCGGCGCCAGGTTCAGCTCAAAGGCGTCAAAATCGTTCTTCTCAGAAAGGTTGATCAGCGCACCAATCACCTGCGTAAGGTTCTGCGATTGGGCCATCGCGTCTGTTGCGCGGCGCACCGCGACGTTCTTCACCATCATCTCTTTTTGCTCCCAGGTGCGCTCGGCGGCCCGGAGCAACTCCAGCACCTCCGGGTAGCGGAGTGCCTGCACGCCCGCGCCTATGCCGACGCCCAACATCAGCAGGACAATCGCGATCCTGCTTCCGTTCGATGACATGAGCGTAAGACTTAGCAGGCCCAGCAATGCGGAGACTCCATACAGAATCAAGACCACCTGCCTGTGGGTAAAACCGCGCTTCAGCAAACGGTGATGAATGTGATCGCAGTCCGCCGCGAATAGAGACTGTCCACTAATGAACCGGCGAAAAACCGCCAGCGAGGTATCCAGAATCGGCAGGCCCAGCGCGACTATCGGAATAGCAATCCCGGCCAGAGTCGAAGACTTCTGCGTCTGGCTTCCCGAGAGGGCAAGAATGCTGAGCATGAAGCCCAGGAACAAGCTGCCGCTATCGCCGAGAAACAACGTTGCGGGATTTACGTTGAAGGGCAGAAACCCGAGAACCGCGCCCGCCAAGCAAACGGCGATCCATGAGGTGAAATAGTTGGCTCCAGCTACCGAGACGACGAAGACCGTGGAGATTGAAAATAAGGCCGATCCGGCGGCCAGGCCATCGAGCCCGTCAATCAGGTTAAATGCGTTGGTGATGCCAACAATCCAGAGTACGGTGAGCAGAAAGCTAGCCACGTGGCCAAATTCGTGACTTCCAAACAGCAATGGCACAAACAGCACACGGAAGCCGGCGGCATAAGCGAGACTTGCCGCAACGATTTGCAAGAGCAACTTTCTGGTGGCGCTGATATAGCGAAGATCGTCATACACTCCAATTAGAAATGCCAGCGCAGCGGGAGAGATGATAGGAAGTAGCTTCCCCATGGGTGTGGCAAGCCGCACATGAAGGGCCTTTGCCAGCCCCGCCATCACAATGGTCACCACCAACACGGTGGCGAAGATAGCGATCCCGCCCAGTCGCGGAATGGCCCGCTCGTGGATGTGATGAGAGGATGACGGAGGACGGAGCCAGCCGTTACGGAACGCCGAGTCGCGCACCCAACGGGTGAAAACCAGGGAAATCCCGAGCGAGCTTAGGAATGCGATCAGGTGTAGAAGGATCAAGTCAGCCTTGTGAGTCTGAATGGGATTCAGGCAGCCTGCGGAAGGCGGGTCGCCGATTCTGCATCTTGCTTCACATCGAGTTTTGCATCGGGCTTTGGATCAATTTGAGGGACGAACATGGGATCGGGGTTTGGATCCTGCATGGGATCGACTAGGGAATATCCAAGCCCCCGGGCGGTTCGTATGAGCTTCACTCCGAAGTTCTGATCGATCTTTACGCGCAGGCAGCGAATGTGAACATCAACGACATTGGTTAACCCTTGAAATGGCGTGTTCCAGACATTCTCCATCACCATAGCGCGCGTCAGCGTTTTACCCTGATTCAACATCAGGTATTCGAGAAGGGAATATTCCCTTGCAGTGAGGTAAATATGCCGGCCTTGCCGGGTGACCGTATGACTAAGGCGATCTAGTCTTAAATCGGCGATCTGCAGCGTGCGGTTAGGCCCTTCTTGCCGCCGCAGCAGGACACAAACCTTGGCAACCAGTTCCCGAAGATCGCAGGATCGGTCAAAGCATTCATCGGCTCCAGCCTCCAGGGCGGCCAAACGATCCTCTACAGCGTTGAACTCTCCGATCGCTACGACTAGAGGAGAGGTGGCCTTCTGCCGCAATTTTGCAATCAGATCCGCCAATTGGCCCACGGCAAGATCGACAATCAGTGCGCCATGTCCAGCCGCGCCCGCCATTCGCAGGGCCTCGTCCGCGCTTCCAGCAAGTTCGGCCGTCACGCGGCTCCCTTCCAGCGCGCTCTGTACCGCTCGCGCGAGAAGAAGATCGTTTTCGAGAAGTACGACTTTCATTGGCTAAGAATGCCCAACGGGCTCAATATCAAAACCTTGTACCTTGATGGCCACAGAGCGCTGGATCAGTTCCACGGAAATCACCAGGCTTTGATCGCTCTGGTTTGCCACGAGAATCCCGGTTACACCGTCGAGACAGCCACCGCGAATCCGCACTCGCTGGCCAATCCGTATGAATGGATAGGGCGAGAATGAAATGCGCTCGGTCAGTACGGTCCTTATATTGGCGATCTCGTCTTCGGAGATGCCGCATTCGTCCGGCTTTGTGCCGAGCAACCGCAGAACATTGGGCGTCTGTTGCACCGAACGGTACGTTTGCGATGAAAACTCCATGTGAACAAACACATAACAGGGGAAGAGCGGAACCTGAACGACTTTTCTGCGGTCGCTCCAATAGTGGACTTCGTCAAGTAAAGGCAGGTAGCAATTGCCCAACGCGGCATTTAAGCGCGAACTCACTGCTTTCTCATGCCGGGGACGCGTTTGCACCGCGTACCAGCGGGCGGCAGGCACCGCCATTGTCTCGTTGTGATTTTCGCAGCTACCGGTGGCTACGGCGCGCATAGCTTCGCCCTCTAAGTCCCATGGACCTTCATGATGAAATCCACATCTTGTTTTCATTCTTGGCACGTTAGGCTTCTGCTACAAGAGGCCCAACAGCCTTTTCGAATGGAGACCTTCAGTCCCTGTTCAGCAGGAAGATCAGCTCTGGGGGTGAGCCATTTTTCCTGCGCATCCTAAACCCGCTCCGGGATCAAAATCGGTAGATCGCCGCTCCCGTAGCGACCTGCAAAATCGATTCCGCTCCGCGTTTCACCACTGCCGCCGATGCGCTGTTGGGTATAAACACCACATCGTCGGGAAGAAGTGCCAAATCCGGCGATTTCGACTCCATGATCTTCTTGAGCGGAATGGCAATCTGTTGCGTTCCATGCTCCGTTTTGCGAATCAAGACCGTGGAATTCATCTTGGAGCTCGGCCGGGTGCCCTCCGCTAAAGCAATTGACTGCAACACCGTGAGACCCGAATCCTTATCGAGAACAAAGCCGCCCGGCTTGTTTACATTGCCAATCACATACACAATCCCCGCCTTGGAAACCAGAATCGTGTCTGAGGGCAGGACGGGAACGTTCGCTTCTGAAGCTTTGACTGGATCCTTGGAAATCTGCAGCCGGACAGGAGTTACCTCTCCCCTGTGCGTGATCGAAACTACGTTGCCGGCCTTGGACGTGAAGCCTCCAGCGAGCGAGATCAGATCGAATAACCTGCGCGCGCCCAGCACCGGGTAGACTCCAGGCTTCGATACTTCGCCCAGCACCGACGCGCCCTGGGTGGCATACTCGCTCAGAAACACCGCAACACTCGGAGCTATCATGAACTGCCCTTCGATCAATTTGGCTTCAATCCGCTTTTGGGCTTGCTCCGCCGTAAGTCCGGAAACGTGAACCGCGTTGATGAGCGGCAGCATAATGTCGCCGGAGCCGCTGACGCGAATCTTCTGGCTAAGCTCGGCTGCACCATAAACGCTGATTTCCAGCAGATCGCCCGGCCCTATGAATAAAGATGGAGAGATGCCCGTGCCTAGACCGGGATCGAGATTGGAGCTAGAGGAGATCTCACGCGGCTTGGGTTCATCCCTTAGGGCTATTGTCCGCAACGCCGGTTGATCTTGAGGCAGAGTCTTTTGGGCGCGAACTGCTTCCGGAGGCGCAGGTTGATCTGGCTCCGGTCGATTTTGCTTTTGTTTAGACCGAGTCTGATCTTCTTGTGGCCGATCACCTTGGCGGCCCTGGCTTTCCTGCTTCTGGGATTGGCTCTCTGGAGGGAGAGGACGGCGAAGAACCTGCGCGTGTTCTCTTCCGAGAGAACCCATCTGTGGAAAAGACTCCGCCGGTTGAGGTGTCACTACAGTTGCCGAGGGCTTCGTTGAAGTCGACCCCGACACGGCAACCGCCGGTTTCACCGTTGGTTGGGTTGGTGCTGCCGATGCAGGGATTGATGGCGCAAGCACAGGCTTTGCTAGAGCCGCCGTCTCTGGCGCTGGCGCTGGGGACGGCTTTGCCGCAGGCAAACTCGTGTTCTGCGGAGGTGCTTGCGGGTTCGTCACGGTTGACGCGACAGCAGCATTTTCGTGCTTCAAAGGCATCGCCTGCGTCGGCGACGAAGCCGCCGGCTCCGCGTACTTCTCCCGCTGCGCGACACTCCTTGGAAAACCATAAACAACCGAACGTTGAAGCGATGAGAAGTCACCCTGATATTCCACGAACAGATCGACGGTTCTACGGCCTGGCTGAGCCGATATGTTCACCAGACGCAGCGTCATCAGGTGGCCTTGCCGCGTACCAATCACCACCGAACCCTGGTCTGCCTGTGTGTTCAATAGCGTCAGCCGCGCTTCCCGTCCATCTGCTGGAACGATTTCTGCTTTGAAATTCGTAGCGTCGGTTAAAGAAACCGAGGCTATCTCCTCGGGAACCTTCACGACCGAGACATAGCCGACGGCTAGATGAATATCGTCGGCTATTTCAGTCTCCTGCGACGGAATCTGAATGACCTCGGCCGGCCTATCACCATCGTCATTCACAAAGGCCACCGCCCGACCGGCGGCAAAGGTCGCAACCAAGGCGAGGGCGAGGCAGACGCTTCCCACATGAAGCAACCACAACCCTAAGGAGGAACCTGCGCGATTCATGCGGCCCCCACCGAGTCAACGATCGCATCAGCACTAGCCTCCGGGTTGGAATCCTCTGGTATCCGTGCCTCGAGGACCGAAACTTTGCTACCTTCCCTCTCTTCCCTCTCTAGGTTTTCTGTTACCAAATCCTGGCGCAAAGGGAGCGGCAAAGTCAGGGATGCTTCGAGCACCTCGGGCGCTTCGGGTTGAGGCGGATGCTGCCCCGTGCAGCCGCCGTTCTGGCTCATCAACTTGAACATGAGTTCTCCGCGGCTGGAGACCCCAAATTTCTCAAAAATGCGCAGCAGATAGTTCTTTACCGTGTGCTCGCTCAGGTAGAGGCGCTCGGCAATACGGCGATTGCTCAACCCCTGGCATAGAGCCTGGACAACTTCCTGTTCCCTCCTGGTAAAAGGAAGCTCCTGACTACGAAAGGGAGACGCTTTGGCAAAAGCCTCAACCACCATTTGCAGTTGGCGACTATTGGCCCAAATTTGGCCTGAATGAACGCACTGGATGCACTTGCTCAAAAGCGCCGGCGGCTCCGTGCGGCAAAACACACCGCGCGCTCCCGACCGGAAGGCATCGAGCACTGCCGGTTCTTCCAGGGATTCAAGCAAGAGGACGACCGCCGCTGGCCTTCCTGCATCGTGCAGCGAACGGCAGAGATCCAGGCCTTTCGAGCGCACTCCGCCAATCGTGGTGCTCACCACAGCGACGGGCCTTCCCGCATTCCCCATCTTGGCTACTTTTGTAATGAAATCCGGAGCATTGGTTGCGGCAACCACAGAGAGACCCGCTTCTTGCCGGAGAGATGCCGCCAGAAGTTCGGTTGCCATGAACGTACTATCAAGGACAAGAACATGAATCGTCTGACTGACCACCAGGACCCCACAGCCTTTTTGCCTTCAACTACTCAGGGCAAAAGATGCCTCCTGGCAGGGGCCTGTTGCCCCTCGACAATCAGATTGTCCATCTGTTTACAAATCCGAAAAATAACGCTTTTCGACTCGTTGCGTGATGAATGGAAACCGCCGAGTGATGGTGATTGAAAAAGCTGGCCGCAAATGCCAATCGTGTGAAAGATCGGAGTTCCTCTTATAGGAATCCATCAGTTCGGCGGATTTCAGCATCTTCTGACCATGCGAGCATGTGCTCATGCAGTCCCTGATCCTCCATGCAGGGGTGAAACTAGGGACTTCTGAAAGATGACAATGATGGACAAGATGCCTGCTCCGCTTTTCAGGCGAATCATAGTCGCACCTCGTCGCTTGTTTCCGGCCTAAGGACTCGGATCGACGGTTGACAATTCCATGATTGACCTTCACTGCCACATTTTGCCCGGCGTCGATGACGGCCCGCGCTCCTGGGACGTCGCTCGACAGATGTGCGATATTGCCGCCCGCGATGGCATCACCCATCTTGTTGCAACCCCTCACGCCAACGCACAGTTTCCATACAACCGGAAGAACTGCTTGGCCATGCTCGACCGGCTGCGGGCTTACGCGGGGAACCGCATCTCGTTCAGCCTTGGATGCGACTTTCATGTCTCCTGCGAGAACACCCAAAGCCTCTTCGCCGATCCGGGAGGCTTTACGATCGACGATACAGGCTACCTGTTAGTCGAACTCGCCGACTTCGGCATACCACCAAACTTTGCGTCCTATATTGCGCGCCTGAGACACGAGTTGAGAATCACCCCGATCCTCACCCATCCCGAAAGACATCCCATTCTCCGACGCACTCCTGAAATGCTTAGAGCATGGATTCAGGCAGGCTGCCTCATTCAAGTAACGGCCAATTCCCTCTCTGGTTTTTGGGGCCGCACCTCACACGCGGCGGCCATGTGGCTGCTGAAGAATGGAATGGTGCACATTCTGGCGACCGATGCTCATGATCCAAAACATCGTCCGCCAATCCTTTCAGAAGCGGTCAAGATTGCAGCGTCGGTTGTGGGTTCCCAGGCCGCGAGCGCGATGGTAAATGAGACCCCGGGAAACATTATTGCGGGACAGCCAAACTCTACTTCGTCTCTCGCGGCACAATCGTAACGCAACTTGCGTCTCTCCAAACTCCCCGGCCCCAGTTCGTTATCTCGCGCTTCTCGTTACACCGCCTGAGAATTTTACAAGATTTATATATTAGTGTTTTTCAATAATATCTATACGGCGACATATGACGAGAATGGACATCGTAAATCGTTTTATTTTCAACCGGGGCTGCTCAAAGACGAGATATGAATTAAGTTGCATATTGTACTTTCGTCCATCTTAATTCACTGTCACAACTTGCAGCCAAATTCGCTTATACGATTGTTTTCGCCCTTATATTCCATAGCCCGTTTGCGCTCCGGATCACCGATATTGTAGTTTCTAAAGTCGAACATCTATTACAAATTAGATTGAAAGTTATTGCAGCGAAACTCTTCGGAGACCCCCAGAATGATCGTGCTGCTGTTAGCAATTTTCCACATCTGCTCAACTTGGACCGGGCATTTTTCTGTACAACAGAGTTCCATCGCACAAGATTCGGGCCCACTGGGCATGCCGAGTGCGGTTGTAGAAGAAGTTGCGCCTCATAGCGAAGGCGAGAAAGCCGGACTGGAGAAAGGAGACCTGTTGTTAAGCTGGTCGGGAAACGGCAGCAAAGGGGAAATCCGGTCGCCCTTTGACCTTGTCGAGATTGAAATCGAGCATGCGCCACGAGGAATCGTAAAAGTAGCTGGGCTACGCGGAACGGAGAAGAAGACTTGGGTATTGGGTTCCAGCCCGTGGGGGCTGATGGCGCGGCCAGATTTTACCGGAGACATCCTAGTTCGCTTTATGGAAGGTGAAAAGCGAGCCAAAACTGGTGAGGCCACGGAAGCACTACAGGCAAGCGTCTTTTGGAACAAACTAGCGCATCAGCCTTCTGTCGCGCAAATTGCGTGGCTCCCGGCCTGGCTGCTTTTTCATTCAGCCGAGCAGTTGCGGAAAGAGAAACAATGGAAAGAAGCGGATGATACTTATCAGGATGCGGTCCAATGCTCTTCCTCACTTAGCTCCTTTATCCAAGCGCAGTTGCTTCAATCCTGGGGCCAAGCCTATCAGGATCGGAGCGATTGGATAAACGCTGAGAAGTACGTTCAGAAAGCGATCGCATCCATAGAGCACGCCGACGGCGATCGGTTTTCAATTGCTCTCAGCCTGGAAGCATTGGGGAGAGTTTCTCTTACGCGCGGGGACGTAAACAGGGCATCTGAGTACCATCATCGAGCGTTAGAGATTCGCGAGCAACTGGCTCCGGAGAGCCTCCCGGTCGCATCCAGTGTCAACGATCTCGGCAGGGTAGCTTACTACCGTGGAGACATGGTCCAAGCGAACGAACTATTTCGTCAATCGCTCAGCATCTGGGAAAAGGTTTCCCCAGGAAATCCAGCCGCAGCCGGCGTTCTGAACAATCTTGCAAGTGTGGCATCTCGGCAAGGCGATTTAACTAATGCGGAATTTTACTATCGCAAAGCTCTGGACGCTCAAACAATACTGGCGCCACAAGGCATACCTAGCGCCACGACTCTGAATAATCTGGGGAATATAGCCTATCAACGGGGGGACTGGACAAAAGCCGAGGCACTCTATCGCGAGAGCCTGAACATAGAAGGGAAATTGGAAGCAGGAAGCTTGGGAGAGGCGAGAACTCTGAGCAACCTTGGAGCCCTAGCCAAGGATCGAGGAGATTTGGTTCAGGCAGAACAGTACTTGGGCACAGCCCTGCAAATTAAAGAAAAATTATCTCCGGAGAGCCATAGTGTGGTCGACAGCCTTGGCAATCTTGGGGACCTGGCTGCTCAACAGGGGGATTTGGCAAAAGCGGAGCAATATTACCGCCGGGCGATCGAGATTCAACAAAAGACAGCTCCAGGAAGCTTTTGGGTAGCAGAGCTTCTTAACAGCCTGGGCGATGTAGCGGTAGAACAAACGGATTTTGCCAAGGCGGAGAAATATCTGGAGGAAGCCCGCGCTATCCAAGAAAAACTCGCGCCCAAAAGCTTGGATCTTGCGCAAGTCTTCAACAGCCTTGGAAGGGCGGCTTTTCAAGGGGGGGATCTGCGTAAGTCCGAACAGTATTACCATCAGGCTCTCACGGTTGAAGAGGTTCTGGAGCAAGAAAGCTTACCGATTTCGAGAACCCGGCAGGCCTTGGGCGATTTGGCGCGCGCCTCTCACGATCTCCGGGGCGCGGAACAGTATTACCGCCAGGCGCTTGCAATTGTTGAAAAGCTGGCTCCCGGAAGCGAGCAACATGCCGGGTTGCTGGACGGTCTTGCCTCAATCCTACGAGATCAGGGAGACCTTGGTTCGGCCTCCCATTATTACACCCAGGCCATCCGTGCACTGGAAAAGCAAACTTCGCGCCTGGGCGGATCGGAGGATCTTCGCACCGGCTTTCGGGCTAAATACTCGGAAATCTACAAGCACTATATCGATCTTCTCCTGCAACAAAAACAATATAGCCAAGCGCTCGGAGTCCTAGAGCAGTCGCGGGCGCGGAACTTGATCGAGATGCTATCCGTAGCCCGCATCGAGATTCACAAAGGGGCCGATCCATCTCTGTTAGAGCAGGAACACTCTCTGCAAGAGTCGCTCGCCGCCAAGTCAACCGGCCGACTGCGGCTGCTCGAAGCTACAAATAACGAAAAGCAGGTCGCCATATTCACCAAGGAACTCGAAGACCTGGAAAAACAATACCAGGCCATTGAAGATCGATTGCGACAGGCAAGCCCCGGCTACACCGCCCTGACTCAACCTCAACCACTCACAACCGATGAAATTCAGGGGCTGCTGGACGGCGATACCCTGCTTCTGGAATATTCGTTGGGCAGCGAGCGTTCCCATGTCTTTGTGGTGACATCTCAGTCGATTGCAGTTCACGAGTTGCCTAAGCGCGTAGCAGTTGAAAACGAGGCCAAGCTGTTCCATGAACTCTTAACCGCGCGAAATCGCTCCATCCGGGGTGAATCCTTCCAAGCGCAGCAGTTGCGGATTTCAAAAGCCGACATCGCATCGCAAGCCGTCGCATCGAGGCTCAGCCACCTGTTGCTTGATCCCGTGGCGCTGGATTTGCGCAAGAACCGCCTGCTGATTGTTGGCGACGGCGCACTGCAATATCTTCCATTTTCAGCTTTACCGGCGCCACAAAACGCAAGCGGCACCGCTCCAAAGATGAATCGACCATTGATCGCGGAAAATGAAATCTTGGAATTGCCGTCGGCATCGGTGTTGGCGGTGCTGCGCCGGGAACGAACCGTTCGCAATCCGCCATCCAAACAAGTCGCCGCACTGGCCGATCCGGTATTTGATTCGCAAGATCCACGTGTTAACCGCCAGGCGGAAGCGGATTCCAACTCTGGAGACATAGGGAGAACTGCAAAATCGGATTCCATCCGGCAATTGACGCGTTCGCTGGCCGATGCACAAACGGATCAAGATGGTCCTTTCTTTCTTGCGCGCTTACCTTTTAGCCGTCGTGAAGCCGCCGCAAGCGTATTCTCCGCACCGCCAGACATGAGCCTGGAGGCCGTCGATTTTGACGCCAACCGCGAACTCGCCATCAGCGGCGAACTGGCTCACTATCGTGTTGTTCACTTTGCCACGCATGCCCTTGTAGACGACCGCCATCCGGAGCTTTCCGGCCTGGTTCTCTCCCTGGTTGACAGGAATGGCAGCCCCCGCGAGGGTTTTTTAGATTTGCGCGATATTTACAATCTTGACCTCTCCGCAGATCTCGTGGTGCTCAGCGCCTGCGATACTGCACTGGGCAAGCAAGTGGATGGCGAAGGCTTGATTGGGTTGACACGTGGATTCATGTACGCCGGAGCAGGAAGCGTTCTAGGAACGCAATGGAAGGTGGAAGACTTTGCCACCGCAAAATTGATGCAGATTTTCTACAGAGAGATGAATCAACATGGTATGCCGCCGGCCCAAGCTCTGCGGCAGGCACAATTGGCTTTGTGGCACGAGCGGCATTGGTCGGCGCCCTACTATTGGGCAGGCTTTGTATTCCAGGGCGATTGGAAATAACAGGCGACTATGGGATCAAAGCCGTCTGACAATCCTAGTATCACACGCTCCCAAGGCCAGTTGACGCAGCAGCAATTTCAGAGGCTGCTGCAACGGCTGCACGCACACTCGGACAGAGCCGCGGAAAAATATGAAGAGATACGGTGGAAGTTAATTAAGTTCTTTCAATGGGATTCTTGCTCCGATGCCGAAGAACTTACGGATGAGACTCTTGACCGGGTTGCCCGCAAATTGGATGCTGGAGAGGAAGAAATCTTGAATGTCGAGGCCTTTGTATGGGGAGTAGCAAAGTGGGTACGGCAGGAAGGCAAAAAGCGGGACTTTCGGATCGTGCGCCTGTCCGATGCTCCAGACTATAACTTGACCGATGTGGGCCTTGCCCAGGAGGCGATTTATAGAAAGCTGCAAAGCCAGCAAGAGATGCGCTGCCTGAAAACCTGTTTGGGGAGGTTATCGGCGGTCGACCGAGACCTCTTTCTAGCCTATCGCGTGGACAAGGCGCACGATCCGGAATCGCGAAGACGGCTTGCAGCAAAGCTGGGGTTGACCTATGGGGCCTTACGAATTCGCATGATTCGGCTGCGAGAGAAAGTAGAGAATTGCGTTCGAGACTGCTTGAGGCGTAAGCAATAAAATTGAATTGTGGATGCCTCCAAACGGAATCAATCTTCAAATGGCTGACGATCCAAAATCAAAACTTACCATGGCCCGATTTCTCCTGGGGGAGATGCAAGACGAGGAGCGCGAAACCTTCGAACAGGCGTTCCTGGAGGACACAGATCTCCTTCACGCTTTGATGGAAATGGAGAGCGATTTTCTGGATCTTTATGCCCTGGGCAAGCTGCCTCAATCGGAAAAAGAGCGGCTTGAACGTTTCTTTCTGGCTGATCCGCATCGCCGGGAGCGACTATCGTTTGCCCATGCCTTAGCTGCTTATCCTGCGGATGAAACTGCAGGCGCCTCCACGCCGAATATCGAAACGCAGCAAAAGGCTTGGCTGCGCGGCTTTAAGTTCATGGCATTGCCGGTTGCGGCTGCCCTATTTCTGGCTGTCTCGCTTGGAATTGCGTGGCTGCTCATGACCAATCACGCGCTAAGAACGGAGTTGGAGGCGCTACGCCGGAAACAGACAATCGATTCACAGAGAGCCGCCATCCTACAACGGCAAGTGGATACTCTTACCACAGAACTCCGAGGCACTAACGGCCTTGCTCAACAAGCCAAGGTTGAAGCGGCACCTGGCTTGTCCCAAGTGTCCTTTACCCTTCAGGCTCATGCGGTGCGTGCTAGTGGCGCGCCCCCCAGACTTGCGATCCCAGCCAGCGCCAAGGTTGTAGAACTGTCTTTGATTTTCTCGTCTGATCCCTTCGTTCATTATCATGTATTTCTGGAAACTGCCGAAGGAAACCGCCTGTGGCAACGCGACGACACAAAAAGCAACTATTTCGATAGAGACAGCAAGAAAATCACGGTGCATGTACCAGCTCGTATCTTTAGGCCCGGCGATTATATTGTTCGAATCGCCGCCGGTAGCCAGGCAACACAGGAAGACATAGCAGCCTTCAGCTTCAGCGTGCCGCGGCCCTAATTTTTTTAACGGAAGCGAACGTTCGGTTTTGTCAAAAGACGAAACATTTGCAAATACAGAAACATTCCTAAAAAAAATCCTGTAACAATTCATCCTTCCAAGCCACATCCACTGAGAGCAGCCATCAGCCGAATTGGCGTGCAGATTTGCCAAGATACGCGCCTGTTTCATGTGATGGGCAGCAATCTCAATTCAACAAAAGGGAAAGGAACTACCTGAATGATTTTTCATCAAGCACTCAGCAAAATCAAAATGAAGTTAGTCGCTTTAGCCATCCTCGCCACCGCCATGGGAATCGCGATGAATCCTCCCAAAGCTTCGGCTGCGGGATACTGTTCCTCGGGCTATTGCTCAAGCTGTTATTCAGCCTGCGACGCTAGCTGCAATGGCGACAACAACTGTGAAGCCAACTGCAAGCAGCAATTACAAGACTGCAGCACCCGATGTGGCGGGGGAGCGCTTCAGTAGCTTAGCGCCGATATTGGCGACAGTTGGAATGTTTTCGATATAGATATAACCAGGATTCACGATCTCTGCGCGGCTTTTCTGCCGGTTTTGTTCAAAAGAAAAGCCGCGGGGAATCGCATTCCAACCCGAGAGAGCCACGAGCGGGACTATTTATAAAAACGTGTAACAATTCACGCTGCCTAATCCACATGCGTTGAGAGCCGCCATCAGCCAAACTTGCTTCGGATTTGCGACACCTTGCGCGTGGTTGCGTTGATGGACGGCAATCTCAATTCAACAAAACGGAAAGGAACTCTCTTTATGATCTCTCAACAATTGCTCGGCAAGATCAAAATGAAATTGCTCGCTTTGGCTCTGCTCGCCACGGCCATGACAGTTGCGATGAACCCTTCTAAAGCATCAGCCCAAGCCTCCTGCAGCTGCGACAGCCTTTCCGCTTGCACGGCCCGATGCAATGGCGACAGGACTTGCATATTCCACTGCATCGTAACTACCACCTGCCCTGCCAGTTGCTCCCTTGGCCCTAGCTAACTGCTTCGATATTCGCAGTAGACAAGACAATCCAACGGATGGCGGGCCGTTCACAAATAAGGATTGTCGTGATAGCGGCGGTCCGCATTCCACAACTTCGCAATTTGTTTCCGAGGAATAACGATGGAAAATGAGAAATCTGGAAAAATCGTAAAGACAGTCGAAATAGCCTCCAACTTAGCCATTCTTTTGGCAGCCATCCTCGCGGTTGCATGGTTTGCAAAGAACTATCGGATGAATTCCACGCAGCCTCCGCCGACGGTGGCGGTTGGAGAGAATGTGGCCTTGCAGGGAGTGGACTGGAAAGCGAACGGAGCCAGCCTCGTACTGGCAGTCTCGACGCAATGCCATTTCTGTTCGGAGAGCGGCAGTTTTTACCAGCACCTTATTCAAGAATGCCAAAAGCACGGGATTCACTCCATCGCGGCTCTTCCACAAAACGTGGAAGAGGGAAAAATATATCTCAAGAAACTGGGAGTACCGGTGGATGAAGTGCGCCAAGTGCCGCTCTCGACGCTTCACGTCAATGGAACTCCAACTCTTATGCTGATCGATCAGAATGGCAAAGTTAAGGATGTATGGATCGGAAAATTGCCTTCTGCCGATGAAGAAGATGTCTTAAAAAAGCTGGCATCGTAGGTGGTTGCTGTTTGCGGTGGGTCAGGACAGAGCGGCGATTGAACTTTATCAAGCCTCTATCTTCAATCCTTAATCCTTCGAGGTTTTGAAGGCAATCGCCCCTGTCATCTTCTTATTCGTTAGTTTCCGTCACAAGAATAATATTCTTGAGCTTGCGGGACCTCGAAACTGACGAAGGATTACACTCACAACGATATGGACTTGGCGATAACCTAAATCGCAGAGTTGCCGCAGGCGGGAGAGATCGAATGGCCGCAGAAATTTCGCTTGACGTTTAGTATAATTTTTCGGCAGTTTCTCGACACCCTCTCGACACCCTCTCAAGGCCAGAACGTCCATGCTCTTTCTTTCCCGCGTTTTCAAAGCAATACAGCAATGGTTCAACCCGAAATTCGCCGCCGGAGCAAATGCAGAACGGACCTTTGAATCGCTCTGCACCGAACGCCAATATATCTGGGAGCCTATTTCCCAAGACCAACGCAGTTATCGAGAGCGCTACGCCAAACAAACGGATTATGGAAAGCGGGGCGACTACCTTATCCGCGATCTTAATGTAGAAGTCGAGGTCAAATGCCTCTCTGTCTATGAGCGTGAACGCTGCCAATATCTCAAATGGAATGAAGTGGCACGGCTCTCGCGCATGCAAAAGGCAGTGAAGAGCACGGTGGTGCTAGCGTTTTTCGAACGAGAGGGACGGCACGCGACGCCTGACAGCCTGCGAATGATTCCCCTTGACGATCTGCTCCCACCTAACCGCAAACCAAGAATCACATATTCCAAATCGCGAAAGGCATTGAGGATTCCTCGTTCGGCTATGATCCACGGCTTCGATCTGCTGGAAAAGCAATTGCGCGTCGAGCAATCTGCGTCACAGCAGCAGCCCGTTCACAGACCTTAGGAAGTGTCTGACTACCGCCTCAAAGCGTTCGGGCTGGTCATACGGAACTCCGTGGCCGGCGCCTTGAATCTGCTCGACCCGAACGCGCGGGTTAAGACTCTGCAGCTCGCTTGCCGTTTCAAGTGAAACAACGCTGCCCACATCCCCCAAGATGAGGAGAATCGGGGCGCGAATTGCGCTCACCAACTGGCGATATTCGGGGTTGGGCGGCTTCAGAACTTCAAACGCATTCAGCCGGGTTTGGAGTCTCGCTTCAACCAAGCGTTCGACAATCTCAGACGAACGATGAGGGTGGCGGGCGCGTGTCTCAGCCAGTACGTCGTCCTTACTCATGCTGAGTAGCCGGCGATGCTGCTCGGCGACATCGCTCTCGTAAACCTCGTGCTGCCGCTGGAGGCTCAAGAAGGTCGGGTCAGCCAGAATGACTCCGCTAATCTCATCGCCTACCTGACTTGCCACTAGCGCCGCAGTCATCCCCTCCCATCGAATGCCCCAGGAGAATCGGAGCGGCAAGCCCGAGTACTCGGATGAGGCCCACAACGTCGCTTGCGTGATCGTCGTATCGATATCCGGCGTCTCCATATCCATGGAGCGGCGCGCTCGACTTGCCGTGCCCCCTGGCATCCGGCATCACCACATCCAATTCACCTTCCAGAGCGCGGGCGAAAGGGGACCAACAGGTTCCGTTCCCGGTCAATCCATGGAGCAGAACCAATGGAGGTTTGGTTCTTCCAGTTGTTGCGGTTCTCAGGTAATGGATGTGGGCTCCACCTGTGTCACAAACTCCTGTCATCCAAGTCGTCATTGAAGTGTTCCCAAGGAAGGCCCTGATAGAGAAAACAATCGTTGTACATTCGGAACTCAAAGGCCACGGAGTTGCCGTTTGCATCCCAGGACGGAACAAGCTCGTATTCTCTTTCTCTCCACAAAAAACAACTGGCCGAAATTCATGCTGCTTGAGGAACATAAGCACCGCATGTCATCCGGCCAGTGATTTGACTGCAATTGCTATTGTCTTCGCATCGGCTTCATCGACTATGCAGCTTCAGAAGCGCAGCTTCACGCCGTACTGGAATTGAAACGGATTGAGAGTCTGGCGGGGGGTATCGAAGCCAAACAGCGGGTTCAAGGAGGTGGCCGTGCCCTTCAGCGCAGCTCCGCTGAAAGACGATGCCGTCAAGTCGCATTCGCAAACCGTATTCAGGTCCGAGACGTTGTTGCGGTTGGTTATGTTAAAGAAGTCGAAGGTAAACTCCCCGGTGAGTTTCTCGCGGAACCGGACGTCGCGAGCCACGCGCATATCCCAACTGAAGATGCCGGGGCCCTTGAGAGTGTCGCGGCTAAGCGCGCCAGGACGGTCATTGAGAGAGTTGGTATCTCCGTTAGCGTCGATACCGGCATAGATGTTATAGAAGCCGCCGCTCTGGGCATTCATCAGAGTGCTGAACTTGAAGTCATGCAGAACGGGAAGAGTGCGGGGCATCACACTCACCAGGTCGAAGGTAAATCGCTGCGGCACGGTTTGGCGGGAGACTGCGCGCTCCAGGTTGCGATCCTGCTGCTGGGGAACGTCGGCAAGGTTGGCCACCGATTCAAAGTTGGAGATCGTGCGAGAGAAGGTATAGCTGCCGTGCATACTGAATCCGTGGCTGAAGCGCTTCTCAACTTCCGCCGTACCGCCGTGGTAGACCGACATGCCACCGCTATCGACCACATAAAAGAGCGTGCCCAGGTTCTGGAAGCGGGCATTCGTGGGCTCGGAACATGCGCCGGCCACGATGGCCACACCAAAACACGCCTTTCCGCCATCTACCGAGCCAATCTGAGTCGCATTGAGATTACCGGAGGTAGCGCCCTGATGGATCGCATGAACGTACAGGTAGCTTGCCGAAACGGCGACGCCCCCACCGATCTCCTGCGTGATCTTGAGACTTCCCTGTTCCGAATAGGGAGTCTTCAAATTATTCGATGGGCCAAACGCGAATGCCGGAAATGCGACTGGCGGCGTGCCTGCCGGGCAGTTGCCGAAATTGGGAGGACCGGGCGGAGAGAGAAATACACCAAGCGGCAGCAGGCACGGCGCTTGTCCGGTGGCGACGAAGTTCGCGAGAGAAGTCTGCGGCGTAGTCAGGCCCAAAATTGGCGGCTGGATCGCCACTGGAAAGCGGCCCTGTAGTGGCGCAAGCCCGGAATAGCCAAACTGCTGCGCCAAAGCCGTGGCATTGGGGAAGGTCCCTTCGCCGTCCCATTGGCCGGTTACAAGATTTTGGCCGATGCTCGATACCAGCGCTCCATCGAATAATCCGAAGCCGCCACGGATCACTGTTGATTTTGCGGGCGAGTAGGCAAAGCCCACACGCGGCTGAATGCCGTTGTGAGGCTCACTCACCACATAGTTCGACGGATAGCTTTCAAAGTCGTAGCGCAATCCAAACGTGAGGTTGAGCTTTGAGGTGGTTTTCCACTCATCCTGCGCGAAGAAGCCATACGCACCGTGATTGATGCCGCTGAACGTCTGCGGAAGCCACGGTGCAGGAACATCTTGGGTGAAGACATTGCGCCCGCCGGAGGCAGAGATCGGTATACCCGCGAAGGTGCTCGCGCCTTGGAGAATCGGCGTCCAAAACTGGATGGGCACCGGTAGGCCATTATTGAAGGGCGCAATATTCGTGGGAGCGCCAAACGAGTTGGCGCAAGCGGGCTCTTGAGCCAGGAAGCAGGAGAAGTTCGGGAATAGGGCACGTCCTGGGAAGAACAGGTTCCACTGATAGTCATCGACAAAGTAATTCATGTCCGCGCCGAACTTTAGCTGGTGCGCCCCGTGCAGGTAGGAGATGGTGTCGGCGGCCTCGAATTGGTTTTCGCGATAGAAATCCACGTCGGACGTACTCTTGCCGGTAAGCAATAGGTCAGGCACTTCGAGGTCGGGATCGTTGGCGGCAGAGGGAAAGTTGAAGTTTCGGCGTCCCCAGGAGAACCGCGCTTCGTTCACCAAGTTTGGATTCAGAATGGCCGTATCGCTGGCCACGATGCTCTGATCCGACACAGTATTGTTCCTGGCAGTGGAAGGCGCCGGCGATCCGCGGCCGTTTCCACCAAGAAAGCCATCGGCAATCGAATGCAACAGGTTGTATCGGACGGAGAGTGTGTTGTTCTCGCTCAGCCTATGATCGATCTTGCCGAGGAATCCATCGTAGTCGTTGGTGTGAAGGAGGCCGAGATTTTCCGGCGTGAGTCCTAGGGAAGCCTTGGCAGCGTTGATCGCGCCAATGTTGTTGAGCACCACGGTGGAGTACTGATTGGTTTGAGCGCGGCGCTGGCCTTCGTAGTTGAGGAAAAAGAAGGTCTTGTCTTTTGCAACTGGTCCGCCGACGGTACCGCCATATTGATTCTGCTGCAGGCGCGGATCGGCAGGATTCAAGGAATAGGGCTCATTGAGCGCCTGATTCATGCCAAAGAAGTATCCGGAGCCGTGATAGTCATTGCCGCCCGACTTGGTGACAATGTTTACAAACCCGCCAGAGGCGCGGCCGTATTCGCTCAGATAGGTGCTGTTGAGCACGCGAAATTCCTGCACGGCCTCCTGCGAGGGCGTTACTCTCGGCAGCCCGGTAAAGGTCTGCACGTTTTCCGCGCCATCGACCAGGATCATGGTATTCAATTCGGGTTGACCGCCGAAGGAAAGCCGGGGCGCAGCGGCCTGACCTACTCCTGTATCCGGCTCTTTAAAAGCTCCGCCACCGATGTTCTCGCGGCCGGGCGCGACGCCGCTGGATAGCTCGGCGAAATCCACAAAGTTCCGGCCTAAGATTGGGAGCGACTCAATGGCCTGCTGATCGATCACACGGCTCAGGCTGGCGCTTGTACCTTCTATAAGAGGCGGGGTGGTGGTTACTGTGACCGATTCGGTTACCGCTCCGACTTGCAGCACAAGGTCCAACGACGCCGAACCGCCCACGGCCAGCACAACATCTTTTTGAACCGTTTTCCTGAAGCCCGCATGCTCTACCCTAAGTTCATAGCGGCCAGGCTCGACATTGCTAAAGTTGTACCGGCCTTGCCCATCGGATTCAGCCGAGCGCGAAACACCGGTCTCCGGATTGGCCAATGTAACCACGGCTTTAGACACAAGTGCGTTCGACGCGTCGTGAATCGTTCCTGTAAGCGCGGCGGTTGAGGTCTGCGCGTGCAGTCCGGCTGCCAGCGCCAGCAACGTTGGCAAAAAGAACACCCACATCCTCTTCTTAACCCTGGCCGTTCCGGTCATGAATTTCGATCTCCTTTAATTTAATTGCGTAATTTGAATGTGCCGACATGAGCCTATACAGCGATAGCGCTCCAAATCGGGCACATGATTGTATGCTCGATAAAACGGCTGAGTCTATATCACTCAAGCTCACGAGTAGGGTGAGGGGCTTACAGCGTAGTTCCTCGTCGACAATCTGGAGAGGATGTTTCGAAGACTGCGGACTTTCGGGCGCCATACAAAGGCAAATCCGGCACGGCTGCTTTTCCTTTTAAGAGAGGATGAAGCCTGGGAGCTTCGCTATTTTGCTCCCGCCGAAGCCGCCCCGGTGTAATCAGGCTTAGGCGGAGAACATGCGGATTCGAACCAGCGGCTGATGTAAACCTGCGCATGGGCCTCGCCACAGTAGTGTCTCGCACCCGGAGCATTGGCCTTTTCCGTGCTCCACCTGATTACGGTGAGGTCCGCGTTGCCGCATTGGATTACATACCAGTGGGTAGGATTGGTGGTGACAATTCCGCAGATCTCGCACCTGAATTCTTGGATGGCTGTCATGATTCCTTCTATTTTAAATATTTGAGCCTTTAATTCTTTAAATCCTGGCGGAGATTCAGCAACGATCTAGCGGATTCACAAGTGTTCCACGCATCGAGTGTTCCACGCGTCATTTTTCCAGGTCACCGGAAATATGTAAAAAAGTGAACTGTAATGACGGGATCGATTTGAACCCATGGTTAGCCTTGATTTCGCATTGATTTTGAGGCGCTATCTCAGTCGTCAAAAAAATCAAGTGTAATCAATCGATTGAGCGATGCCCACCCACAACACGTTCACAGAACACCAAAAACACGGCCCATGGATCGATCATCGATTATGGCAGCTCCCGAACAGTTTTCCTATTTTACTAAATTTCTTGCCCTGCCCGTGAGCGCTTTGGCTCGTCCGCGTCGCTATAGGAAGTAGAAGGGCAGTTTTCGTAAAAACACGGCCCTCAGAAAAACATTGATGAAGAGGCAGAGATGCTGCTATGGGAACGATCGCTTCCAACATTGCGCCCGGACGCCAACAAAAAAACGACGGCCACAGCAGACAAAGGAGAAAACCAGCATGAACTTCCCAAAGAGTTTTCCAACGAAGTACCGCCGCCACCTGGCGAGTAATATTGCTCGGTTGATGCTAGCTGGAATGGGGCTTCTTTTCGGTGGGCTTTTTTTCGCGGGGCTTTTCTTGGGTGGCCAAGGCGCCGCGGCATTGGATGACGATGGCCACAAAGCCACTCCCATCACCACCTGTGGCACCGCCATCAGCCAGCCCGGGCGATACTATCTGGCCAACGATTTGAAGCAGTGCCCAGGCATGGGTGTTTCGATTACCGTTAGCTACGTTGAGGTCGAGTTACGAGGCCACACCATCCAAGGAACTTTTGGGGACAACGGCATCGTCGCCAACGGCGGGGATGCGGGAATCTCCTCCATCGAGATTGAAGGGCCGGGAACCGTCACCGGATTTCTTACGGGCGTGGTTTTTGAAAACGTACATCGGTCGCGGACTCACAACGTGGTGGCGTTGCGCAACAAGTTCGGAATGGCCGTGAACGCGGGAGATTTCACGAACGCCGCTACTGTAGCCGCCACCGTTTCCACAGATAACGAGATTCGCGACAACGTGTTCACCGGCAATACGGGCCACGGCATTACCGTGAACGGCGGCAACGAGAACCGCTTCATCCACAACAACTTGAGCAACAACGGCGGCCATGGCCTCTTCCTGTTCGCCGCAGCGAACAATGTGGCCCGCCACAACACGGCGCTCGTCAACGGCGGATCCGGAATCGATCTTGGAAAGTTTGGCCCCGGCAATCTGATCAACGACAACATCGCGCTGGGCAATAACGGGTTTGACCTGAACGACGAAAATGGCGATTGCACGCACAACACATGGACCGACAATTCTTTCCTTTCCAACAATCCCGGGTGCGTCCAGTAAGAAGTACGAATGGACCCTCGATGACTCGATCTCAGCTCATTGTCACGGGGACGTGAGCTGAGCGAGTCGGATAAGGCGCTCGGGACGAATGCATTCGGGTTCGTGACCAGACAGCAAATTCAGGAAAGACCAGAACATAAGTTAAGAATCGCGTCGGAAGCATTTCACGGATGGTAGGAGAAGGCGGCATATTGTGTCCGGTCAGCGGCACGAATGCCGCTTCGGCAGCCGAGCAGGACAGCTCCCTGAAAAAAGGGGCGTCGACCCTGCTCGGCTGCCAAGGTATTTGCAGTGAATTCTTTATGGGCGGCCTTGAGTAAGGCAGCTCCATGGACAACTTTCATCCTTTATTCGTTTCATCCTTTCATCCTTGTTCTTTCCATCCTTGCGCGCGATTCATGTCTCCATATAGCGGCATTGGAGGCTCTTGTGCCGCGCGCATGCCGTGGTATTCTGTAGGCCCATGACGTACCGGGTGAGCAAGCCGCTCAACTGGGAACGTATCCAGCAAATTTTTGATGAAGCCAGCCAGTTGCCCCAGGATCGACGGCAGGATTTTGTAGCCGACGCATGCCAGGGGGACCGGACACTCTACCTTCAGGTTGAATCGCTGCTTCTGGCCCTCGATCAAGAAGGGGGCTTTCTCGAACAACAGATCGTCTCCTATGCGGCGCATGTTACCGCCACGAGGGCACCAGAGCGCATTGGCGCTTACCGCATTCTCTCGGAGATCGGGCGCGGCGGAATGGGAGCCGTCTATCTGGCCGAACGCGCCGATGGACAGTACCGGCGGCGCGTGGCGATTAAACTGGTGCGGGACGGCCTTTCTTCCGGCCCGGAGTTGCTGCGCCGTTTCAGCGTGGAGCGGCAGATCCTGGCAGGTCTGCAACATCCCAATATCGCGCAGTTGCTCGATGCCGGAGTAACCGAGGATGGGACTCCCTACCTGGTGATGGAGCACGTCGAAGGCATACGGATCGACAAGTATTGCGATAACAACGAACTCTCATCCCGCGATCGCATTGCGCTATTCCAACACGTCTGCACGGCGGTGCAGTACGCGCACCGTAATCTGATAGTACATCGCGACATCAAGCCCTCGAACATTCTGGTTACAGGTGAAGGCGTCGTGAAGCTCTTGGATTTCGGCATCGCGAAATTGCTGCCAGGGCCCGATGGCAGCTACGACGATGCGGAGCGCACTGCCGCTCTGGCGGATCTTGAGCTTACCGCGCCGGCGCTGCGGCTCATGACGAGGGAATATGCCAGCCCGGAGCAGATTCGCGGACAGGCCATTACCACGGCAACCGACGTGTATGCCTTGGGAGTGGTGCTTTATGGACTGCTAACCCACCAGCATCCGTTCGATAACCTACGCTCCGACTTTCTAGCACTGGAACGCGCCATTTGCGAGGCCGAACCACCGCCTCCAAGCGCCGCCGTATCTCGGGCTCAAGATACAGGGTTGGCCCAGCAGCTTCGCGGCGATCTCGATGCGATTGTGCTCAAGGCCATACGCCAAGAGCCTGCCGATCGATACGCCTCCGTCGAACACCTGTCGGAAGACCTTCATCATTACCTGAGCGGCTTCCCAGTGATGGCTCGACGGGGGACACGCCGATATCGAGCGTTGAAGTTCGTTCGCAGGCACCGATGGGGTATGGCGGCGGCAACATCCTTCGTGCTGCTACTGCTGGCTTTTGCAGCGTCCATGAGCCTGTTATCGGTACGGCTCGCGCGCGAACGGACGCGCAGCAACCAGGAGGCGCTCAAAGCGCGGCAGGCCGAAAAGACCGCCGAAGCGGTGAATCGCTTTCTGCAAGAGGACTTGCTGGCGGAGTCCAGTCCCAGCCATCAGGCTGCGGCAGGCCCGAACGCAAAGGCCGATCCCAACCTGACGGTTCGCACAGCACTGGACCGCGCCGCCGCGAATATTGACGGCAAGTTCACAGGAGAGCCGCTGGTGGAAGCTTCCGTGCGGCAGACGATCGGCCAGGCTTATGCGAACCTGGGACTATTGCCCGAGTGCCAGCTTCAATGGGAACGATCGCTCGCGTTGTTGCGACGCTTTTCCGGCGAGCACAGTGCCGATACGCTCGATGCCATGCGCACTCTCGGCGATCTCTATATGCGGGAGGGAGAATACGCACAGGCCGAGCAACTCTACCGCGAAACGCTGGAGGCGGACCGCATCGCGCTGGGACGGCAACATGCGGTCACCATCGGCGCCATGTATAGCCTGGGCGTGCTGTATACCCGCGAGGGCCACTATGCACAAGCCGAGAGCGTGCTGGCTGAAACCTTAGAGCTTTCGATACGCGTATCGGGCGAGATGAATTCCGACTCCGTCGGCCTGATGCGAGACCTGGCCAACGTTTACTCGGAGAACGGCAAGTACGGGCAGGCCGAACCGCTCTTCCTCAAAGCCCTGGCAGTGGAAGAGCGCCTCTTTGGCCCCGGTTACAACGACATTCTGGTGACCAAGCTCTATCTGAGCCGCCTTTACGACCGCGAAGGAAAATACGCCGAGTCAGAACAGACCGCTGTCGCAGCGTTGGCAGTGTCGCGCCGCGTGCTGGGCGAAACCCATAACACCACGGTCTTTCTTATGAGCCAACTCGCTCGCGCCTGGATGGATGAAGGCAAGTACACGGAGGCGCGGGCCCTATTTGAAAAAGCGTTGGAGCTTGACCGCAGGCTTTTCGGAGACGAGAACCCTAATACGCTGACGGCGATTAACGATATGGCAAAGATGGATCGCCTGCAGGGCCGCTATGCCGAAGCAGAGCGGCTTTACAACCACACGATCGAAGCCCGCCGACGCATTTTGGGCAAGGAGCATCCGACTACGCTGCGCGTGATGGGAGAACTGGCCACATTGTATGACGACCAAAGGAGATACCCGGAGGAGGAGGCGCTTCTAGCGGCAATATCGAGCGCACAGCGTCGCGTGCTGGGCGATTCGCACCCGGAAACCTTGGGCCGCATCGCCGCTCTCGGGCGAGTCCAACTCAAACTGTCTCGATACTCCGAAGCTGAAGCGACACTTCGGAGCGCTTTGGAAGCCTACCGCAAAGCCAGCCCGGATACGTGGCAGCGCTATCACTGCGAAGGGCTGCTTGGGAGGAGCCTCGCCGGCCTTGGAAGATTCGGCGACGCGAAGCCGTTGGAGGTTTCGGGCTATCAGGGAATGCTTCGTCATGCGGCGGAGATTGCAGTGCCTGATCGATACCTTCTGCGAGAGGCGAAGGCGGCGATGGAGCGGACTGGACTCGAGCGGTTCTAGCCAAGGACGTCCAAGTAAAAAAACAAGCAAAGAAGCCTACCACCGGCGCTAAAGCGCAAATCTATGTGGCACGCGGGGACGCACGGCTAAAGAGCTTGCGGAAAAACTCAAAATTCTAGGTTTTTGGATGACCACAAATGTCTTGGAAATTGCAAAGATCGCTCATATCGCATTTTAATGCGATGTTTTTTTCGATCATCAGCGAAAATTGCGTTTTTCCGCAAGCTCTAAAGCCGTGCCTGGAGTTTCTACATTTTTCTACACTTTTGTTCCATCCTTTTAAAAGCTGTAATAGGAGTTCCGAAGGGACGATTCACCATAGCCCACCATGGTTCGCCGCTGTCAGGTGGCAAACCCAACGGTGGGAGGCGTTTAGCGTTTAACTAGCTCCCGGAGTCCCGCTAGGAATCATTGAATCATTCTCGCCAATCCCATAAGCTGCCAGTAGTTTCCTGAACTCCTCAGCAAAGCTGATCCGCCGGTGGTGTTCCTCTTGTCGCCGGATGTAGGACACGGTCTTGGCTTGTTGCGAGACCCCAATGGAAAAAGCCCCAAACCCCTCTTGCCAGGAGAATCGTCCTCCCTCCGGAAAGTTTTCATTGATCCATTTCGACGACCCTGCTTTCAGCAACTGCACCGCTTTGGAGACCGAAGTGGTACGCGAGAGTGAGAGCAACACATGGACGTGGTCCGAGACCCCTCCCACCGCTACAGCGGTCATCCCATTCTTCCGAGCGATCCCGCCAAGAAAGGAATGAAGCCGGTCTCGCATTTCTTCCTGTATGCGAGGCCGGCGGTCGGCGGTAGTGAAGACGATGTGAACCAGGCAGCAGACATGGCTATGAGACATAAACCTCAATCGTCCCTAACGGGACTTTTATTTCTATTGGAATGGTTCCCACCATTAGGATTCGTCGCCTAAACGGCTCCGAACCCATGGTGGGCTCCTTCGAAAATTCAAATCAGGCCGCAGGCGTCACTGTCACGGTAAGACCGAGTTTCTGTAACCGTTTGACGAAGTATCGCTGGAGTCGGTCTTTGTT